>Ga0209367_1012448_pt1 | contig 11116 bp, 7 predicted proteins | sample WorMetLIZISLAND2_FD_187412 | JGI IMG/M metagenome (GOLD analysis project Ga0209367, IMG submission 187412) | Marine gutless worms symbiont microbial communities from Max Planck institute for Marine Microbiology, Germany - Olavius geniculatus... ... | reverse complement strand
ACGTCTGTGAACAGTTCTTCTCATCAATGAAGATCAACAAATCCGCTTTGTGATCAAGACTCACTAGTAAACGTCTGAATGCAACATTGCAATTGGCTAACACCCGTGATTTCAAGACTAACGTCGATTCTCTGGTTTCTGCCAAATCAGCGGTAAGAGTTAGTCGGAGACGGAAAAAATCTGATATTCTAAACTACAGTGTATACTGTAAAAATAACTTCTGTCATTTGCAGGGGCCTATTAATTATTGCATTTACTGCATTTTGTCGTCTCTAAAAACAATGCGGCCCACCAACTGAGTGATATCTTGCAGTGTGGCCCGCACCCCCAAATGAGTTTGAGACCCCTGCGCTATGTTAATGTGTTCTGATGGATGAATTCATTGATTGATTGAATGGTTATGTCTGTTCCTGCTGTTGGCTAGTAAGTGACAAATTTCATGCCAGCATAGTGTTGATTATACTAAGATGAGACAATGCCTGTACTAGTACAAGAATGACTTGAGAAATTGAGAATAACAATCATGCTGCGATGACAAACAGCAGATCGAGTAGAATTGAGAGGGTCTGTTGGGTACGTATATTATTGTTTTACTGTGCTATTGTCGTATGCTGTAAGCGTTCGTTTTATTTCTGTTATTAGTTACAAGCGTTGCAGTACTGTGTCGCCAGGTTAAGTATTTTGCATGTTCAATCAGTAATGCACACGATTTGCTGACTGTACATTCAACATACACTGTGGGGCATAAAAACACACCAAATTTTTTTGGCCATACCTTGAAGAAGGGTTATCCAATTTAATAATTTTTGGTACACATATTCATGACACAAATGGCCATCAAATGGTCGTTCAGTTTCCCACCTCACCAACGTCTGCTTCTGCATTACCTGGGAAAAACAGAACGGACAAAATATGCATTAGAATCAACAAAAAACTTTATAAAATTTCATCTTTCCGGATATGTGGCCACCAACAGCCAATCAATTACAAGGTTTGACTGTTGTGCAGCAGCACGTCTATTAAATAGGCATAACATACAGGAATATTGATAAATTCAAGAATTGACTGGTGAAGTCTGAATTAGTCTGGAGCAGAACGTTATCAACGCTGCTATCAACGAATGGAGAAAGTGTCTCCGAGCCGAGTCCATGTTCGTGGGCCAACATTTCAAACATTTGTGTAGGCAGTTAAAAAAATTGGCAATTAGATAAACTATTAGCTAAAATGATGAAATTGTGGACAAGATGTGTGTTTTGTGTGTTGTTTTGGTTAAGCAATAATACCAAAGTGGTTAAAAAATGCAATATTTTGTTCGTATTCTTTCCCCAGGTAGTGCAGAAACAGACAATGGGTGAGGTGTGAAATTAAACAGTCATTTGATGGCCAGTTGTATCAGGAATATTCGTACCAAAACTTACTGAAATTGGATCTTTTTTCTTCAAGTTATGACGAAGAAAAATTTTGGTGTGTTTTTTATGCCCCACAGTGTAGTTTCGAGCAGATTTTTTCCACCGAAAGAGTTTGCTGTTTGTTCTAGGTTTGAAGTTTATTCCACATGAGTGATTAGTCATGGTCACTGAAATACTTCTGTCGGTGGTATGCAGTTAGTGTGCATGAGGTAGTTGGTTTCGTTGCAGACTGTTCGTCTATCTCTGTCTGTGCAGCGTTTTGTCTTTAGAGTTTAGATTGATCAATCATTATAGCTGTCGTGATTGTGCCACTGACGACTGTTTTGCGCGCTTTTGTTACACCTTAGTCACATCAGTACTAGTAGCTGTTGTTTGCACTGGCAATGGTGCTGTCACGGTTTTAACGTCAGTGCAAATGTTACATTACTGTTTTGAAAACGCATTGAACTGACGTGATGATATCGTAACTGGTTAGCCTGAACGTAGCCTGAACAGTTTTCAGAGTTGCGCAGATGGGGTGTGCCAGATGGGGAATTGGGCTGAGGATATTTTCTGAGCCGTGCTTGGTGTGTGGCGAGTGTTACGAGTGCACCCAGTACGGGCACGACTGACTTGTTTCAGACACAGAAACAGTTTCTGGAAGAACTGCAGCTGAGATGTAGTTGATAGCATAAAGTACACGTATCCCCGAAAATTCGTACTTGCACGATTTCTGAAAATGCTTTTAATCTGGTAGAGCAATTGCTCGACATTGGCTGTGCCACTGAACTGGTATGTTTTATATTATCGATTATAGACATTATTATGTACGTCATAAAGTACAGTCATGTGTATGAGCGATTTGCAAGTAATTACAACAGAATTAATAAAGTCACTTAACTTTTGCGTCAGCTGCCTACCTGTTAGCAGAAGGCGACAAAAACAGCAATTCATATAGGCCTACACGGTGGGCCAAGATGTGAGCTTCAAACTTTTGTCGATATCTTCACCAAATCCAGTCTCCATACATTTTGTGGAAAATAGCAACGTCGTTGTGAAATATCACACCAACTGTAACTGCGTCACTACACCATACCCACTCTATGAAATATAAATTTTAAAAATCACTAACCGGAATAGTTACAAGTACAAAGTCATCTTCTTGCGGCCTTGTTTACTGATTTTCTTATTTAAATTAAATTAACCTGAATTTGTTATTGACTGTGAGAATTTGTTTGCGCAATCTTTCGTACACCGTGGACCAAATCAGTTTTCACTGCCAATGATATTACTAAGTTCAAGTTATGATCGTTATCCCTACAGTTTTTATTGCGTACATAATGTTGATCTCAGATAACATAAGGCTTTACGTAGCCAGGTAGTTATCAATGATAAACTCCTTATCACTCAGGAATCCACGTCTATCTGAAAATTGTTTCGTGGGACACAGAAATTCGCGAATTCTCTGGAAATGAAGTTTGTTGTACATGTAAAAATCAAACCAATCTTAACAGTCGACATATATTAGAGACTAATAATTACGACTAAGAGCAACGACAAAAGTAATATGCCAAGAGGCAGAATCAGTCGTTTGCATTTGTCAGCTGGCAGCATATGACATGTTTTGGCTTAGGTTTGGATCACCAAAATCTTCCCTTCGGGGACAAGAACTCCGTCTAACACGTTGTGTCACTGGACGTGCATTTGGAGCCCACAAGCGTACCTGCAAAAGGTATATCATTATGTCGAGCGGTTTAAGCATGCTGCTAGAACGTGACAGAGAGACAGACCACGCTGTGGATAAATGTGTAGGAATAGGCGGAATGAGGTAACATCACTTAGACGACAGGTCACCTATGAGCGAAATCCTGTACGCATACGGGGTGAACCAGACCAAAAAAGTGCCCAACATGAAAATAAGGATAACGCAGAAATGCGCAAATATTTTTGTACCAAATTTTGCTCATTTGTTTCGGAGACTGCTGTGCAAAAGTATGACGCTGATCTGTGCTACTTTTACTTGACATATAGGCCAGGGGCGTATACACCAAACTGACGGAAACGAAAACTATAGGACCGAATTTTGCAGCGACATTCCGAGAAATTGGTTTTGAGCACTGAACAGCTGATTCATTTTTTTCTGAAAAGGATTGAAACCTTAACTTGGCATTGAAATCAATGACCTTGGATAACCTTGAACGCCAAAATACGGTTTTTTGTGGATTTTTGGCGATTTCGGGCTGCGAGACACATTTCAAGAGCGAACTGCACCGAAATCAGTTGAGATAGACAAGGACAAGCTGCATATGAATTTTTCAGCATTGAACGTAGATTTCAAGAGTCCCAGTCTCGATTTTCTAGGTTTAAGTCGAAGGCACCAAAGAGCGGCACCCTGTAAAAATCGTTATTTTACCGTTATTGGCCAGTCTTTCGTGAAAACGGTTGCAGATAACCGTGGGCATGCTGCACTAGTGACGAGCTTTTTAGTCGTAGCCTATCAACATCGATGACTTTGAAAGACACTGAACTTCTAAAATAAGGGGTTTTACTGCTTTTTGCGATCTTTGGCTGCAGCGCACAGTCCGAGAATGAATTGCGACGAAATGGCTGGTCGCGAACAGAAACTAGGCTTTCGCGTGTCTCGTGAGCATTAGCTCAAATTTCTTGTTATTAGCAGCTTGCGCAGCACTTTAACAGTGTCTTTCAGCGTTGGAAATCGGGTCGGCTGGCTTTTGATGCCGTAAAAGCACGACGAAGCACCCGCAGCAAATCGTGCATATCGCAAATTTTTGACGGTTTTCCCAACGATGCCCAAAATCTGGGGTTTCCCATTGACTTTGATAGTCGCCCTTACAACAGTGTTACGCACTACCGTGCTACACTGTGATTCACTGCAGCGCGACGTCGACTTCCGTGTCTAGCCTATGAGGAAATAGGCTATCTCGTTTTCCTCCTGAGGCGAATATTTACCTCCGCCAAGGAGGTTCGGGTTTTTACCGCATGATAGCGTAGAGTCTCTAGTATTTCGTGACAAAATTTCATAACGCTGGGTGAAGGGGTTTCCCTGGAACGAGACCGTGAAAGAGGGACACCCCCGTTAAAAAAGTTATTTTACCTTTATTGGCTTGTCTAGCTTGAAAATGGTTGCAGATAGGCACAGACATGCCGCTAATCATAACAAATACTTGCGACGAGCTTCTTAGGAATGTCAACATCGATGACCTTGAATGACTTAAACCCCAAAATAGGGGGTTTTAGTGCATTTGTCGCGATTTCGGACTGCGACACACATTTCAAAAGTGAATTGCGCCAAAACGGCTGGAGATAAACTTAGACAACCTGCGCGCGAAATTTTCAGCAGTGAATGTTGATTTTAGCAGTCCAAGTCCGGACCCTCTAGGCTCAAGGAGGCTTGCCCACGCGAGGTAGGCCTAGTAAACCATGAAAGCCAGAAACAAACACAGCGTTCAACACGCATCTGCAGAGACGAATTTAATACAGTGTAGCACTGTAGCATCGTAGGCCTACAGATCTTTCTTTCATCGCCATTTTGGTCTAAAATGTCTTTCATTTTCTAACACACCTGTTGCCTCTTAATGTCAGTTTTTTCTTGCATTTATACTTCACAAGGTAGTGCAGTGACACAGCTACGGTGTGGCGAAATGTCAAGTAACCACTTTATTGACAATTTTCCAAAAAGTGTGCGTGTAAAAAATTATGAAAATCGGTTAATATTTTTCAAGGTTATGGACAATAACAAAGTAGGACGTTTTTGAGACGCAGTGTTTATACGAGGATAAACGATTTGTATTTGTACACCGTGTCTAAAAAAACCGGGGCCACTTATTATTTTTTAAATAACTCCGTGAAGCATTGGCCGATTTTGATAATTTTTAGCCTGCAACAAAAAAACGTGAAGCAAATGTATACAGCTTAACTCACCTCATTTTAATACTGTCACCACAATACCTTGTGAAATAAAGTCGCAGGTTGGCCATTTACAACAACGAATTCATATTGTATAGCCCATGCGTCGGCTCAAAAAATCACTAAAAGCACGAAATCATTGAAAATTTGTTACGTATTTAACATTAATGATATTCAGTTTAATATTGTACGTTATCACGCATCAACAGCAAGTGAGCTGCTTTGGGTCGCGCGTTACTGAATGTACTGTTTGCGAGAGGCATCAAAGTCCACCGTTTGCGTTCGTGCTGGAGGAAGACATTTTAAACACGTGCTGTGATAAAAATGACGTGATGTAGCACGCATGACTTTTTAAAAGATAAGAACTGCTATATGTGTTTGTCGCTATTTAGTTAATCATTTATCAGCTGACGCATACGCTACCCAGTATGAATTCATTGTTGTAAATGGCGAAAATACGATTTCTGCAATTTCACAGAGCGACAATATTAGAGTAAGCTGGTTTTTTTACCCCTCTGCGGTATGGTACATTCTGGCGTACTTTGTAGAAAACTGGACCTTTTCTCCGGTTAGATCAGCTACTGTAAGAAGCTGAGACGGGGTCGTGGTTGAGTGAGCCATTGGATGACTACTGCTAGCGATAGGTGCACTTAGAGTAGAAACTGGAACAACCGGAAATGCATTGGGTCGCTGACGTAAGTAATATGGATGGTCGTCCATTGGGCCTGTTCGGAAGACCTTTCCGAGAATTTTCCAGTTCACCTACGTCTCGGGGCTCGTCCACGGATAGTGGATTAGAGACTGGTTTACTTACTAGACCCCAACTCGCAACGACCGACCAGGAATAGATGTACGCTAAAGTGAACTAAGGTTAGAAACTGAAGCAAGACCTAGGGGACCTTGGGAAAGATACATGAATTTGGCATGAAGAAGAAAACAGTTAAGTCTCTAGAAATGGAAAATTGAGAAGTAAACAGGAAATGGAAGACGTCCGCGACGCGCCTGGGGTATCGGATCCGAGAGTAAGGAGTCAATATCTGCGACAGGTAAACAATTTTATTCGACGTCAGTTTCAGAACAAACAATCGCTTCGCCAAACAGTTCGGCGCGACAGTGCGCGACTTCCGGTCAAGGCCAGTCAATATGGCCGACCTCGACGACTGTTACAATATCCGACGGTACTTGCTAATACTCAAGACATTCACTAACTGTCGCACGGCCAGACAAAATGGCCAATGTTCCATCAAATTTGACGAAAGAATTAGACGGCCAATTTGCGGACTGTTAATTGGCAATTTACACAAACCGGAACAAGAGAAATTTAGCAGAGAAAATTTGTACGATAAAACTAACCGGACAAAATGGAACAATTTGATAAATAAGTAAATCCAGAAGAAAATGACCAAAAGGGAAAATGAAATATTTTAGATGAATGGATATTAACCAGGGATTCCTCAACTTTATATTTCTGGCCGACGGCGGGGCCCCCCAAACGTCGCGGGGCCCGGGGTAACTAACTCCCTACCCCCATCCTCTCGACCGACCTGCGTGCTATAAATCGTCTGCTTAACATACATCTACATTCTACAATACTGATCTTTTAGTAAGCCTACAGTGATAGGTCCTACTGTATTTTGACAGTCATAAGTTTAAAAATAAAAAAAACGGTAGACATATGTTCCTGGAAACAAGTTAGACATATACAGTTGCAATTAGCCCATGTCATGTTCTAAAAAAGACGCACAATCAAAGCTGGTTCACACTCACTGCAGGAACCGTTGGAATTGTATGTAGGCCTATTGAACAAGTATGCAGTCATCTTCGTTGCTTAAGCCTGCTTCGCGATTCTCGTCGTTGTGCTGAAGTAGGCCGCGCAGTGGTAGCGCGTAGAGCAGACGGTCGAGCCATTCGTCGGCTGGGTACTTGATGTACGTGTATTGACGCACGTACTGACGCAGAGTCGCAGCGTGTGAAGCGTCGTCAGCGTCGAGCCTCGTCTTCGGATTGTCCAACATCATCAGCACGATCAGTCGCTTCTTGCGTTTCTCTACCACGTGGTAGTGAAAGGCCATGTTGAACTCCGCCATACACTTATCACTGAAACACGTTCAATAAACGCATACAACTTTATAATGTTGACGTGCACATTGGCCAGTTTTCTGGCGTCGAGAAAAAACTGCATGGCCAGTTTTTGTCATCTCTTGTTATTTGCAAGTTAGAGATCTCGGCAATCATACAAGGGAATACATTTAAGTTTGATTTAATAGTCAAAAAAATAAGATTTTATGTATTTCAAAAATCAAATACTATTACTATTAGAAATCAAATACTATTACTATTCAATAGTTTGTATGTTGATGTATTATGGCTGGTGATATGTGTGTGCCCTGACAGTTTTTGGGCCGCAGTGAGTGCATTTTTATGCCTTGCGTGCTCCAGTTCTGCTGAACATTGTTACTGTTTTATTAAATGTTTCTTTGAACAAACAAACAAACAAACAAACAAACACTTTCTTTGCGACAAACGTCAATTAAGCTATCGAAATCCAGACAGTAGTAACCTTGTCAGAAAGTTCTCGGATATTAAGCAGACTGTGCGTTTGCTGCGTTCCATTCCGTGAACCATGTTGTCCGTTATGAATTGTCCAGGCTCAAAACCCAGCTCGTGGTGGCACACGCGGTAGCCTTTAGCTTCCATCGCTTCAAGAATGTGGCGTCCGTGTGAATTGTCGTCCAGGGAACTGCAGCTGAGGAACACGTCGCAGTCCAAATTTTCACCGACACATTCGTCACGGTCAAACGGATGAACTTTCATCTTTTTGTATAATTTTACTCGGAATTTATAAAGAAGCAATCCGGCTATTATCGAAATAATTATCAGAAAAACAACTGTAGCAACTGCAGCTGATAAGCTGGTAATAACTGTCTCATAGCGTTTCGCTGGATCAATACAAAAATCCTTTTTGGTGGACTTCAGTACATTCCTGCCGTACATTCTTGGCGGTGATCTACAAATGACATCTCCTGAATCTAATATTTGTTGAGACAAAGACTGAAGCCAACCAATCATCCAGCTATTGTCACATGAACACTTCCACGGATTGACGCCAATGAGTAATCTAGCGGAAATGTTCACAGCGTCTGCCTTTCTTGGAAAAGACATGAGCATATTCCTTTGCAAATTTACGACTTTAAAACGAGACACGTCCTTCAAAACGTTGGTGTTAATTTCCGTTAGACTACAGTTGCTGGCATCCAAGATGGAAGTGTTGACAAAGTACGGGCGACGTTCCAGACGACGAAAAAATTTGTTGTTCGAGAAATCCAGTTTATATCTGACGTAACTCTTGGGTAGTGGAGGCAGATCGAGTGGAAGTGATGACAAGTTGGCGGAGGAACAGTAGACGTGTAATGTGGCGTTTGCTGGACGATAAACACATCGACAACCTGATGGACAATAATCCGACAACTCGCATACAAATAGATCCAGAGGGACCTCGGTGACGGGTACGCGTTGCAATGTGTTGCCGTAGAATCCGTGATCACTACATTGTACGCCATCACGTTGTGTCGCGCGGTATTGTTTTCAGATATTTATAAAACGGAAAGTCAATACAGTCACAAGAGTAATATCCGGCCAAAGAAAAATGCATACGCGGAGATCCTCCTTTAAAGTTTTTTAAGCACAAGAAACGAGCAATGTACAGAGATTCTATATTCCATCCTTTGAAAACGTCCATAATGTGTGTTATTCGGTTCCACGAAAGATCCAAACGGCCGTAAGGACGTTTCATATCGCATCGGAAATGAAAGTTTAGTTTGTTTGTGAAGTTGGATATCAAGTTGTTATTCAAATCGATTGTTACAGGAGACTTTTCATCGCCGAGTATGCAACGATAGTACCACCAAGGCTCGAGAGACGTTAGTCTGTTGGCAATCAAATACAAATAACGTAAGCTGGTCAGATCCGAAGAGTTTGAAAATACTTGAAGTCCAATAAAAGAAATATGATTGTTTGATAAGTCTAAAGTTACTAAGCTCGGCATGCCGTCAAATAGTCCATCCTGCAAGCCAGTGATTGAGTTTCGATTCGCTGAAAGTGTCACAAGCTTGGTTAGATTGTTGAAGCAGTTACCAGGTAGTACGGTAAGCTTGTTACTGTCGAGATGCAGTGAAGTTAGAGTGACAAGGTTGCAGACTGATGCGGGGACACGTGTCAGAGGAGTGTTGCTGATACTGAGGGATGTCAGCTGTTCTATGAACTGGTCTGCTGATAGCATTATGTCTATCTGGCGTGACAGTTGTTCCTCGTTAATGTGTCGAAACTGTTGGCCACAATCGATGTACATTTCGTATTTACTTATTACCGGATTGCTATCGGTTCCCTGGGCCACGTTCCATCCTTTCCAAAATGTCATGTGACATTTACATTTTTGTGGACACTGTGCTGTTACGTTATTAAAGGCATCTACATATGCCACTAGTGTCAATAAAACTAGAACAGAACGCCACATTTTCTTTGTCTTATTTGTCCAGTCTGTAAACAGAAAAAAAACACAAAGCAAGTTGTAGTTTTGATTATTATGGCAGCTCAAGTGGCCGACTTTTTATTGAGTTTCATCCTTCCTTATTCTTCCTTTCCGTCCCCCGATTTTTTAAATTTTTTTCCTTTTTTTCCTTTTTTATTTATTATTTTTATGTGTTGAGTATGCAGTATTATAAAATCGATTGTAACAATGGGTGGCCAGCATTTAATGGATAGATACCCTTCTGGCCACCCTCCTATGTCATTTACTATTGTATGGTCATAAATGTACAAAACATACACTTGCTAACGGCAACATTGAAGAACTCACACATCGAAAACAGCAAAAATCACAAAAGGTGATATTGTCCGCATCACAGTGACTGTGTGTCAATGTGCTGCGATGTGCAATGTGCAATGTGCAATAATATCATATTTTGTGATTTTTGCTGTTTTCGATGTGCGAGTTCGTCAATGTTGCCGTTAACAAATGTATAAACTGATGTTTTGTACATTTATATTTGCTGTTTTATGACTAAAATACTTTGCGCATTGGGCTGAGCTGATACGGCCTCAGCGCTGGACAAATGCAACCTGTCTACCCCGAAGGTAAGGTAAGGTACAAAAATGCTGTTTTCCTATACCGGCGATCAGTGACAAAGATATTGCACCTCAGATATTTTTTACAGTAGCCAAGCCGCTTATAGCTGTCACTTACTACCTAACGGCGTGACTAAACAAAGCAGATGACAAACGTCAGGCATGTCACCGCTGGCCTGCATTGCTGACAATATTAAACAAAATTCCTTTTACATCCACAAAATGGCCATATAAATAAACGAACTAATATTGCACGCATCACCCGCTTAAATATAAGCCCGGAAAACACGTCAATAATGCTAATTTTACTAATCGTATTATCGCAGTTATTGGACCGTTGCGTAATATGGCCGACCACAAACGTCTAAAAAGTCGAGTCACACTAAAGTCTGAGCTCATCTCGTAGTTAACCGACTTCTAGTCAATTTTTGATAAAAATTCTACAAATTTCGTTGCCATGGCAACGAGAATCAACCATGGCAGACTTACTAAAATTATTTATTTGCTCCACCTTCAAAACCCCTTGCTAGATGCAAGAATCTTGGAGATATTTCGTACACATGTCGAGTTATAGCCCATTTTCTCCCAAATTTCGTTCCCATTGCAACGAGGGTCAGTCAGAGTAAAATTCGATTGGCAGCATTCAATGGCCCATCCCCGAACCCCCCCCCCGCTAT
>Ga0209367_1012447_pt1 | contig 11118 bp, 13 predicted proteins | sample WorMetLIZISLAND2_FD_187412 | JGI IMG/M metagenome (GOLD analysis project Ga0209367, IMG submission 187412) | Marine gutless worms symbiont microbial communities from Max Planck institute for Marine Microbiology, Germany - Olavius geniculatus... ... | reverse complement strand
GGCACTACTGCGAATAAGTAAGTAAGCTTAACTATTTTATGCTATGAAATTGATATCTTTATGTGTTGCCTGTTCTCCGAGACCACTGTAGCTTTGACAGTGTTTGTTTTGCTAGGTAATGTGGTCACACAATAAAGGTGCGGTGGGCGGAAGAACTTCACGTTTACGCGCCATAAATTTCTGCTTGTAACAGTGAAAGAATGGTTAAAATCGGTGCTGAATTACCGAAGTTATCCCAAAAATAAAATTGGGTATCCGTTTTTTTGGAACACCCTGTAGAAGTCAATTAAATTGAATCCGGGGCCTTTAGTGTAGATGTGAAAATCGTGCTTACTGTCTACTAGAGGGGGGAGTAAGTCGTTAAACGTTATGGAGTGAAAAGTTTGTTTGATGAATGAACGACTCGGTTGTAGGTCAGAAGGGTGAACCAGCAGCTCGTCAAGTCCTGGATCGGTACAAAGGTGAGCGAGGACTTGCCGGCACTCCAGGTGAACCGGGGCTTCAGGGAATACAAGGATCACCAGGTAAGCACACTTTCCATAAAAGCATCTAATGATTTTTAATTTGTTGTCGAATTAATTTAATGGTCAAAACAACCGGTGTGCCTTGTTGCAACTTGCTAGTCAGAAATGTTTTTGAAAAGTGCTGGCGCTGGTGCAGAATGGTTGAAGGTACATACCTGTCATTGTCAGCGGAGGAGGACGGGTCAGGCAGTTTTGTTTTTTAAATGATGGAAATGCAGAGGTTTGCTGAAAACTTAGGATTTGATGCAGCCAGTCTAACATTTTTACGTTCTGTATTATTTTTTCTCATATTTGCGTGTTTGTGTGACAGTGATGATGACGACATAAAGATAGATTGATAGGAGCTGGAGTTTGCATTAATAGCTGTGTGAATGAATGAATGAACATGTCTATTATTATGAGTTGCAGCTAATGCCTGATAAAAATAGCATGCTGAAAGTTAGTAGAGTAGAATGTATTGGTTAATTTTTAAACAGCATGGTAAAATGATTTTGCATAATACATACGAGCATGATACAACCAATCAGTTCCTGATGAATGAGTAAATGAATGACGTGGTGCGTATTTGCGCAGGTGCCCGTGGACCCCCCGGCCTGCCTGGCCTGGACGGCCGGCCTGGAACTGATGGCTTGCCTGGAGAGCCAGGTCGTGATGGTTTGCCTGGTCTGTCTGGTCGCAAGGGTGAGAAAGGTTACCCAGGTGAAGCCGGTGAACCAGGCCGGGATGGTGTTGATGGGCTACCTGGTCAGCGTGGACGCAAAGGATTACCTGGATTAGTTGTACGTTGCTCACTTTCGATGTCGTACTAAGGGACGTTTCTGTCTTCTTAGCAAATCACTTAAAACGGAAGTGTTCATTCGATTGATCTTTGCTTTTGTTTGAAGACATAGTGTGACATTGTGGATGTGACAGCATGTTTAACATTTTATCACATGGCTTGCGTTTTAGGGTGAGCCTGGTGATAGTCCCAGCATAGCATTAACGCAAGGTCCAAAAGGCCAGCCGGGTGATCCGGGGCCTCCAGGCTTTGAAGGCCGGGTAGGCGCCCCCGGGTTGCCTGGAGAGCCAGGACTCCCGGGTACAACTGGAGCACAAGGGCCAAAGGGTGACTCAGGACGAGATGGGGAGCCCGGGACACCGGGACAGAAAGGTGAGCGTGGTATTGGTGGAGTTAGCTTCAAAGGCTTACCTGGCGACCCAGGACGTGATGGACTGCCAGGTATGCTGTCATGTCTCATGTTTTTTCCCGTTTATTGTTGAATACTTTCTTACTGTTGAAGCAGACAACAGTAAACATCCAGCAGTGAAACACGGACTCTTACGTCAGACAAAGATAAAGCTTCAACTTTTTCAAGACTGGTTGACAAGCCCACGACCATTGTTTGCTATTCACTGAATGAGGACAACATAGTAAAATAATTATTTGATTTTTAATTACTGTGAAACATTAATTTTATGTTAACTGTGAATTTTGAGAGACGAAAACATTAAGTAAACTCAGAAAACCTGAGCAGTTAAGCATTGCATCAGAAGTAGTAGGGGCCTAACGTCGTAGTGGTGGTGCTGGTGGTAGTGGTGGTAGTATTTTTTGCTCAAATATAGTGTTGTTTAGAACATTTGCTCTGCATCAGTGACATTGTTCAATGTTCATTGTTCAATTACATTTTTGTTTCTGATCTGCAGAGACTGATAAATGATAATACGATCTCGTGCTTGTAAGGTTGATAGCCGGACCGTCAGCTCAGTGGCATAACCAACTGACTGACGGAAAACGTTTCGAGATCATTGGCAAATTGTCGTCTGATGAGTAGGTAAGTGAATTAACGTAAACGATTAGTGTTCTAAGGCAACAGAGCACACTGCTTTGGCACTGTAAAAACTAGGGGATGAGATACGAGATGGAAAAACGGAGGATTTTTCAGACAAAACCACAAGACAGTCACGGAAGGTGCGGAGGTGATGTGTTCAGGCCGACCGTTCCAGACACGAGCAGCGGCGACTGGAGAAGCGCTGTCATCGACAGTAGACAGTCGGTGGGCTGACAGTCAGTGATAAAACTGTTAAGGTGTTAAGGCTGTTAAGGTTGCGATATACGAGAGATCGTTTGTTACAGTCATGTAAAGTAGTTCTCGTTATGACGTATACGTTTCAGGACGTCCTGGCGCCAAAGGTCAAAGAGGCATTCTAGGTCTTCCAGGTATCGATGGTCGTGCAGGGAGGAAAGGCTTTCCGGGGCTGCCTGGAGTCAAGGGCTCGCCAGGATTGCGTGGTAAACTCGGAGTTCCAGGCTCTCCTGGTCGAGATGGAAAGCCGGGGCTGCCAGGTGCGTTTCGCTTTGTACTTTACTTATCTCTCGGTCCCACAGTTTTCCGTGGAAAATTTTGCCAAATTCCGCGGGCCAGTTTGCATAATTCCGCGGCTTACCCACGGCAAAATTGTCCAAATTCCGCGGCTCACCGCAGCCTTTCATTTGCGAGTAAACTGTGCTATATTCTGTCCAGAAACCTCGGTTATTGAAGGCTGTCATTGTGCTTAGTTATGCTAGCAATATACAAAGAAAATGATCCATCTTTTTTCCTTTTTAAAAGTGCAGTCTGTGAAGTTGCATTTTGTTTGCTTTATACAATTGTGCCGCATTGCGATAGCTATTAATAGGGCCCACAGTTTTATGCAGTTCTGTTTGAATTTTTTGTCACATTCCGTGATAAAATTGCATCATCAAGCTAACGATCATACTAATCGTCAGTCATTTCTCAACTTTTGTGAAATATTGCGAAATTTCGTGGATAAATCAAAATTCCGTGGAAAAGGGCAAATTCCACAGCTCGGCTCAAAATTCCACGCCGCACGGAAAACTGTGGGCCCTAGACTTGTAGACTTGTTATGACAGTTTTATTTACCATATAACTATGATACAAGTGGTAAGAAATGAGAAAACTCAACTAAATATATTGTCACGCAGTCTGTGTTGAACTATGCCGCGCTGGTGCAGCTCATAAGTTAAATTTAGGTTCATGCAAAAACCTGCAAAGGGTTGTATTATAATTATGTCACATTGTATGTGGGCGATTTGTTGTTATTGTGTGATGCTGTGTGCTTTTTTAGGTCTCAAGGGTGCTGAGGGAGACTCTGGTAGTCCGGGAATTCCAGGTCGGAAAGGTGAGCGTGGTGAAGACGGCATACCTGGTCGTGAAGGTAAGATTCTCTTCTGTCTAATGTTTTGTTGTCATACAGAAAGCAGTAAAAGCACATTGATGAATTATCACGATTGAGTGAATTGAAGTTTTATTGTTATACATATTATCATATATATATATATATAGGTACCACCTGATCAAATGTTAATAAAAGTTTACATTTGGAATGTGTCAATTTTAAGCCTTCGTATGAAGTGGCAGGCCTATTCGAAACCTCGGCTTAGATGCATCAGTTTTAAGTTTTTGCTTAAAGTGATAGAGCTGTTTTCTATGATTTTTAAAACTCTGCTTATAATAAAAGAGATTTTGACGTGAATTTGCAGGCCGTGATGGCGACGCTGGACGGCGTGGTCTAGACGGTTTGCCGGGCGCTCCGGGCTTGAAAGGTATCCGTGGAGATGACGGAGTTCCAGGGCGTAAAGGCGAGATTGGAGAACCGTCACCAGTTGGCCGCCAAGGACCCAAGGGCGATCGCGGCTCGCCAGGTACCACACACGGGCAGTAATCTATCTTTTTTTTAACTGCAACCGAAGTTTGTAGTAGTGCAGCAGTTGTTTGCTTTGAATCTTATAAAATATTATTTGCATTTGAAAGATCCGTTGTGATCACGAAATATCAGCAATGAAGCCGAATGAAAATCAACGGCAACGCAATGAAAACTTCTATACAACACTGATGTATTGGCGTAGCAAAAATTGTGTTTTACTCGTTTAATCTTTGAGTCTGCACTTGCTAGACTGCTAGTCTCTCTTTTTTCAGCAATTTCTTATTTTTCTCTCACCTTCTGTGTGGCGTCTTTTTGCTCAAAATCTGATTAATGCCAACGCCACTTATCGCAGAGGTTCTTGTGAGTACATTTTAATTGAAAACGTATTTGTTACTCACTTGTCGCCAGCAATGTTTATTTGTTTGCATAGGTCGAGGTGGGGCAGATGGCCAGCCTGGTCTGCCTGGTCTAGCTGGGCTCAAAGGAGACAGAGGAGAACCTGGAATCTCCCAGGGCGGCATTGCAGGCAAGTTTCCTTGTAGCATCTCTATTTTTTATTATTTTGTTTCTAATATGGTGATGATAATGAAAAAAACTGTAAATAATAGAGTTTGAGTCAGTAACATAACCATTGAAACAGCAGTTTCACGTACAGACTGAACACAAATATTGATACAGTTTAATTACTTAAAAGCATTCTATCTTCTTTTGATACATTTACTCAGTTACTTGATACCAGTACTATTACTAGCGATGCATGCATTTTTGTAGCTACAGCTGTCTTTCTGTGTGGTTGCATGTTACCCTGTTACTGTTGCATTATGTCTTCTGAAGCCGCTGTTAAGTGGCAGTTTTACACTGATGGCTTTACTGCTACTCTCAATTTTTGTTCAGCTGGCTATTTTCAGAGTTACTGAAAACGTGTGGAAATTGCTACAGCAAGTGTGTTTTTTATTACCGTTCTAAACTAATGAATTTATTTATTTCTATATGGTTTTGGAATACATGTATTTGGTGAAATTGTAGGCTTTGAAGCCTGAATGTAATTAACAATTTTTGCATGCCATTTGGTACGTACATGTAGCTGACACTGGAATGTTGAATTATTGCAGGTGAGAAAGGTTTGCTGGGAGCAGATGGTTTGGCCGGTCCAGACGGATTGCCTGGTGCTAAAGGCATAGCAGGCCGAGCGGGTTTACCAGGCCTGGACGGTCAGAAGGGAGAGGTTGGAGAGCCAGGTCGGGACGGTTCTCGTGGTAGGGCTGGAGCTCAAGGCTTGAAGGGTGAAACTGGAGACGTCGGGTACCCAGGAACCAGCGGAGCAAAGGGTGCAAAAGTATGATGTTGCTTCAGCATTTCTGTTAATGTTTGCAGTTACTTTAAACGCGTTTCAAATAATTTGGATGGTGAATTGGTAGCAGAGTGGTTTGCGCTTCAGACTTTTTATCAGTCGGTCGTGGGGGTTAACTGCCGGTAGGGTTGCTGTCAAGTAACAACTGTAGGCAGCTTGTTCACACCCTTTTGCCTTTCTGTCACTATCAGTACAGTGTAATTTGGTACTGGCCAAGGGGCAACTGGCAAGGTAACCAAAGATTTGATGTTGCGCCAGCCTTCGCATGCATCAGAGACTTACTGGTCTGAAGATGGAGATGAGCACCCCATTTGTGCTTCAGAGGGGCATCCTTTACTTTTTATCTTACCTTAAATGCAGTGTAAGCGTTGAGTTGCTTATTAATTTTGATCAGACTATTGGCAATCAGTTTATGATTAAACCAGTTGGTGCAAAGAATTATTATTGCATAAAATGAACAGATACACTGTAATTTGCTCGTGAATTTCGTTCACACATTTTATGTGGAATACTTACGGCAGCAGTACAGTAAAAGAGCCTCCCAGTTTTTCTGAGACAAATCTATGTTTATTTTGAACAGTTGAAGCAGTTGTTAAAGCAAGCATTTCCGGTTTAGGTATATTGAGAAAATTTTGCGTTGTGAGTTTGTGATGGCTTCCATGTTTGCTAACCTGCTTACTTAATTTATATTTTACCAGAGAAAATATCGTTTGTGTATAGATTTATACTATATAAGTAGAAGTGTATTATTTAACCATTGTCGTTAGTTGTCGTGTAAGTAAACTAGCTATTGACTAGTTTGAATCACTTGGTGCTCATAAAGCTTTGAAGCTCGTTAGCAATGACTGCCTTGATGTACATGTACCAGGTTGTGCAATTCTAACTGAAGTAGAAAATGATTGTTGAACTTGACAGGGTGCAACAGCTCCGCCTGACATCCCAGGTCCGCCAGGTCGCAAAGGTCAGAAAGGTGAGGTTGGAAGGACCGGTCCACCAGGTGCCACTGGACTCAGAGGTGACCGTGGACGCGATGGTCTCCCAGGTCGAGATGGTTTGCCTGGCACCCCAGGGCTTGACGGCCTCCCTGGTCCCACTGGACTGCCTGGCTCACCTGGAAGAGCTGGAGAGGCAGGCTTGCCTGGTTTACCAGGGGCCGAGGGCCGGCCTGGTGACAAGGGCCGAGATGGAAGACGAGGCACACCGGGACGGCCTGGTGCGAAAGGTGAACCAGGAAGTGCTGGCCAGCCTGGTCCGGATGGTTTAGACGCCCGTCCCGGACTGCCAGGATTGCCTGGTGACGCTGGGGATTCTGGGACGCCTGGAAGACCGGGACTCGCTGGAGTGAAGGGTGCTTCAGGTCGACCCGGCACTGCAGGGCGGAAAGGCGAGCCGGGAGAGCCAGGAATTGGACTGAAGGGATTGCCTGGTGAAGATGGTGACAGAGGAGTTCCTGGCAGGCCAGGTATGAAGTGTCGGCGTCATCATTTGCTTGCTGCTGCTGCTGCTGCTAGTAGTTGTAGTCGGTCATAGCAGTCGCAGTAGTTGTACAATCAGTAAGACGTAAGTGAATGGTGATTTTTGTAGCGTTTTAGTGTGCTGTGTAGTGTGTACTTTAGTATTCTGTAAAGAAAATCGACTCAAGTGAACGTTTAGTGGAGGGAATCACATAAGTGTATCAGCAGTGAACTTAGCTCGTAAGACCGATAACAGAAAAGGATCAACAAGTGACAACAACTGTAAGAACTTAGTTAGTTAGACGGTGCACTATAGTACGTTAATAGGCGCCTATTATAGCACTACCAACTGATAACTGGCAGCGGAACATAGATGCTGTTTTGAAGCAGACGCAGAGAGGAGCAGTGCCTTTCAGACAGCAACGTGTGATCATGCTGAGTTTGTACTTGACGCTATGCTCTGTAATGGTTAACTCTCTGCGAGTTGCCCAATTTTCATGTAGTGACTTTCTGATAAAATTCAGCTAGGTATTGTGCTATTTATTGTACAGAGTTTCAATTCTAACGAAAGATAAAATTCACTGAAGTCTCGCAATATGTCGTCTGGTCTGTACGAGTGAAGTCGGTATTGTTGTGCGTCTTAAAGGTCCTGAGGGAGAGCCCGGGACACGAGGTCCACCTGGCCGCCCCGGTGCACCTGGTATGAAAGGTGTCGAAGGACACAAAGGCAGTCGAGGTGAACCCGGACGAATTGGTGATGCGGGGCCTCCTGGCAGACCAGTTAGTTCAGCGTCATTTATTCTACTAACTTTTCTTGAACTTCGGTGCTTTCATGTTATTACCTCCGCCAAGGAGGTAATGTTTTTGCCGGACTTTGTCTGTCTGTCTGTGTGTGTGTGTGTGTGTACAAGATAACTCGAAAAGTTATGGATGGATCTTTCTGAAATTTTGAGGGTATGTCGGGAATGGCACAAACTACCAGTGATTTAATTTTGGGGGCGATCCGGAAGGAATCCTGGATTCTGGATTATTTTGAAATTTTCGTTGCCATTGCTTTCAATGGGGCGTTAGGGAAACCGCTGCAAAACCAAAGATGGTGCTGCCACCTAGCGAGCAACATTGCCTTGGCGGAGGCGTGCGGGCTTTGACTGCTTTCTAGTTGGTTGAGTAACAAGAAAGTCATTTGGCCTCTGTTAAAAAACCTGCTGCAGCAGTTTTCAAAGATTTTTCTGTGAGCATCGGGCTCAATCTCTGTTACCGTAACTCATAGAGTGTTGATAAGTGGCCCAGTTGTACAAAAACTTGAATGTGTTGAAGAAGATATGTATAATACTACTTGACAGAGCTTTTTATAACTCACTGCTACAAAGCAGTGCCCTTGCATGCAATTTTTACGCAAAGCGATGAAAACGACACTGGAGCCAAAATGCCACAATAAAAGCACTGTCTTATTTGCTTGCTTTAAGTGTGTTACGTTTTATGGAAACAGGCTGCACAGACTCTGTCAGTGTGGTTCTGGTGTTTGTAGGGCAGTGATGGTATAAAAGGCGTTCCGGGTAGGCTGGGTGGCAGTGGTCTGCCAGGTCGCAAAGGTCAAGCTGGAGACGCCGGATTATCTGGACGTCCTGGTTCCCCCGGGCCAATTGGACCCGCCGGTCAGTTTACGTCGCATGTCACCGATATGTGCAGATTTTTGGAACTATTTTATTTTTAACTTCATCCGTGATTTTTATCATTATTTTCGTCGATTTTCTTTGTCATATTGTTACTTCTATTGTATTTTAAATGCTACAGTTTTCCAAACTCTTAAATAAATACATCACATTTTGCATTTTCTTGCTTATATTAAAGTGAGTATAAGGTAGATATATGCAGCGCATACTGTGTAAAAATCTCTAGTACACTGTCATACTGTCATTAGCCCCATAAGTCCGATTGCCAAATATTGTGTGTAAATAGTTTGGCAGTAGGCCTATAACCAGTCTGTACTACAAGTTCTACGTATTGGTTTTTTCAGATTTACAACTTCAGGCAGCGTATCATGTTATCATTATCGTCTTTGATAGTCGTTAATGTGGAGAATGTGGAAAACGTTTTTCTGAGCTGATGGTTCTGAGTCTTATTACAGATATATGTGTTGAGTTGTTGTTTCAGTGCGTTGTAAATGGTGTCTGTCTGTAGGAGCCAAAGGAGACATTGGTGAGCCTGGTTATCCTGCTCCTCCAACCCGTGCTCTGCCAGGTCCGCCCGGTGAACCGGGATTATCCGGACTTCCCGGACGACCGGGTCCCCCAGGCGAAAGCGGGTCGCCAGGTCAGATCTGTTCTTATCTTAACTCACCCTATGATTAGATGACTCTAGTGAAGAGGAAACGGTTGGCGGTTTAATGTATGTGGTGTATAGTTGTTCATGAAAATCCGTCTCAAAACTGCTGAACGTCACCTGTCATATAAGATCACACAGTATTATTTGCCACCCTACACAGGTGGACAAATCCGATATCTTGCTGCTTGGTAGCCACCAAAGTTTCCGCCCATTCTCGTCTCTAAACATTTTATTTTGACGCTGCCTTTTAATTACCTGCCTTGTGCCACCATTGACTGTCTGCAGAATTTGACCAACGTTTGTGCACTTTGCAAAGTGTGTGTATGTATTCTGTGTACATAGGTGCGCCGGGTCGTTCGGGGCTGCGTGGAAACAAAGGGAGACAAGGTAGCCCTGGAGCATCTGGGCCTGCTGGTCCAATAGGCCCTCCAGGTGTCTCAGGATTTCCTGGTTCACCCGGGGTGCCTGGGAGACCCGGAGGTATTGGTGAGCCAGGGCCTGTTGGTTCAGCTGGAATATCTGGTGGACACGCTGGCTTCTACTTCACCAAGTAATCTCGTCGTTTATTTATCTATTTTTTTATCATGTTTGTACATATTTTTACTGATATGCTTATCTGTCATATTGTTAGACTTACGTTGCTTTGTTGTCTAAACTCATAATTTTAACTGGTATCCTTCTGTGGGGGGGTGGTTTGGTGTGAACGCTTACAGTGCACACTCTGTTTCTATGATTGATCGCATGAGTTTGGGTTCAAATATAATTGATGGAGGTATTAATGTGAAAACAGTTCAACAGTGTGTTAAAATAGTGGTGCCTTAATTCTGGAGAGTGTGGGCTATTGTCATAATCAAGGAGGACATTTGGTGGTTGAGCACTTTTTACGTGTAGTGATTTAGAGATAGCTTAATTGCATTGTGTTGCTGGTCTTTGCTTGCTTGTGTCCTGGCTGACTTCAGAAGTTTCGTGACTGGTATATCTGTGCACAGCAATGTTTTTGTTGACTGTCAGGCACAGCCAGACTACGGCAGTTCCAATGTGTCCGCCCGGCACTGAACAGATGTGGGAAGGCTATTCAATGCTGTTCTTGCAAGGCAACTCCAAAGCCCATGGTCAAGATCTCGGTAAGAATATAGAGCGTATTGGTTGTACAAACATGGTGTTGTTTATCTCCGATTTCTGCTGCCTTTCCTTTGGCCTGGTTGTTATCAGCGCTAAACTGATTCTCAGGTAAACACGCCTAATTGAAAATGCGGTAGGTATTTTGATGTTGCATTTACACCACTCTGTCGTTCGTTTTGGTTGTAGTTGATTGGCGTTTATTTACAAGAAATTTGAGAAAAGCTCACGAGACGCGCGAAAGCCTATAGCATTTCCAGTTCAGTAGTTATAGTTTCGAAAATCGCATATCTCTTGGACTCGGCCCATCGGGACCATAATACACATCGGTCATAGGCGCGTGTGGCGTTGGCGACGGTGGCGCCTCCTTGTGAATGATACAGACTTGCGCAGCCCGATATCGCGAAAAAAATCCGTAAAACCCCCTATTTTGGCGTTCAAGGTCATCCAAGGTCATTGAATTCAGCGCCAATCGAAAGCCAGTATACGATTTGCTATTAGTGATTAATAGTAACCTAGGCGCTATCTCGCACCGTTACTGAGATACAGCGAGCTATAGGTCAAAACGCAAATTTTGCCTACCACCTCTCATTTAGCGCCCTCGTTCGGGGTGACCCCCTTCGAATTTATGAAAAAGCTTTACGGTTCCTGAAACTAGAGT
>Ga0209367_1012445_pt1 | contig 11118 bp, 3 predicted proteins | sample WorMetLIZISLAND2_FD_187412 | JGI IMG/M metagenome (GOLD analysis project Ga0209367, IMG submission 187412) | Marine gutless worms symbiont microbial communities from Max Planck institute for Marine Microbiology, Germany - Olavius geniculatus... ... | reverse complement strand
CATTCGTCGATTGCGTCATCGACAACGGTCTGCCATAGGCCAGACCAGACCTCCACCAAGCGCTGCTTCAGTTCATCCACATCTTTCACCGGCTTCTGGTACACACACTGCTATAAAATATCGTAAGCCCGTAACACACTACGATACTGAGTACCTTTTGACGATTTTCTCAGCTAATCATTATTATTATTAGGCACAGTTTGTTATTTCAAAACGTAATAGGGGTCCGGTTTTTTTGAGACACGGTGTAGAAACAGTTACTGCAGTTTATTAATGTACAATATACACTTACATAAACTGAATGTTAGGCTGGCCGATATGAAAAAATTCTATCTGTTCCACATAATGTGAATCTTTAATAGTCGGATAGTGAACAAAGCCATCTGATGTCTTCCAGCGGCCTAGCAACCACTCTAAAGATTTCACTGCTGTATGCAGAACCGGACTTCCTGCAACATTTTAGGCTGTTAAAATAAGTAAAGAAAACAAACAAAAGTTACACACAGTTGTATTTAAAAAAAAAATAACAAGCTGCAAATGTGTGAACGCACTGTTTAGTTTGTAATGGCATGAGAAAACAAAAATTTCAAAAATAAAATTCGATCTCTAAGAACATAAAACAGTACAATGCACCAAAACTCAACAATAGCTGAACAGGCATATTATATGCCCATCATAAATTCATGATTACAATTTAACATTCTTAGTTTTACACGGATTTTGAGTAATCATAAATGTCTAAGGTATTTTGAAAGAAAGGGATTTACTGAGCCACGCCCCCATTAAGTTCATACTCCATACCGCAGCCAGTCGCCAATGACAAGCATTGCTGACGGCTTAGATGTAATACTGCGGGCAAAAAAACATTGCAGCTGCGATTTAGCATTGCGCAGATTCCCAGAGACACTGTTTTGTTAAATTGAAGCAAACGACGAACAACCAATAACACACCTGCCATGATCACAAAGAATATTTAAGTAGAGCTGTGTTATTCTCAAATCCGAAATTGAGCCTACGCTGCTAAGTGTTTCGACTAGAGATTTCACTGATTTGCAGCATTACCCGTTTTAGAAACCGGGTACCCGGTTGCAATTATTTGGGTACCCGTATCCGGTTTTAACTTTAGCCCAAATAAAGGGGGAAAAGACAGTGAAGTAGCATGTACTTAACAGAAAGACTGCAATAGCGAGACTTTCATTGGTTTCATCAGTTATCAGTACAAAATCGATTACCAGTTATCCGGATTTGGAACCGGATAATGACTTTTGGAACCGGGTCCGGGTACCCGGTTTCTGTTACAAATAAATAGTTTCGACCCTTAGCAAAGTGGACGAAACGTCCACTGCGATAAAAGTTGAACTGATAAGCCCTTTCATGCAGTCGTATATATTTTGCTATATAAAGACACACTACACTGCACATTCACTCTTGAAAATACCGAACCATTGTCACTGCTTAGATTTTGTATTGAAATTAAAAGCAGTTACTGAGAAAGAAAAAAAGCCGTTATACTGAATGGTATTTTTTGCTGCAAGCTGTATACTCAGAACCGAGATTTTCAGTAACAAGCCTAGTGCCTGGTGCAACCGACCACTGATTATCACAAAGTGAATTAAATAATAAGCGTGAATCAAACTCATGATTTTACAAATATCACAGACACTGCCATAATGCTCTTTCTGGGTTATGTACCAGTGCTTAATTCGAATCGATTTCACTGAAAAAAATATTTTCAACTAGTATTACAAAGCTATCTGACCATATTTGGTAGTAATTAATTATACATGTCATAACATTATGTCATAACATTGTCCAGGTTGAGCAAGTTCTATACAAATAATTATACATATTATTGTTCCTATCAAATACCTAAAACAAAGTACGTAGTTCCAATGTCTTTATTATTGGATGAATATAATCAACGCACATAAAATATAATTATTATCACACTTAAAAGATCATACCTTCCAAAATGTACATAAAGTAACAGACACAAAATGGCTCAGTCCAAATGTGGACCAGTCTTTTAATTATGCAAAAACCAAGTTGGAGCTTTCTGTCCCAATCATTAACACAAACTGACATAAAACACAACAAACAAAACACAGAACATCTGTCCATCTGGAAACATGAAGCAATTAATTCATCAAACCAAAACTAATCAAAATCTGACACATCAAACTGTCAATATTCGCTCTGTGTGAACAATAGGTACACTGGTTCAGTTCTCAGCCAAAAAGAATTTCTCACATCAAGCAAGTAACAGAAAGATCTGTGCTGCAAATTACACTTGAAGCTCAACGTTAACTTTGATTCCTAATTCAGTGTCTGACACTTCATAGTTCAAGGTATTAACGAACTTTGAATCACACACAATGATATCAGCTAATTGTCAAATACCGTTTTATTTCATGCCAGTGTACAAAATTCACCTTCTTTGAAGAAAAATTAGAAATAAATTTATGCAACTGAATGTCGAACTTAACGTAGATTTAGTGTATATTTTAAGTTAGATGAAGAAAAAGCTTGCCAGGTCATAATAATCCGAGAAACAGGTCCGAGGTACAACATTGATACCACACAGTTACAATTAAATGTCAACAAAAACATGCTTGAAAAATGATGAGTATATAGTCAGCATCCTCCGCTGCATGAAACCAAACTAAAATAATCTAAAATAAATAATAAAATAACCAAAAAGAAAGAAATAAAAAATCCAGTAATCTGTCTAGTGATCTATCAGGGCAGTCTGAAGAGTAACGACTGATACTTGAGGAAATTAATACAGAATTAGCTAACCAGTGGCACCAGCATGATATTTTTAGTGTTCGAATCATCACAACAGCACTAGAATACTGGTGACAGAAACTTCTATCCACCTACATTCCACCGCTTGTTCGTAAAAATCTAAACTATTCAATACAAATAAAATATCCAACACAAAATACGTCGGTCAATAAAATAAAACACCATAACAAAAAAGCACACAGAATCTAACAGTGGCCTGCTGATTTCTAGAAGAGATAAGCGCAGACTTTGGTAATGAAGAATATCAAAGCTATGCGTTTCTGGCCTATCATCTAACAAACAGTTGACTCGTCTGCCAAAATACACTCAAACTGGACAAAGTGAACTGCGCAGTGCCATGGACAGAGTTGCAACAGTTTTTACGCGCGAAAGCAGCAACTGCTTTCAACGCGTCTTAGCCATCGCAATTCTGTCCGTCTGTCCATCCGTCCGTCCGTCTGTCCATCTGTCACACAGGTGGATCAGTCAAAAATGGTGTAAGCTAGGATCAGCATCTTCATCGTCGGCTGCCTGGAACACTAGTTTCACAAACCGTAAAGCTTTTCCATAAATTTGAAGGGGGTTACCTCGAACAAGGGTGCTAAATGAGAGGGGGGTTGGCAAAATTTGTGATTTTTGGCCAATAAGTCGCTGTATCTCAGTAACGGTGCGAGATATGGCCTAGGTTACTATTAATCAGTAATAGGAAGTTGTACACTGGCTCTCGATTGTTGCCGAATTCAATGACCTTGAACGCCAAAATAGAGGGTTTTATGGATTTTTTTGGCAATTCCAGCTGCGGTGCAAATCTATATCATTCACAAGGTGGCGCCATGTTACTATCATTATGCAATACAGATAGAGAATTTGGTATTTGTATATTAACTTAGCGTGAACACCCCAACTTTCAGCTAAACTACTGAACCGGAACTGCTATAGACTTTCACGTGTCTCGTGAGCATTAGCTCAAATATCTTGTTCATTTAACGACACACTCAATAGATGAAAACAGATTTATAGTGCTATATGACAGTAACGATTCAGAGATGAAAAACTCAGAACACTGTGGCTACGCAGGCTTGAAGGCAGAAAATCTTCACATTGCAAAACATCTATACGCCATATCCCTTGTATGTGTCACAACACACTACAAAGGGCATAAGTCAATCGTGACCTGTGGGCTGGAGTGACGAAAAAGTAATATCCAGCTTACGCACGCTCCCAATGTGATGGATGATGGACATAAATGGGCAGAAATGCAGGGGGTGTTGTACCCACTTATTTCCAGCGCTGTAGCATGTTCCGCAATTACTCTATTAAAATCCATGCTATAAAATCCATGCAGAAAGGTCAGCTGCGATGGTGTACTTATGTTTGCGACATTTCTAAGTAAGCCTATGAATTGTCTCTCCATCCCTCTATAACTGTTGTGTTTTTAACAATAGCTCCTACAGCTGAAAAATTTACAAAAATACACAATACCTTCCAATGCATTATAGTAATTGCATTTTATTTTTGTACACATTGCACTGTTAAAACAAAGCCTTACAAAAGCCGACAAAGCTACTGCCTTACGCATGTTGCCTTATGCCACTGAATACTACAGACATCACCGATTCCTTTTGGGATTATGCCTTTGCCCATAACCTTATTGGCAGTTACTGTCTCCAAGAAAACATGAGAACTGATGAAGACATGGCATAAAGTCAAACTGACAATACGACAGAACTACAAAACACAGAAAAATGACAACAAACAGAAAAAATGTCTCAGATGATTGCTGCCTGCAGAGATCATGAACTCTCGTCATTCATTCTGTCAACAAAACATGATCGCAAAAATGAAAAAGATTTGTTTGCTATACAAAATACACAAAATAAAGCCCGAGTTAACATGTCAATATGCTAATCCATCATGCTGTCAAATGTTACAACGCTGGATGGTAGGAATTAAAAAATTTCGATCTAGTTAACTTTGCAAAAGTTAACTAACAATCAGCTAATCACTAATGGAAACTAAACACTGAAAGCCTAAAGCAGTCACATATTTATTAACTTTGTCAGCTATTCAGCTCGCAGCTCTCTAAAATGCACCGAGTCGTGGTAAGCTGAAGTTCCATTTCGCCACGGTCGACAAGTGACAAAAACCATCGAACAAATGGATGTACTATGTTGGAAAACAGCTGAAAATAACCCACGTATCCCAGATTGCAAAAGATTCAGAAAAAGTGAGTGAGTGAGTAGGGTTTAACGTTCCGCCCGACACAGTATAGGTCATTTTGAAAAAAGAATTTTTAGGCAATGCACACATATAAACACATTAACACATAATGAAATACGAAATTTAACATTCAGAGAAAAAAACGAACAAAAAAACTCTAAACTGACATTGCAGAAGACAGAGAAATGTGAATGTAGTTAATGTGAACATCTACGGCTGAAAGCAGAGAGAGACGATAAATACCTGAACTCACTTGGTTGATGTGGCATCGAACTTCAAGCTTTTGCGACTTGTCGGCAACTTGTGCTTGAGCCCTTCATCCGACGCCAGTTGTTCCTTGCTGACAAACAATCCACATACTAAACCATCAAAAACACACCCTTAATTCAAATTTTCACGTGACAATGATAGTGAAATATCTTATTACATTAAAAGCTTTTTACACCGAGAGTATAATAAATCTTCTACAAAAGGAAAGCTCTGCTAATGAAACTGCAGTCAGTGCAACAACGTTGTCATTTAAAGAAATTAAAACATAAGTGTTATCGTTTTCCCTCTAAGTATTCATTTGACAGAATCTAACATTGCTCGTAAAGAATCCATACGTCTGCTGTGCTTCTTTAATAGCAACTGGTACTGGGTATTTTGTACCCCTTGGCATAGCAATATATGATTAAAAAATACACTAAAAAGCAACAAAAATATGCACAACGTGCTAACCATGTCATACCTAACATAGTTCTTTAGACCGTGAAATGGCATTGAAAATATATGGTAAAATGTTAAATCAGCAACTATGATTATAAAAGCATGAAATTAAGAACAAAAACAAAAACATCTACAAGCATCGGCATTCGACAATTTAAAAAAAAATTAGGAAAAACTAGACATACAAAAACCTTAAGAAAAATGCAACTAACAAAAAATTGCTAAATAACATGCAAAAATGTTATGAAATACTAATACCCGAATAAGTTGATGGCTTAGCAAAAACTCTGAAAAACCTTAAGAAAATATTATAACACTCTTATTAAAAATTTTTAAAATTGGCGAGCCGATTCACAAGCTGTGAAAGAATTCTCTAAGAACAATCAATTACAATAAAATATAGATTCCTCATGCCAATAATAAGGAATCTTACTTCACAGCCAGTGCGTCGGCCTGATCAAATCTCAAACATTTGGACGTGCTTGATCGTGATGATGCAGCGGCTGATCTCAGTCGCTCATTTATCACTTTCAACTTCTCGGATGACTGACGCACATATTGACAATCATCATAACTAGGGCCCACAGTATTCCGCAGGCCACGGAATTTCGAGCCGAGCCGTGGAATTTTGCAGAAGTTAAAAATTCATGCTAACTTGCACGATTTTTGACTTTATGACATATTACCTTACCTTACCTTACCTTACCTTTGGAGCGGATGCCACCCATTAAGGCAGCATTCAGCGCTCAGGACATATTTTTGTCACTGCCAAAAACTGTGGGCCCTGCTAATCACTATTGCCATATGGCACAATCGTAAATAAATGCAATGCAACTTGATAGATTGCCCTTTTAAAATGAAAAATATAAGTAATTTTCTTTGTACCTTTTAGCATAACTCAGCACAACATCACTATGCCAACCAGCATTTCAAACACTAGAGTCTGTAAACAGGATAAAGCGCAAATGGAAGGCCATAAGGGGCTGCGGAATTTTGACAATTTTGCCGCAGTAAGCCGCGGAATATTGCAAACTGGCCCGCAGAATCTGGCAAAATTTACCGCGGAAAACTGTGGGCCCTAATCACAACTACAAGTTATCACGGATCTCAAACATTGTTGAGAACAGCGCTGCCACCTGGCCAATACAAAAAATCTAGCAATTGTTCCCGGGGCTTGCCACACCCTTCCTCAAAAGATATTATCCAAAATTCAAGAATGCTAAATCTCACCCGTGAACAGAACTGCTACCAAAATCTGACTGGTTGGACATTGGGCCACTTCTAGAAAAACTTCATCAAAGTCTAATTCACAAAATCATAACTTGCTGCTGAGACAGTTTATATGTCAGTTCATACCCGATCTCCAAAGTCCCATCACAACATTTTGGCAAAAACCATTCGCAACTCATTTAAGTAATTCAGCTGACAATAATCAGCTGTAATAGAAACACAACCCCCTCTTTGCCTTGATGCACTGTTTCACTGTATGTGAGACGCACATGTACGTAGTAATGAGTTAATGTACCGCAGATTCTCCGAAGCTGTAAAGCTGGCGAGAGCGTGGCGTCATGTGACTCGGTGACATTGGCAGTTTGAACGGAGACTTCTCCATCGGCGAGACGGAAAAATTCCTTCTACCTGACAACCTACATCAAATATTAAAAAAATTAATGTGCGTTAAAAAAATTAACGCATATGCGTAAATGTATTTAATTTACTGAATTCTGCAAAGCAAAAGTTCCCTTATTGCGTTAAACTGCGATCATTTGACAATCGAATGAATTCAAGTAACTAAACTGTAGTTACCGTTCCATCACTACTGTAAATAAATTAATATAATTTAGATGACAGGCTAATAGATTTCTATGCCCGCAATGACGTCATTTATTGTTGAAAAATGTGTTTTTATTTGCTTTCCAACTTTTTCTATTCAACAGGCGGGGCCCCCCAAACGTCGCAGGGCCTGGGGTAACTCCCCCCCCCACTTATTCTCCCTGTCGACGGACCTGGGTGCATTAATAACATGTTAATTAATGCGTTAAAAAAATTAACGCTTTGACAGCTCTAGTTACCAATGATTTCCATTCATGGATAAATGTTGCCAGCATTTCTATCTGTAGAAAAACTGTGTCAGGATAAGAACTCACCAAGTGGTAACTTTTGGTGATGACAGATGCACTGGTGAAGCATTCTTCTTCACAGTAGGTGACTGAATAAATGTAACACCTTCCTTCATTTCATAAATTAATCACTTAAATCCACCAATAATATATTGAATCAATGCAGTATTTCTACTGTAAAACTACATAGCACACATACGTAGAAAACAGACGATACAACAGAGCAACGTGGCTACTGGCTAATTTGAGTAAGTTCTCAAAGAAAAAAGCCACAATAACAAAAAGTGCACCCCTGCTGATTCTTTAAAAAGCCATTAAAACATGATACAATTAACAGATATATTATTAATTTATTAATTAATTAGTTAATAAACTGAAAAGATTCACAAAAATAACTAGCTACCCGACTGTTTGCAAACTGCATGACGAAGGTCTTGAGCGACTGCATGAAAATGCGGTTGTAAAATGCAATAATCGAGTCAAATTCTCCATTCGCTATTAACACATTCTTGTACACCTGCCGAAACCATGTACAACATCAGTTTTAATCAGCTACTATTAACATTTTTATCACACAAAATGGCCTCTTTTGTGCTGATGTGCCATGAAAAAAACTCTCACTCACACATTTACCACACTCCTAGCATTACAGTCTGCATCGGACACAAAAATAACCACTTTATTGCAGTAAAATAAACAGTAATTGATTGCTCCAACACAGCAAACTCATAGGTCAAGATTAATCTAACATAACAAGAAAAAGAGCCAAAATACGGTAAAAACTTAATATCAATACGAAACTATTTAAAATGTGGTCTAGCTAAATTTTATGCGCCTAGCCAGGTAAAGGATAAGGCCTATTCACAGGGTAAACACTTTCTGAACACTATAAAATTCCCCGACAACTTCCTGACGATCCAGGGCAGTCATGACTATTTCAGCCAGTACTCAACTAGGGAAATGTAACCCTTGTACCAACTAAAAATATAACATTAAGTATTAAAAACTAAAACATGAGTAAGCAACATTCGGCAATAAACAGCATAAAATAATTTGCAATAATACTAAGCGAGTAATACTAAAGAACTGGTTGAAGCTATTTTTTAGAAAATTTTTTCGGTAATTTTCGCCAACATTCCAACAAGACATTTTCTGTGACAATTCACTGACATTTCCAGGTTTTTCAGACAAGTGGTCAGCCTGTATTCAACAGCTTTTGGAACCTGCATGAAGCTGATTGCTCCAGAGGCAACAGACGCATGTGTTAGTCTTAACAAGTATATATACCAAGACACACAACCTGTTGAGAAGTGTTGGGCAGCTGTCGATAAACCGACACGATTGTCTTAAACTTGATCTCCTGATCCACCACTTTGCATACGGCATAAATACAGCACATTATGATCTGAAACGGTATCAGCATACATAACGCAATTAATAACACCCATTATCAAATTACATCCCCGACAAAAAGAGACCAGGGTAGAGAAAATTCTGCAGAAAACTGGTCTTAAAAAATCTTAGATAAAATTACACAAGCACGGTCCTGGAAACAATGTTTACTATTCAAGCCACATTAAAGCTGCCTGTGATGATAACACTACGATGACAGAATACAAAAAAAATGCAATGAGAAATCCAGTTATATTACTTTAAATTCAATGTAACATACCTGGAACCTCATAAAATGAGTCATATCGTACACTGTAACAAATATATCTACATCAATATGAAAGTCACAAAACTCTGTGACAGGAAAATCTGTCAAGTTTCAGGCAAAACTGTCAAGTTTAGTGGTTGTGAGCAATACCTGGTCGAGATGTCTGTCTCGGAGCAGAGTCGAGCGGTGAGTTACACAGTGTTCAATGCACATCCGTATCTTAAGTTGCTGAACATACATACAAACAACACTGTTTACCACTGCAATGCTGTCTGATAGGCTACAGAAAAGCAGATTCGTTTCTGGCCACTCGACTTAATCTGGATCAATTCTGAAAATGCAGTCCAACTAAACAAGAAAATGAAAAAAGTAAACCGTCTCATACACATCGTAGAATATACATGAAACTGCAGTAGAGAGACAATTTACACTATTTTGAATTAACTTCAACACAGCTGCAATTTAACACACTATTTGGAATGAATGGGGTTGTAGTGCATTTGCAGCAGCTAATGCAAATGCAACTAAAATCAAAACGAATCCTGACATTATCAATATCTTTCACTGATATGCATGGCTCACAGCCAAAACTGAACAGCAATGGTACATCACAGTATTGCATCACAGTTCTGTTTAACCACTTCAATCTCCATGCTGTTTCCTTGACTTTAATCAATTTTTGTCATAAAATTCTTACAAGTTTATCTACAAAATACTGAACTAAATACCATGAAAAATCAAGTTCAATTAAACAACAAAGAAATTAACCAACCAGATCAACAGATATATGAAGCATCTCGCAGAGATTCTGCAGACGTTCAAATGCATGTCGGAACACTGAAACAAACAATGCCAACAAAATTTAATCACTTAATTTAAGTACTAAAAGTACTTAAAAATTACTGAAAAACCGACATGCTAGCTCAGATATGAAACTGTGCAATATTATGACTCTAATGGCATGCAGACAATTTTCTCTGACAAAAGTTTGTCACGGACCCCACCGTGGTCAGCCACCTTGCCATGGTGGTGGGGCTTTGCACCGATGACACGAAAGATTTCTAAAATCTGGAGGTGAGGAGCTAACTAAGAGCTGACCAAACCCTTGAGAGCAGATTGCTACACGTTACCAGTGCTTTTGTGCTAATTTCGGCTTCACAGCCGACTACGGCTTTGTAGCCGTCTATTTACGGCTTTACAGCCATCTATTTATGGCTTCACAGCCGTATACGGCTTTATAGCCACTACCTGTAACCTTGTGGTTACATTCGGGGACGCGCATTGGGCCGAGCTATACGGCCTCAGCGCTGGGCAAGTGTAAGAGCCTGTCCACCCCGGAGGTAAGGTAAGGTAAGGTAAAGGTACCTTTACCTTTACCTGCGGGGAGGGTGACCACAAAAGCGGCCACCCAGCGCTGAGGCCACTTCATGGGCCCAGTGCGCAACCCCAACAGACCTCAAGGTCGACAGAACCTCTTAGAAGCTTTCGCAAACTTTAAGAGGAGAAACCAATGGATATCACTCAAGGTGTCTAACGAAATAGTATAGTCTCCAAGGATGTTCTTACGGAGAAGCATTAAAGCACTGCACTGGTCAATGAAATGTAAAGATGTATCATCATCTT
>Ga0209367_1012444_pt1 | contig 11118 bp, 7 predicted proteins | sample WorMetLIZISLAND2_FD_187412 | JGI IMG/M metagenome (GOLD analysis project Ga0209367, IMG submission 187412) | Marine gutless worms symbiont microbial communities from Max Planck institute for Marine Microbiology, Germany - Olavius geniculatus... ... | reverse complement strand
CCCCCTCCCTTCTCCATTCCTCGCCCTCCCCTATCCAGCTAGGGAGTCTGCAGAAGTGCTGTAAGCTCACTGAGCATGGTCCAGGGGGCAGACCCATCCGTAGATGCATTTTTACGTATGTTTCGCTCTACGAACCAATCTCATGGCAACATTATAGTCCTTTCCATTCTTTTGGAAGACAACTGCTGCGTTTTGTTGATTTGTCTAGTGAAGCCAGGAAGCATCGTTCACTCTTCCAGTTCTGATGGCACCGTGGGTTAAAAAAGCAGACAGGGCAGGAAGTTACAGTTTTCCGACTGATGACAAATTTTTGACAAAATTCTGACAAAAAGCTACAAATTTCTGACAGGAGATTATAAGTGATCAGAATTTCAATTCTGTCCCCAAATTTTCCAAACTGGGTCTTTCAGCCCCATAATTTGCATCTTTTGGACAAAAAATTCCAACGGAAAAATTTTCTTACAATTTTCCAACAGCATAAAATTAAGGGGAAGGGGCAGCTGCCTCCATCCCCCCACCCAGGGACGTCGAAAGCCACAACAGGGCCTGGGGAAAACGTCGCGAAGGAAATTTTTGAATTTTGTTTCTAAAATGGGCAATGGCACATTCTCGTGTATTTTATTTTTTCAGCAATGGAGGGGCCCCAAACATTGCGGGTCCCAGAGAAAACTTTCCCCCTCTTGACGGCCTGCCCCTGCCATTATGCTACAGGTGCTTCCAGCTGTCAACAGAGTGAACAACCCTGCTAGGTTGAGCAATCCAGACTGTGTGCCTTTGACTTGCATTCTGTAGACTACTTTCTATTGTTCAATCAGCTATATTGTTGTCCTTAGCCGTCACGGTAAAGTCCTTACTTGCTAACAGTGGTCACTTCAGGGCCAGTTTCACGTTCTATCAGTTAACTCAATTAACTGTCTATAATAATCACCAGCTTAGATTCATTCACTTGTTGCTCAGTAACAACAGCTGGTGTGATTGGACAATGCAGTGAACACGTGCAGTAAACAGACCAATCACCAGTGCAGACACGGACATTATGAACAAGCTAGATCGGTTAAGAAGCTTGATGTTACTTCTAGAACGACAAACCATTTAGACAGACGATAGCATGAAAATCGGATCATGCAGTAATGTCTTGCAAACTCGCTTCTCTTCCTTGCTTGCACATTCAAACATGTTAAACTTTAATTTCTAACACGTAATCTATTTACATCATATCTATTTACATTGTCCTCTCTTTCCAGGCTCAAAATCGACATCTTACTCTGTTGCAAAATAGTCTTCTTACGGTACTTTCTTTCTAACATGCTGCAAGAAATTATACACACAATCTGTCATAAACAAACAGCCAAACAACAGCAATATTCTATCGTTAGCACTGCATCAAACCAACCTTAACAATCAATAAACAGCAAGTCAGAGTCCTTGGTTGACATCCCACAGTAGAATAACCTTAATGACATTGTTTATCTCAGGGGCATCAAGCAGAAACTGGTGGCGGTTATCCACTGCGACAATCAGCTCACCATCCGCCAGGAAACCAATCACTTCTGTCCATGAAAATGCTCTATTTGTCACAAAATAGGGTGTCTGTCACGCAGTTAAATAACAGTTTTCACTTGACAACACTAATATAGGCCTATTCCACTATACGCTGTATCTTAAGAAGTTTTTCCTTGTTAAGTAAGTTGCAAATTCTTCAATATTTCGGCGCTAGAATATAAAACTAAATACTGACTCTTACAATGTACTTATGCTAGTGATTAAAACCATGTACCAATTTTATTGTGCAGACAAATGCATCAATCAACAAACGGTCTAGATGTTGTCTTATATCACAGTATATTGTAATTAATTAATTATTCAAATGATCAATGCTAGCCATAACTCATAACCATATCTTGGTAGCAACAAGTTAAATAACTGAAATAGCTACCAGTACTCCAAGTCCTTAAATCAGTACAAACACGACAACTATACCGCAACTGGTCTAACATGTTTTAATATTATCTACCAGATGCAACTGCAAAGTGGATTATCTTCAGAGCACTGTTCTCAAAACTCATTATGACAGCACAGTTCACTGACTGGAAATTTTCACCATTCACAAAAGACTGGTCTGAAACAAGAATGATAGCATGAGCTATGTCAACTAATTAGAGCAAATTAAACTTTCCTTAATATTCTCTTTCAGAACTTCATATGAATTTGTTACATCTGATACCAGTACTAGTGTATAAGTATACACAGTGTTTCATAAAAAATAACTTTTTTCTTTTTTCTATAACTCAGTCAAATGGTGATCAATTCACAGAAAGTTTTTACCAGCTAGTTGTGATGTAACGCTGATGCTGTAATGTGTCGTAAGTACAACCTTGCTTATCTCAGCTGGTGCAGTCAGTTGCTAACCTGCTTTGACGGTGAAATTTATCTGGTTCACTGATGCAAAATGTTTATTGCATCAGCACTACGCAACATGGAGGGATGAAATAAGGTGTCTTGCGACCCAAAAACTCAACCTTTTGGCAAGAGATGTGTGCTGGTGCACTGTCTTGCTGGAAAGTGTGAAAGTCAAGAAGCTGTACCCACAAGTGTTTGTTAAGTGATCGTTTTGAGCATTTTGTGTGCCTGCAATGGTAAAACTCAACAGTTTGTCATCAGTGAACCAGATGAAGTTGAACCACCAAAGCAGGGCAGCACCGATTGCGACAAGCCCATGTTTGTACTCACAGCGCATTTTATGATGTCAGCATTACATCACGCCTAGCAAAGAATATTTGACTAACAGCCATATTGCTTGCATTATTCTGAATAAGTATTTATTCCGCTACATCTGGTAGAAATTGTTTGTAAATTGGTCTTTATTTGAGTGAACTGAAACTAAAAGGGTGCCCTTTAAAAAACATCACGTATAACCATACACATAACAATTGCTTTAATCTCCTTTCTTTACTCAGCAGTTGCTCAAAACCAAAATGTTATTTATTTGTCACTTTTTCTGCCATACGTCATTACATGTGATCTACTGAAGTTTGATCTAAACTCTCTTTCTTACATTGTGTTAAAGCCATGTCTGCATCTCCACTTGCAATGATGATACAGGCTTACCTTGTAGTCTACAAATCTAAGATTTCTTTCTACAGAAACTATACACTAGTATACAGTTGTAACGAACCAACGTAGTTTTCATCTTTACTATAGGGGTCGTCCATAAATGACGTCACGCTCCGAGGGGGGGAGAGGAGGGGTTCACTTTATTCTCACGACGTGTGACGTAGGGGAGGGAGGTTAAAGGAAGTGTGACGTTATACACGTCACATCTGTGGGAAGGCACAATTGACCGCCAAATTCATGTCTTCTTGCTGTATGTGTCAGGAGGAGGAAAATTTAGGAACACTGCTTAATTTCACACAATTTTTTGCACTAAGTTGACAGTAGACAATTTTGATAACGGACGTGATTTTTGTATATCATAATTTGCATATGCTAAAACTCATCTCTCTACAGACTACAGGCTGCTTGGGGGTGGGGGGTGAAAGTTTGTCAAGTCATATTTTAAGGGGGGTCCACGGAAGTGTGACGAGGTGCGACAAAGGGGGAGGGAGGTAAATTTTTCCTGAAAATCATGTGACGTCATTTATGGACGACCCCATAGCGCAAATTGCCTTGTTAAGCATAGGCTATGAGGAGCTTACTCAACTGAATATGAATTCATTTCACTTAATTAACTTACTGGGTAATTCAGGCGTGGCAGAGCATTATTTTGTGATGCTGTCTGTATGTTTTATTTGCAGGTTGGTGCACGTTTTATACTAATAGATATCTTTATTTCACCTCATGAGCAGCCACAAACACAGTAAACACACACATAATTGGGGAATTCCACTAAATATGAGCCTAATGATCCAAATTTTAAAGAATTACTGTCCACAAAACTAATTCTATTAATGAAAAGACCCATGTTCCTTCTGTATCCCCGCCAAATTTAGTCAGAAAATGTTGTACGGTTTTTGAGAACTCAGCCGTCATTTGAATATGTGTTTCTTGGCAATTTTTTAGTGGAAATGTAATATAGTGTACACAATGCATTTAAGTTCATGGCATTAGTTAGCCATCGCACACGTAATAAACAAATAAAAAAACAGCAGACAACAAAATAGCTGACTGATGAGCTTAAAACACGTCTAATCAATGACTGAATGACGCTGATCACTCGTTTTTTTGATTCCGCTATCAACCAGTGGTGTTGCATCTAAGCCATTGTCTTTATACGTGGGGCCCGCTTTGGACATAAATTCTGATGATTTGCGATTTGTTACACAAACTTAGAATTCTACTAAATAATTTACACTGAGATTTATTTTGTGCTTAATTCAGTTGTTACAGCATTTACGCGGAAAATAACTCAGGGTTATGCAAGAATTTGTAACATTTATGTTTCACACAGTAGTGCATCGACATAAATTAGGTGAGGTGAAAAATGAGTGCATGTTGCATGATTTCATCGTCTTAGCCATCTTGATGCCAAAAATTGTCAAATTTAGTAAACATCTGACAAAGTTGTGGGAAAACAATTTTGACTGTTTTTTTCTGAGACACGGTGTACTGACAGCTGCTTCGACTAGAGGTGTAGGTTGCTTTCTGGCGCTGAGGAAAGTTGGACAGCCCTAGATTCACATGCCACCCGCTCTTATTGTTTGAATCAACTCAGCGCTGTAACGGTGAACGCCACATCGGCGGCAGCGTAACGATCGCGCTGAAACGATGGCGCCGTAATGTCACGTACTGGAATAAAACAACGCAAAGAGCACACTTGTGTGAGGGCCAGTGGTCAAAGTAAAATTGAAGATATCGGGGGGGAGGGGGGACTCCAAATATCATCACTTTTCCTTTTCCCTTCCTTCTTTGTTCCTCTCCAGACCCTTTTTCGACCTTACCTTTCCCTTCCTCCTCCTCTCAGAAACAGACCCCTCAAAACAGCTAGGTAGTCTGGGGGAGTTCTGTAATCTCCCCCAATGAGAACTGAGATATAACCTCTTGAACGAAAATCAAATTTGGTGCATATTAGCCTTAAAATCTGACATATTGTGGCACCAATTTTAGAACAGTAATTTTCCCGACAGATGTTTGTCCCCAAGTGAGAAACTATGCAGACCGAAAATAGAAAATGGAGGCACACAATGCCCACACTCCGATCGATATTCCTGCTTACTTTGACAACTGGTCTATGGTCTACTTACCAGTTCATACATACAGCGAGCGGTTGCAGCATGTCTAGAAGCGCTCAAAACCTCCTCTACCACGGCCGCCACGACCACTGGCCATTGTACCAAGGCCTCTACTACTACCACCACTGATGCCTCGATGAGAGACACCAGCTGGTCTGGCATCATAGTCACTGGCACCACGACCAAAACTGCCTCCACTGGCTGCAAACATATACAGGTAAGCTACAGACAGACAGATAGACAGAGAAAGTGGCAGACAGCACCACTAACACTAGCACCACCAGTTGCAACGTCAGAACTTACACACCACCATTACCACTAGCGACTGCACTGCACAGATACACACACAGGTACAGACAGACATACAGACAAACAGCCACAGAGACAGACCGACTGACCAGCATCTAGGTCGAAGCCTGCTACTGGTCTAGCATCATAGTCACCACGACCAAAACCACCACCACCAGCTGCAGACACATGGACTGCGCTGTCAGAACGACGAATCGCCTGCCATCGATGAGTTTGTTGATGGGCGTGAACTGCGGAGTCCAATTCTGGAGCAACTGCCACATGGCCACGTGCTGAAATTGCTGCTAGGTTGAGCCGCCTTCCGGCTAGCTTTTTGTGTTCCAGGGCTTCGACTCGTGAGTCTTCAAACTGGTTGACTGCTTCACGGCGCAGAGTTCTACACGCTGAACGATCTTGTGTGTGTAACTGCTCCCAGCTGACAAGTCCATGTTGTTCTGCTTCATGTTGACCTTCAAAGCGTTTTTGTAAAGCAAGACTGGCCCGCATTGCAGACACTTTCCCAAGTGCTGCCAAATGTCCAAGAAACACTTCCTTTCGGATGTGACAGTCTTGCATGCGCATAATGTGACCGACCCAACGTTGCTGGGCTTTAAGTATGAAAGCTTCTATGCCCATAATTCCACAGATGTTCAATGCATCCGTGTTGGGGATTCTATCCTGCCACTTGACACGAGCTATCTTGTGCCGGCCACAGCGGAGATGGAACTGGTCCGATCTGGTATACAGCATCCAAGTCTCATCGCAATGTCATTAACACCACAGATTGGTAGATGGCAATCTTCGAACATACAGACAGACGTAGAGAGAGACATTGACAAGACACACCTCCACCATGACCAAAACCACCACCAGTACCACTACCAATGGCTGAAATGTATTGTCACACACAGGATGATTTGAATGGTTTGCATCAGCACTTCAAAAAAATGCAAACTTTGAGGCAAAAAAACCTGATTTGAGGAAATTAAAAGACAAAATTGACGTTTTAAGCACCCACAATATCCTCTGTCAAAAGCTTCCACCTGTCTGCCAGAAAATTAAACTTCCTGCCCCACTCCCTGTCCCTATACTTTCTTAAGCCAAGATGCTGCTTTGTCAGCTAACAGTTAGGACGTTGTGCCGACGACACACAGTCCAAAGATCGGTGCAGAAGTCGACTCTGAAAATCGGCGCCCAAATCGGTACCAATTTTAAAGTAGATTTTTCATTCCAAATCAACTTGGGATGAAAACCGGCGCCGAAAACAAACATGGCAGAATGCAACGTAAAAATTAAGAATTCCCGTATAATCTGCACTTATAAAGTACCGGATATAACAACTACAAAAAAAATTAATGAAAAGAAATGTAAAAGGAAGAAAGCCTTACCACCTGCAATGGATTTATTCCCCAGATGGGCTTGGCATACCACGAAGGGGCCTTATATAGTAGGCCTACCAATCCAAGTAACTCAATATCTGCAGAAATTATCGTCGAACAATCGAATGGAGTTGAATTTGTTTCAGTTGATTATATTGCTGGTAGCACCACCACTGGTAATAACAAGACACAATGAAATCGGCCTACGAGTAATTGTAAAAATTAACTTACCACAACAATGCATTTGCGCAGTCATGTTGCATTCTCTAGATGGCAGCATCATTGTTTGTGTGCATTGCTTTACAAACAGCTAATTTTATTGCTAAATTGTTGTAATGCAAAGACTGGCACTATAGCTATTAGATTGATAGCAAGTTACAAATTGTAGTAGACCACATGTTTGTACTCAATCACACACCACATTTTAGATTCAAAACTGCTTGCACTAATTAAGATAAGCAATAGTCTTTGGTTTAAAATGCAAAGTTAAAATGCAAACTTTGCTATATTCAATTATTCTGCAATCTTACTATAATGGGTGGAAAGTCTGTCTGTCTGTATGTCCGCCCCCTCTAGCCCCTTCCCTGTTGCACGGTCGCGAACCCCAGCCGCGGCATTTGAGTCCTTGGGCCTTGGGTACGTGACCCCACCTGCCCCCACGGGCAGCTGAGGCGCGGGGGTTGAGTTGCCGGGTTTTCTTTCCCCGCAGATTGTCAAGTTTGTCAGTATAGTGCTCAGCTTCATACGTGGCGACATCTGGTGAATGACAGCCAGTTCTCCGACTTTGCCCCGACCTCTCCCGTCGCCCCTTCCCCCATGCACAGCCCTCTAGATTAGTCACTCTACCGCGCTCTGCATACAGCCTCTCCCAAACTCTTGTGTGCATTCATTTCACTAGCAAAGTACTTTGCTAGTAATACTAATAGGCCTAATTGTTTTTCGTGTGACCAATTTCCGTGATACAAGTAGGCCTGAAAGTGTATGCAAATGTCAACACTGACCAATAACGCGTTAAGTTTCACGCTGATTATCAGCTTGGAATAAAGCAGCATTCTAATCGGCGCCGCTTTTTGACGCCGAGTTTTCGTGCCGATTTTGGATCCGAATTTGCATGACGGACGGCACAGAAGTCGACACCGATTTCGACGCCGACTTTTGGATCAAATTTCGACACCAATTTCTGACTGTGTGTCATTGGCATTGGAAATGCAATTGCAAGATTGCTGGTTCAACTCCCGGTCAGCAGACTATCAAGTAGTTACTACTTGGATGGGTGACTGTCTGCAAGCAGGCAAACCATCTCGGTATATAACCAACACATCCATCCGGGTTAAGCAAATTAAATACAGGTCACTCTGGCTAGAGACATTCACCTATGTCGGGTGGCAGCTATATACGTCATTTAACCAAGCTGGGTGTAAAAAAGAAACCTGAGGCATAAGGAGCAGCAGAAGGTCGACTGCTGAAGCCACTACCCCTCACAGGGCCACCGCCGCGCTTGACTCCATAATCCGACCCAAACCCACCTGTACACACAGTAGTAGTAGCACTTAGCAGTAGTGGCAGCAGCCCAAAATATACCAGAATGTAATGCTAACATTACGCTACAAAAAAGATTTTGCCAAATACACGCTCCAGATGAGAGAAATTGTCTTAGTGCAAAAGATTTATCTGCACGACATTTCCACCCTCAATTCCTCGACATCTTTCTCACGGCTGTCAAACACCCATGTGCTTCAACAGGCTACATGTTGACCCCCACCCACCAATCCACAGACGACACATAAGCGCATGTTAAACTGCACTAAATTTGGTCAGTCAATGGATCTCAAGAAAACAGTTAAAACTGTAACCATCAGACCTCATATTTTAATACACCAAACTCTCTGCCCCACATCTCACTGGAAGAATTAGGCCGTCCTACTTGTAAGGGGAGAAAGTGAAAGAAAAAAGGAAACAGAGAGGAGAAAAAGTTGAAAGAAAAAGGAAGGGAAGGGAAGTCCCCAATTCACATTTCTAGCTATGCCACAGTGACCAATATGCAGTAGAAGCAATAGTAGTAGATGGGTTTCCTACGAAAAGCTATATAACCATGACGAACCCTGACGATTTTTGCCGGGGAAATCCGTAGCTGAGCCGCTGGACCAGTTTCTGTCTTCACCGCTGTAGCCTTGGGAGTCAGCAGCCACACCAGACCCACTGCTTGAGAACCCCGATCGACCATACCTGCCTTGTTCTCCTCCTCCCCAACCCCCTCCCCCAGTTGAGGAACCACCTCGGGGAACACCAAATCCAGCTGCCCCACCATGGCCTGTCGGTGGTTCATCATACATCGATCTTTCGGCACTGCCAGCCATACTGTTTCGTCCGCCAGCTCTATCCCATCTGGAATCTCCCCCAGGTCTGCCTTCCCCGTACATGTCCCCATGCTGTTTCCCAAAAGCTTGACCCCCCTCTCTGCACCCCGGTTCTCCCCTTCCTCGAGCCCCGGATAGTAGAAACCCAGCATCATTTCTCGCTCCACCACCTCCGTGGCCATAACCATCTTGATCCGGCCAACCACCACGTTCGAACCCACTTCCCGTACTTGGTCTACCTCCACTGGCAACATCGTACCCTTCTTCCCTTGGGTCTGGAAAGCCAGCAGCACGTGGTCCCACCATGTCCTTTCTCTCACCACCAAACCCACTGGTCCTCCCTCCAAATCCGTCGTCTCCAAGGCCACCAGCGTATCGACGTTGGTCTCTGTTGGCCTCGAAGTCCAGTCCATGTTGATGGCCCTCAACGAAACCTCTAGGGTCTCCGAAACTGCTGGGGCCTTCAAACTCAGGCCGGCGATCTTCACGAAAACCCCTGCTGCTGCCACGGCCGAAACTACCATCTCTCTCAGTAGCAAATTGTGGCTCTCTGCCGTCGCCGTAACCCCTTGGCCCACTGACATGTCCACTGAATCCACTGTCCCTGCTAGCAGTGGAAAAGTCCAATCTAGTGTTGTCATCATATCCTCTGCTACCACCAGAGCCAGGTCTAAATTCGTCCCTCCTACTGGGGTAGAATTCCGAGGGGAGTCCCCTGTCACTGCCCCCACCATAGCCACCACTTCCTCCATGGGGGCCACCAAAACTTTCCTCTCCGTAACCTCGACCACCACGATCACCAAAACCTCCCAGTCTGTCACCACCCCCACCATACCCCTCCCTACCGAAACGATCACAATCCTCCTCTCTTGTGCCTTTGTAAGCTTCACCACGATATCCATCATCGTAATCTCTCCGATTGTCGTAAGATCCTTTCTGATCGTAGTTTGGACCCGGTCTGGTATATCTTTCATCACGACGTTGGTCGTAATCACCCCTCGGCGGCGGTTCGTAACTTTCATTCCGCTGAGGAAAACCGGGTCCGCCCTGGCCTCTCGTTTGAGGGGGGAAGTCGTCGTACTGCCCCCTCATTGGAGGAGGACCTTCATCTGGAAAACCTCCTGGCTGACCCCTGAATAACAGTGGCTCCCTCTCGCCCTCAGGGAATATTGGGGCACCCCTACCTCGGAGATAACCATTGTCCCTATCAGTTCCAGCACTGTAAGGCCTATCCATCCACTCCTCTCTACAACATAATGCAACATTCTTTCAGTGCAGTCGCAGACGAGCCACTACAAAAGTCACATATAAGTACAAATATACTGAACAAATGCTTGTGACAAGTAACTAGCATATGCTGAAATACAATTTAAACACATATGCAATATACAAAATAGGGTGACCACCTTCCAGACAATTTGAAATTCCCTCCCAATTCGTGGCAGTCCTGGCTGACCATTTTCACTAGTACTCAACTAAGGAAACCTAACCTTAGTACAAACTAAAGATTAAGCAATAAACAGCATAAAATAATTGGCACACAGAGTACTAATTCTTTGACTGTTACTGAAATCGTTGACAATTGCCCGACATCTGTAAAAATCCGGACATTTCCAGGTTTTCCAATTATGTGGTCACCATGCTTTCAGGTAGTAGTAAACACACAATGCATATTGCATTGTTAATAACACTGTCAATGATTGTCAACAGACCTGCCACCCCTGAAGCTGCCAGCTCCACGGCCGCGGAAGCACTCTCTGTCCATGAACTGATCTCGTGGCTGTACACCATACCCTCTGCCTCGAGATTCAGCCATCCTTTCGCCATAATAATCATCTGCCATTGGTTCGTTGTATTCACTGCCCC
>Ga0209367_1012443_pt1 | contig 11119 bp, 9 predicted proteins | sample WorMetLIZISLAND2_FD_187412 | JGI IMG/M metagenome (GOLD analysis project Ga0209367, IMG submission 187412) | Marine gutless worms symbiont microbial communities from Max Planck institute for Marine Microbiology, Germany - Olavius geniculatus... ... | reverse complement strand
TTGACGAACAGTACTGACCGTTCATTGGTCAGTACTGTTCGTCAAAAACTAAACCGTGTCACCGAGGCTGCATTCACATGAACACGAGTACGAGTTTGGCACTGTACGGGCTCCCGTATACGAGTTCCGGCAAACACGACTTTGCGTGTATTTCAGTGGCGGCCGTTCACATACATACGAGTATGAGTTACCTGTAAATTTCACTCGTACAAGTAATTTCTGTGCAGGTCGTCTTTTTATCCAACTCGTAAAAAGCAAACTACCCGTAAATAGCATTAATATAATTTATAAAAACCGTGGCACACATTTGACGTCAGAACAAACGTCATCGTAAAACTGTTCATCGTTAGACATGTGCGGTTTGTAAAAATGTTAACTTTGTAGTAGAATATTGTTGTTTTAATGGCGAAGCATTTTATCGATTTCATTTTATTAAATATGGCCGACACGCGTTTAGTTGTGTGCTTGTACAAGTAACCGTGAACGCTCCACTCGTACGACTGAAGCTTCTACGGGCCATAAACGCAAACCCGCACACGTACTCGTACTTGTACTCGTATCTATGTGAACGCAGCCTCACTTCAGTTTAGTTTAGTTCAGTTACGTCGTTCTGTACGCACCTTATCATTTTACAAAATTGACCTTATGTTTTAACTTAAGATTTGCCAGTCACATGGTGTTTACAAGATTTAGCAAACGTCCAGCAAACGTCCAGCATTAGCACGTGTATTTTGAATACATTTGCTGGAAGTTTACTAGTCGTTTGCTGGATCGTGTAAACACCTCATTATGGGCAAATAGTAAAGCCAATACCCACGGCTGGTGATGTATATGACACAACTATGTTTATCACAATGTCGTTACTCGTAAACGCGGTGAACTCTCGCAATGGTAGTACCATGATGACAGCACCATAAACATTGCTAGCCTAGTGTTTTCTCAATCGCGCTGCATGGTTGACTGCAAATAGAAAAGCATACATTTGAATGGCTTAGTATAATAGCCTATATACGCGAGATTTCTGCGAAAATGAGATTAGCTTTCCTCGAGTAGATAGTCCAATCACAGATCTCCGGCAACAAGGAAGTATCGGAAAAGTAAAGATTGCTTACTAGGCGTTTTGCCGTAGAATGGCCCTGGAGGCTTAGATTCGGCCAATTCTTCATGTCTTACGTTTTTAGTTCAGGTATAGATTTGTACGAGCCAATTCTTTAAAGTAAGTTCACGTTTGGCCAACGGCAGTCTTTGGCTTCGATTTTAAGCTGTTTGACTTAGTTCCGTTTATACACTCAATTCGGAACACAATGAAAACCTTGCGATCGCTATAGTCAAAACTCAGCGTCGATTAAGTCATTAAATAAGTACGTTACAACAAGATTTATTGCGTATTATTCCTCGCTGCACTCGCATAGTACGATTACATTTTTACGCGCGAAAGCAGCTACTACTTTCAGCGCGTCTTAGCCATCCCAATTCTGTCCGTCCGTCTGTCCGTCCGTCACACGGGTGGATCAGTCAAAAACGGTGCAAGCTAAGATCACCAAATCTTCACCATCGGCTGCCTGGAAGACTCTAGTTTCAGTGGCCGTAAAGCTTTTCCATAAATTCAAAGGGAGTCACTCCGAACGAGGGCACTGAATAAGAGGGGGTAAGAATTTCCGATTTTTGGCCAATAAGTCGCTGCATCTCAATAACTGTGCGAGCCTAGGTTACTATTAATCACTAATAGGAAGTCGTACACTGGCTCTCGATTGCCACCAAATTCAATAACCTTGGATGACCTTGAACGTTAAAAAGAGGTTTTTATGGATTTTTTGGCGATTTCGGGCTGCGAGACAGATTTAAAGAGCAATTTGCGCCGAAATTAATTAAGATAGACATGGACAAGCTGCGTATGAAATTTTCAGCATTAAACGTAGATTTTGAGGGTTCAAGTCTTAATTTTATATGTTCAAGGAAACCTGCACACGAGGGCATCAAAGAGCGGCACTCCCGTAAAAGTCGTTATCTTACCGTTGTTGGCCAGTAACTGCTATAGGCTTTCGCGCGTCTCGTGAGCATTAGCTCAAATTTCTTGTAAATAGTTCTGAAACATATACGTAAACGATTTTAAAATTTTTTTATAGAGCGTCGGCATATAGATTACTATATGCAGATTCTCGGTTTTAACTAAAGTGTCTGTGTGCATATTTCTTTGTGTATGTGTTTGTCTGTCTGTCTGTTTGTCTGTCCGTCTGTGTGTCCGTCACACTGTTGTATCATTCTAAAACGATGCAATCTAAAACAAACAAAATCGTGAAACAGCAAAGGACTCTCCTAGCAGAATCTTTAGTGGTTCCCCAGAAATTCGAAAACGTCACTTCGTTTGAAGGGCTCAATTAAAGAAAAGGTAAAAATATTAGCGATTTTCAATGAAAAAGTCGCTGTATCTCAGTAACGGTGCGAGATATAGGCTTAACCGTGGTTACGATTAATCACCATATACAGCTGTAGGACGTCCCATACCCGCTTTCGATTGGTGGCAGAAATCGACGATCGTGGTTGACCTTCAACGGCCGTTACGCATTCTAGTGCATTTTACATACGGAGCTAACGACGACATTCGAAAGAAGATAGGCCCATACTATCAGCGACAAAAACGTAAGGCGGGGATTCTACTATATCAAGCGATAAGTTTTTAAGTTTTTGCAGATCGTGAATCTTCCCACCACTGCGACTATGGGCCTACGTTGCAAGTCTTTGTTCGAGATTATGTTATTTATAAAAAAATATGTGTAGGCTTACGCCGTTTTTTCGTGCCAAATCAACTGACGTGCAGAATTCAAAAGATGCTATGTTTTCAATAGTTTATGACTTTCAGCTGTCTTTGCCTCGTTCGTTAAAAACGCTGCTAACAAGACTAGTCTGCGTCAGCAAAAATGACATGCGATTTTTACCTATTACGTTAGCACAAACCTTCAGGTGTTTGTCAATCCCACATTTAGGGCCTACCTCGTACCTTACATACAAGGCTAAAGCGTGGTTTCCATCCAACGCGGCACATGCAACGTACGCAACGAACGAAAAAAAGTACGCAACAAATCCAACGAACGAAGTTGATGCACGATAAGTATGCAAGCAAATAACCGACAGATGCTGGGAACGCCAAAAAAAACGAAAAGTACGCAATAAACGCAGAGGACACAACTCGAAAACCAAAGAGGTTTTTATGGATTTTTTGGCGATTTCGGGCTGCGAGACAGATTTAAAGAGCAATTTGCGCCGAAATTAATTAAGATAGACATGGACAAGCTGCGTATGAAATTTTCAGCATTAAACGTAGATTTTGAGGGTTCAAGTCTTAATTTTATATGTTCAAGGAAACCTGCACACGAGGGCATCAAAGAGCGGCACTCCCGTAAAAGTCGTTATCTTACCGTTGTTGGCCAGTAACTGCTATAGGCTTTCGCGCGTCTCGTGAGCATTAGCTCAAATTTCTTGTAAATAGTTCGTCATTTTGGCTTTGGCTTTTGTCTCGAAAATTACCGGCCTTGGCCATGGCCTCAACGCATTGTCTTTTAGTCTCTTGCAATAATGCGCTCTGTGTAATAAGCTTTCGGTCTTTGTATGATGTCTACTGAAACACTGAAACTATCTTAGTCTGAGCACCGATGATTGTTCATTGTGGTATGATCAAGATTAAGCTGGCTTTTGATGTACCAGTACTAGCAAAACTGCTATACTTAATTTACTTACTTACTTACTTACTTAGTGACTTTGGCCTTAGTTTAACCTCGATGGTTGCGTGCCTGGGCTTGATTTCGAAGACCACTGGCTTTGGTCTTGGCCTTAAAAATGCTGCTCTCGAACCTATCTGCTCGTTATGGCGCTAGTGTTTTCCAGGCTTGACTACGGCTCTGCAACTTTTGCCGGTGTACCGGCCTCACGAAGCAACTCATGGACAGGCTTCAGTCTGTGCAGAACGCCGCTGCACGGCTGATCTTCAAAGTTTGTCGTCAGGACCACATTCAGCCGCTACTGCGCAGGTTACACTGGCTTGGGATGCCAGAACGTGTTTCGTTCCGGCTGGCAGTGCTAGTGTATCGCTGCCTCCACGGCTCTACACCTGGCTACCTGACCTCAGATCTTCAGCGCGTGTCACACCTCAACGCAAGTCGACGACTGCGCTCTACGACTACATCAGCGCTGGTCGCTCCACGCACTGTGCGTTCTACCATTGGCGACCGCACTTTCCCGGCGACTGCTACATCGGACTGGAACAGTTTGCCGGAGTCAGTCGGGTCATCGTCGTCGCTGAACTTTTTCGCAGCAGATTGAAAACCGAACTGTTTGCTCTGTCTTACGAGTACATCTGACTAACTGTGTTTCATTGCATTGACTACTACATGACTTCATTTTTTTCGTTGTTACGTGTCCTAGCAGGCTGTTGATTTTATGCCACGTTAAAGTCTATTCCTACATCATCATCATCATCATAATCAAGTGGAAAAGTTCAGTCGGCAAAGTGTTGTGTCTGATTATGGCTTGTCGAATACTGCAGATAAATGCTGCGGATGAAAACCAAGCTTAAACGTAGGCCAGGTGTTGGCCAATCCAGTCTCATAATTATCTAGAGCCTATCTATGTGATAATGCGATTGTGGTGAGTGTGACGTCGGCACATACCCACCGAAAAACCATTGACCTCATGAATAATACTCATCAATTATAATGTTTTTGAAAACAAAAAAATTGAGCTAATGCTCATGAGACGCGCGAAAGCCTATAGCAGTTCCTGTTCGCAAACCGTCAGTCTATCTCCAGTCATTTCGTCGCAGGTCATTCTTAGAGTGTGCGCTGCAGCCGAAGATCGCCAAAATCAATAAAACACCTTATTTTGGGATTTTAGTGTCTTTCAAAGTTATCGATGTTGACACAACTAAATAAATTGTTTGTTGTGATAGGCAGCATGCCCATGCCTATCTGCAACCGTTTTCACGAAAGACTGGCCAACAATGGTAAAATAACGACTTTTACGGGGGTACCCCTCTTTGATGTTTTCGTGCGCAGGTTTCCTTGAATCTAGAAAATCGAGACTTCGACCGTCAAAGTCTAAGTTTAATGCTGAAAATTTTATATGCAGCTTTCCTATGTCTATTTCAATTGATTTCGGCGCAATTCGCTTTTGAATTATGTCTCGCAGCCCGAAATCGCCAAAAAGTCTACAAAAACCCTTGATTTTGCGTTCAGTCATCCAAGGTCATTGAATTCGGTGGCAATCGACAACCAGTGTACGACTTCCTATTAGTAATTAATAGCAATCTAGGCCAAATCTGCAATTCTTTTCTGCTAGGCATTTTCATCTGACTGTCCGTTGAAAACTACAACTTCCTGCTTTATTGCGTTTTTAGCCCAAGCACGACGTCGCTGCCTAAGGCCTACAGCTCACACCCTTCAGCACCCTGCACTTGCAGACATTCAACAATGACTTGCATGCATCAATCGATCAATGAATTTTGAAGAAAATGCGTCATCATGTGCAGAACCAGGATGTCAATTTATGTATAAAAGTAACGAAAGAACTCGATGAGACGCAATGCGAAGACGACGAAGAAGACATTATCTTAGATTTCTTGAGTGAAGCTGATGACTGGTGGAGCAACGATGGACGGAAAACCAGCCGCTGATCTACCGACCGTCACTGTCGTCCGACAGGTAATATTTCTAACGTAAATAATAATTACTAATCATAAAATTTGTTTATCTTTCCGATATCCAACGGGGAATAAAATTATTTATATGTCGTTTTTATTCACGATTCTTTAAAACCTAAAAAGATACGATGGTATGCTTTTATGACTTTTCCTGATTATGTTTCCACTCCGAAACGCTGCATTGATTGAAAGTACGTTGTCAACTGGAAATCCAGGATGGCAACCCGAAACAGATATTCGCCTTCAACGTTAGTGGTCACTTTAGAGGTAACATTGTAGGCCTAGGGCCTATGCATCTCAATTCGAGTTACACATTGCACAGTAATCTTACATACAATGATTATTTTCTATCTGGCTGGGGTTAAAAGTAGGCGCGTTTACTTCTGTCGGGTAACAGGTAACATTCTGTGATCATATATGGCAGGTGACGCTCCTTAACTCTGAGACGGTTTGCCAAAAAAAGCTATACCATCAATTTAACCTTTAACTTTTTATCTGGCTTGGGTTAAAGTGTGGGGCGTTCACCTGTGTCTAGAAACAAGTAACTGTGTGTGATCCCATTTGGCAGGTGACGCTCTGTAGCTTTAAGATTAGTTTTCTATAAAGAGTTATATCACTACCTTTAACCTTTAGTCTTTTTAATCTGTTAAAAATTTTTTCGCAGGTGCCACAAAAATCGAGATACATGTTGGGGGTAATTTTACCCTTTCCCGTTGGACATTTAAAAATGTTTTAAAAACCCGGACATCGATGGTTAATATTTGCTAAAAATTGAAATATTGTACATAATAGGCCTAAGTGTCGTTCGTAACATTTGCATAATATATTAATGCTGTTTGTTTTTTTATTATATATTATTAGACATATTTAACGTTTATTTAAAATTAAAATAATATTGTGGTTTGCCAAAAAACATTATTATTACATATTACTAATTATTATTTTTGTAATTTTTAATTCAGGTTTAGTCATTTATTGTTAATTATTTAATTTAAGTTTTTACGTTACCAGCGCATACCACAGCAAGAACTGTACTGGAACGTACCAATATAAAAGAGAGGACCAGGTGGACCAAGAGTTAACTGGAGAAACACAGTCAGCAAAGACATACATACAAAAGATGGCGTTTGTCTGGATGGAAGCAGAGGTGGTCCCTCTTGACAAACATCGTTGGCCAGTCGGATGCAAGATAAATCAAGGTCACGGTGAGGATCAAGGTTAAGATTATCCAAGGCTTATTTATTTTGATAAAGTAATAATAGTTTAGTCTATGTAGTGCCTATGGCGTCAGTTACTGCATCCGTTATTTCAACCTCATGTTTCAGGCATTATTGATCGTTCAAAAGTGTTTTTGCCTTGGTCGCGTCATCTGTGCAGGTGGACGACTCGGGATCTAAGAGCAGGAAGTCACGTCTCACTCGGAAACACGTGATCATCGCTGTGACATGCGCATTCATCACTCTTGTCGTCATCACGGGAATCGTTGTTGGTGTGAAGTTTTTCTTGGACAGCAGCGCCAAGATCGTCAAGGTAGGAGCCTATTTAACTTACGCTTCTTTACTTCCGATATACTTTGTTTTAGCGCAATATTTAGCCAACTTTTTGAAACACAAACATAGTTAAATTAGTTATGCAAGCCATTTTTTGGCAGATGCTTTCGATCAAGTTCGTCAATTCTGCTTTTAAAAGTGATTCTTCTTCGGAGTAAGGTCAAACTTCAACAAGTTGAAGACTCCTGACCAGTAGTGGTTGTGGACATGCCGGCAGTGCTGAGTGCGTAACGAAAAATCTTGAAGGATGTCCTAGTGCATAAGGTGCTAATTAAAATAGAGAAGTGTCTCTGGCTCCACATGGAAGGGTCGCGACTCCTTTTCACCAAAATCGGTGAAGTACCGCAAGACATTTTTCGTTTCGTTGGCTATTTGTACAAACACGCAACAGACCTATTTCTTGTGTGAGTTTTTTTTCTTTGATTTAAAGGTCGACGAACTTGTTCACTTCATTGCGCAACTCTTACCCCATGTTATCCCAACCCAATCTTTTTTGTGCTTTTAAACCAAGAATTAAATTCTACTTCGGTTATTTTTGTCCTGAAAAACGTTTATATTAATTTTTTAATATGTTGTCTGCTTTTAAGTTAAAAGCTTGCACAAGACAAACAGATAAACCGATGGACAAGACTAGTAAAGCCAGTAGAGCGGCATAGAACGCGGACTTTGCAGACGTTATGTACACTGTGTGGCAAAAAAAATCCTCGACATTTTCGACTGTAACTTGGAAACCAATTATCAGATTTTGATAATTTTTGGTAACAATATTTCTGATACAACTTGCCATCAAATGATTACTCAGTTTTCCACCTCACCTAACGTCTGTTTCTGCACTACCTGAGGAAAGCACAACCAGCGAAATATTTTTATATCAAACGCGATATGATCGCTTAATTAACATAACGCGTAAAAACACATTTTGTTTACATTTTTGGCACTTTGGTTGACATTTCATCCAGTTGTCTATTTTTCTGCAGTAAAATTGCTTGAAGTGTTGGCCGACTATGTGAACACAGGCAAGGAGACGCTTTCTCCATTTATTGACAGCAGTATCGATAATGTTCTGCTCCAGACCAATCTAGGCTGTACCAGTCACTTCTTGATTTCACAAACATTCCTAAACTTCATCTGGTAAATACTTTGCTGTATGACAGTCAAACCTTGTAATAGATTGACTGTTGGGGCCCACAGATCAGGATAAATGGAATTTATTGACGTTTTTCACTCATTTTAACACGTGTTATGCTTTGTCTGCTTTCCCCAGGTAGTGCAAAAGCAGACGTTGAGTGAGGTGGAAATTAAAACACTTATTAAATAGCCAGTTGTGTGAGAAATATTTTTGCCAAAAATTATTAAAATCTGCTAATCTTTATTTGCATTACGATCGATAATGTCGGGGATGTTTCTTTCAGGTTTTCTGTTTATTTCAACACATATTTCGCTTGATCTGCTTTCCCTAGTTAGTGTAGAAACAGAGAGTGGGTGAGGTGGGAAACTGAACAGTCGTTTGATGGCAAGTTATGTCAGAAATATTCGTACCAAAAATTATCAAAATTTGCTAATTGATTTTTAAGTTACAGTCGAAAATGTCGGGGATGTTTTTTGGGACACAGTGTATATTATGTGCAGCATACGTACGAGTTCAAGACAACAAAGGGTAAAAGCGTGAAGGAGGACGTAAGCGCGGACGTGAAAAACAACTATGTCCAGTACCATCTCAAGGATCAAGACATTGTTTGCAACTAATGCATGATGCAAAGGCATGGTTGACGTAGGATCTGAGAAAGTGAAAGACGCCGCTGGATCTAAGTGTTTCGGTCTAACACTCAACCGCTCTGACAACGCTTTGCCTGAAGCTGTTCTCAACGCTTCTGCACCGGTGAACTTGAGTACTCCGTTTTTCTTTGATAAGCTTATTTGCGACTCTTTTGACTTAAGTCTTCGCTTATGAAAATATTATACAGGTTTGTTAGTAGCATACTCTGTAGAAAGCCAGTGGTTATTTAGCACTTCGTCGAGAGACTCAATTCTATTTCCCACTTATCGCTTCTATTATTTTTTTCATTTATTTTTGGTAACTTTTTCCACTATTTCGATTTTTTTTCTTAGAGTTTTTTAATAGTGAATCCGAAAACTTTAGAGAACATGTTTGGAATGCAACTATCACACTTTAGTTTAGCATTTGTTAATGCAAAAGATTTTTTTCTGTTTTGTGAGCTTTAGTCTTTTGTTTGAATTTGTATGTAAAGCAACTGAAAAAGCTAATAAAGACTCCAAACTGCCGTGAATACGTCATCGTTACTATAAGTGTAGGCCTAATTGTTTTTTTTCGTTTCTGCAGGACAACAAACGGATTGAGACAGAGGAGGGAAACTATGAGGTGTCTAAAACGGCTATCAAGGATAAATCAATGCTGAGTTCTCAGGCTCAGAAGCTTTGTGAGAATATTGACGCTTACTGGATGACTCCCGTCTGCAGTGCTCCTGACGATTCCGACATGTGTAAGTAGGCCTACTTACGATGCTTCGGTGGTTTTCTTGCACATTTTTAGTTAAGGTTTAGTTTTACTCAAAATTGTTGCAAAACACCCCGTTTCAGACATAATGCACACGTTCTGCTGAAATATCCAAACGTTCTGTGACAAATTTAAGCCAAATTCGCCTGTAGTGTTACCAACAAACACATCACAGGCGTGCGGTAGCACAGCCCTGTGTTAATGGCGACTGGCTAAGTAAAGGGAGAATGGCAAAATTCGACCCCGCGCAGATCCGAAACCCCTAAACCGATCGACACAATTTGAAACAGGTGATTACGTCGGCGAGACGACCCCCCATGCAAAATTTCGTGCAAATTTGTCCATTGGGGGCTTCTCGGCAAATGGGTGAAATATAACGAAAATTTTTCTTTGGTATATACCTTTTTTTGTTGACCGATCTACAGGTCATTTTGAACCCCCTACCCACAGGTCACGTGACACGGGGAATGCGCAGTCAACGTTTTGGCTTTGAAAAACATGCCTCTGTATAAAATTTTCACCTACAAACGACCCTTAGTCGTCGTCGTAGCCTCATAAAAGTTGTATAGTGAATAGGCAATATAGACTTGGGAATTCCAAATATGTGGTCATTTTGGCCCCCCTGCCTATAGGTTACGTGACACGGAGCATGCGCAGTGAACTTTTGGCCTTTAACATGGGCAAATGCAACTTCGAGGCTTTATATCTCTGTAACGGTGCAAGATAGACGCATGGTTCCAATGGAGCACCAATATGAAACCACATGAGCCGAGTCCAATGGTCACGTGACCGATGACGTCACGTGACCCAAAAAGGTCAAACTCGTGACCCCAAAATCTTTGAAGCCCCGTATCTCCGTACCCATGCAAGATAGGCGCATAGTCATCATTGACCACCATCAGGAAAGTGCCCACGTCGAGTCCGATGGTCACGTGGCCGATGACCTCACGTGACCCTAAAAGGTCAAGGTCGTGACCCCAATATCTTTGGGGCGTAATATCTCCGTAACGGTGCAAGATAGATGCATGATTCCAATGGACCACCAATAGGAAACCACATATGTCGAGTCAAATGGTCACATAACCGATGACGTCACGTGACCCATAAAGATCAAAACTGTGACCCCAAAATATTTAAGGTTCAGTGTTTTCATGGCCATGTAAAGCAGATGGTTTATAATTAACCATCAACATAAAAAGTTTGTTATTGTAATAAAACAGTAAATATAAATGTACAAAACATCAGTTTATAAACTTGTTAATGGCGACATGCAATGAGTGACACATCGAAAACAGCAAAAATCATAAAAAGGTGATATTATTCAACAGCACATTGACAGTTAGGCGATGTGATGGTGAGTGA
>Ga0209367_1012442_pt1:10000-11120 | contig 11120 bp, 2 predicted proteins | sample WorMetLIZISLAND2_FD_187412 | JGI IMG/M metagenome (GOLD analysis project Ga0209367, IMG submission 187412) | Marine gutless worms symbiont microbial communities from Max Planck institute for Marine Microbiology, Germany - Olavius geniculatus... ... | reverse complement strand
GGGTTAGTATACTTGCAGTGCTGGCCACAGGGCCTACTGTTGCGCAGAACTCGCCGTTTCTTCCCTAGCGATGGCCTTGACCACCACCAGTACTCATTTTACCATCCCACGGAGGGTAGAAGGCTGAGTCGACCAAAGAGTCGACCAAGGATGAGGCCAAGGCCAAAACCATGAGATCGAAATCGAAGCCAAGGCCAACTGTTCAAAACTAAGGCCAAGACCACGGCTGTTGTTGTTGGCGCCGCCTATATGGAGGGACAGATGCCCCAAAAGGATGAGAAATTCCACCAGGTTGTCATCATCCTGGAACACATCTGATACGTTGATGGAGTCATCGAAGTACTGCTGCCGTTCTGCTGCCCACTTTGGGCAGAAAAGAAGCAGATGTTCAGCTGCTTCCTCTCCACTTCCACAACGGGGACATATTGCAGATGGTATCTGTTCAATGAAGGATTGGTATGAAGCTGTGGAGGTCAGTCTGTTAAAGCCTCAATTGATGAATTGCTCTCAGTGCTTGCCGTGGAATGCCAGGAGGTGTTCTGGGGCTGAGTTGTCTACTGCAGCATCCCAAATGCCAGCTTGCGGTGCCAGTCGGTTTGTTTTGAGCCATCTTCTCAAATTCGTTGTACCATGACTGGATAGTGAATTGCCACAAGTGATGGAGTGCTGCTCCCATATCAATATCTGCCTGCGACTGATTTCGTTGACTTCCATCTTTCGCCACCTGGTCTGCCCATTCATTTCTTTCAACTCCAGCATGGCCCTGTACCCATAAAAATTGCACAGCATTTGTGGTATTTCTGTCAATGACGGCTTCAAGTTTTTCTTAAATTTTGCAGCCAATCTTTTTATCCTGCAGTGCCGGGTTCTTTGTGAGATGTCTCAATGCCTGTCTTGAGTCTGAGTAGATCCCGACTGTAATAGCTGAACCAGTTAATTTCTCAGGCACAGACTCCAAAGACTTGTATATATAGCAATCATTTCCGCGTGGTAGATCCATATTGGCCTGAAAGACACACTATGCATTCATAATCCTCACCAGGCGACCAGTGAATCACTACCCCGAAATGATTTGGGTCCGCTATTCCGAAGGTTAACTATTCCAAAGGTCCACTATTCT
>Ga0209367_1012442_pt1:0-5000 | contig 11120 bp, 2 predicted proteins | sample WorMetLIZISLAND2_FD_187412 | JGI IMG/M metagenome (GOLD analysis project Ga0209367, IMG submission 187412) | Marine gutless worms symbiont microbial communities from Max Planck institute for Marine Microbiology, Germany - Olavius geniculatus... ... | reverse complement strand
TATCTGCAACCATTTTCACGCTAGACAAGCTAACATCGAATAAACCACTTTTTGGAGGGGTACCCCTCTTTGACACCCGCGTGCGCAGACCTCCTTAAACCCACAGGGTCCAGACATGGATTGCTAAAATCTAAATTCAGTGCTGAAAATTTCATATGCAGGCTGTCTTGGTCTATCTCCAGCCATGTCGACGCCATTCACTCTTGAATTGCACGTCACAGCCCAAAGTCACGAAAAATTCACTATAACCCCTTATTTTGGAGGTTAAAGGTCATTCAAGGTCATCCATGTTGACATTCCTAAAAAGCTTGTCGCCAGTGCTTGTTATAATGAGCACCACGTCTCTGCCTATCTGCAACCATTTTCACGTTAGACGAGCCAATAGCGGTAGAATAATGTCTTTTTAGGAGGGGTGCCCCTCTTTTGTCCCCTCGATCGTGGGGACCCCTTTCACCCAGCAGCATAAAGTTTTGTCACAAAATACTAGATACACTAAGCTATCATGTGACGAATATTCGAAGTCTTTATGTCACCTGGTCTTGAAACGGTACCGGGTCGTGACAGACAGACACCAAGACACCAATACAGACACCAGGACAGAATTACCATAGCTAATACGCGCTACCACTACTCTCGCACGTAAATATAACACAGATATATTTTAGCTTAAAAACTAAAACATAAGTAACAAACATTCAGCAATAAACAGTGCAAAATAATTGGCACTAAGTGAGTTATACTAAAAAGCCTGTTGACGCAATGTTTAGGAAGGTTTTTGGGTAATTTTCCGTGACAAAATTTTCCCCCTAATTTTTTGCAAAAATCCCTGCTGACGTTCCCCTGACATCTGCAAAATTCCCCGACATTTCCAGGTTTTCCAGACAATGAGAGTCACAAGAATTACGAAAATGCCGCTGCTCACCTGTTTTTGTTAAAGTCTTCGAAGCCGAAAATGTCCAGGACTCCGATACTGGTGCGACCACTCCGCTCCGCGCCGGCGATTGGTCTATAAATAGCAACATTGATTCGGCCGATAATTCCCACAAACATTCGGCCGTAAATCCCCTTCACGAAGGCATCGCGGACATCCATCGACGCTGTAGCAGCTAGCGTTGTGGACACCGACTCTCCGCGAGTGAAGATGGTGCGAGTCGTCAGCGCGGCGAGAAGCTCATTTTCGTTGACCTCGAGCAGACGACAAGCAAACAGCAGACTGTCCCAACCTCGCAGCTCCGTGGCATCGATGTTGTCAACCAGCGTGGCTGCAACAATCAAACAATAACAACCAATCCACGAAATCTAATGTAACCTAAAAATATCTGATATAGCCACAGTACTCAACTAGAAAAGCAGTCAAAGCCCACAGGTATCTCCGCCAAGGCTATTGATTCGACACAGCTTGTTTGACGAAAACGAGCAAGCGGAAGTTTGGAGTGCGTTTCAAACTATAGTTGCATTTTCTACATTGACCTAGTTTGATGTGACCTAAAAAAACCTTGATTCAGTGCCATGTTATTCGCTAGGTGCCAGCACCATATTCGCTTTGCCAGCGGTTTCGCTTATGCTCCCTTAACGCAATGGTAAAATTTCAAAGTGATCCAGAATCCAGGATTCCTGCCAGATCATCACCAAAACTGAATCACTGGTAGTTTGTGCCATGCTCGACATACCCTCAAAATTTCAGAAAGATCCGTCCATAACTTTTTAAGTTATCTTGCTAACACACAGAAAAACAAACAAACAGACAAACAGACAAAGTCCGACAAAAACATAACCTCCTTGGCGGAGGTAATTATAGAGGTGTCAAAGATACCTAGTAGACTCACGAAACTGTATTCATGCTTGTGGTCACCACCGGCTTCGCTGTTACTGTGATATGGTGCTATGAATAACGTCACATTCTTCTGTAAATCGGAAGTGCTGTAGTGGTGCCAGCATGAACCAGGCGGATTAGGCTATAATGAGCAGTTCAGTTTTGAGTCAAAATGTAAAAGTTTCTAAACTACCAGCAGCTCTAGTGTTCACAAAGAGTATTCCTGACAGTGGGAGCAGCAATGCAGTGGAACCAATACGCCAATTGTATCCACAATCTGGCAGGTTGACTCAGCCTCCTCTCCCTCCTGGGTAGTTAATCAAGTATCAGTCTGCCAAGTAAGCATAGCTGAGTATATCAAAAAATATAACCCAGGTCAACTCCGCGTTCTATCCTGTGCGTCTCGACATATCACTGTCTTCACAGTCTTCGTCCTCTCAAGCGACTTCACGAGTGTATGTGACCTGCGCTCAAAACAAAGATTACGTTCGGCGTCTACTGCAGCCTTGGTCGACTCAGCCTTCTACCCTTCGTGGGACGAAAAAATAAGTAGTAACTCATTTATATTGGTTACGGAAGGTGGAAACCTTGGTACAGCTGACTGGGTTTGCCTAGCCGGCCACTGCGCCAGCCTCTGTCTGCAGGCTGCACACGGTGGCCGTGCGGCAGGCGGCTCTGGTTAGTGACGAAAGCGCATTAGAGGCGTGTTTGTGACGATGCGCTATACAAATTGACGACCTTTTTTTACCTTTGGTGGTTCCACTCGACACTTGATGATTGGACTTTTCCTGTTATTGCTGCCAAGTTGCGAAATGCACTGCCGGGTGACGTCACATCTGCTACATCACTTTCAACTTTTCGGCATAAACCGAAAACATTTTTATTCCGTCGACCATACGGCGTGTGACTGGACTATCCGTGTTTTGGTCCTATCGTCTTATCTTTTGTTTTATTTATTTTTTAGTGTGTGCGTTTTTATCGTGTTGCAACGTTTTCTTGCAGTCCAGTTTGCACTTATACCACGTAAATCAATTCATGATGATGATGATGATGATGATATCCTTACGGGGTATTTACCTCGATGTTGTATGTTGCCCAGGTGTAGCAGCGCGGCCAGCACGTGAAGTATATCTGCGATCTCGCGATCAGTGTAAGTGAGTACTTTCATCGCCGATCTGATGCTCGCAAATTCTTTGGCATCGTCGCGACCCTCGCACAGCACGTCTCCACCCTGCAAGAAAATTGCACACGGTTCCCATAACTTTACCGACAGAAAATACCATAAAAAAAATTTCCGGGATTTTCCTGGACCATTGAATCATTTTTCAGGGGATCTTCTCGACGCCTGCCAATGGCCAAATATAAAGACAAACAGCAGTTACTTACTGTACATACAGAGCGCAATGGAGTGCATAAAGTTATTCATAAAACGTATGGAATCTAAATAATTTGAAATTTATCTCATCATTGTACTTTGGTAAGAAAGTGTTCCGAGAATGGTCAGATGACACTGAGCAGTGGTGTGGGGCAACCCTGCAGGAGTTAAGCCACGCTGCCCTAGATAGGCAGCGGTGGGCAGCGATAGTAACAATGGCGTCAGACACCAACGGGCATTGAGCCAACGGTTGTCGATGATGATGATGAAGTAAGTGCTACGCTAGTGCTACACGTTGTTTATTTTGAATCCCCAGCGAATTTATCAGTTATACAGTATCTTCATTTTCCAGAACCTTAAGCTGCAATTTTCAGAACTTTCCAGTTCCTGAACAAGAAATCTGAGCAAATGCTCATTAGACGCGCTTGGTCTATCTCCATCCATTTTGTTGCAATTCACTCTTTCACAGCCAAAAATCGCCAAAAAAATCACTAAAAATCAATACTTTTAAAGTTCAAGGTCATTCAAGGTCATCAATGTTGACATTCTTAAGAAGCTCGACGCCAGTGCTTGTTATGATAAGCAGCATGTCTGTGCCTATCTGCAGCCATTTTCACATTAGAAGAGCCAATAGCGGCAAAAACGCCTTTTAAAAGAGGGTTCCCCTATTTCGCCCCCTCGTATGTGGGGACCTCTTTTAGTTTACCCAGTGGCATAAAATTTTGTCACAAAATACTAGAGACACTAAGCTATCATATGTTGCAAAACCGAAGTCTATCTCACCTGGGCTTGAATTGGTACTGGGTCGTGACGGACGAACAGAGACACGAACAGACGGACAGAAATACCATAGCTAATACGCGCTATAGCTATGCTAGCTCTCACGCGTAAAAATCAAGATGCGTAAAAATTCCAGGACTTTCCAGGAGACATAAAAACTCTGATTGCAACTTTAGGACAAGCGCAAAATGACAAAACTAAAAAGTAAATAAGTAAGCAGTCCTTTTATTTCTCAATGATCAAGTGCCATTGGTAACAACAAAAATTACAACACAGCAAACTGCAAAACTGGAAGTCAAAACAATAAAGAAAAAGACAAAACTGTTACATTACAAATGATGATGATGATGATGATGATGATGAAGGACGAATCAACTTTAGCGTGGCGTTAAGTCCTAAGACTACAAGGACACGTAACAATAAGCCTAAACAGTGAAGTCACGTAATAGTAGTCAGCGCAATGAGACGTTCTTAGTCATGTCTGTAAGACCGGGCAAAAAGTTCGGTTTTCAGTCTGTTATAGTGCAGCAAATTTGCATACAGACATCTGATGAACATCTACAGAAGTAGAAACCTGTGTGAGATAGTAGTAGTCGGTGGCTGTGGTCAAATGCAAGCCATTCTTCTCGGTCGCTGTCAAGCCGGCAAGCATGCAGTAGAATATGTGGTAGTTCCGCTCATTGCGATTCTACCAATAACATAATGAAAACTAGAAAGCAATCATAGCTCGCAGGTACCTCCGCCAAGGCAATGCTAATCGCCAGGTGGCGTCACCATATTCGTTTTGCCAGCGGTTTCGCTTATGCCCCCTTTAACGCAATGGTAACGAAAATTTCAAAGTGATCCAGAATCCAGGATTCCTGCTGGATCACCCCCAAAATTTAATCACTTGTAGCTTATGCCATGCCCGATATTCCCTCAAAATTTCAGAAAGATCCGTCCATAACTTTTTGAGTTATCTTGCTAACACACAGACAAACAAACAAACAAAAACCGGCAAAAACATAACCTCCTTGGCAGAGGTAAATATGT
>Ga0209367_1012441_pt1 | contig 11122 bp, 5 predicted proteins | sample WorMetLIZISLAND2_FD_187412 | JGI IMG/M metagenome (GOLD analysis project Ga0209367, IMG submission 187412) | Marine gutless worms symbiont microbial communities from Max Planck institute for Marine Microbiology, Germany - Olavius geniculatus... ... | reverse complement strand
AGCACACTGACACACAGTCAGTGTGATGCGGGCAATATCACCTTTTGTAATTTTTGCTGTTTTCGATGTGCAAGTCCTTAAATGTTGCCGTTAACAAGTGTATAAACTAATGTTTTGTACATTTATGTTTAATAAAAGTTGCTGCTATACTGCTGAAATGGCCGACCGTTCCAGCGATGGCATATCTGCAATGTAAAAGCTGACGAATTTGGACGCTGCTATCCGACGTTTTCTGGCGTGTGGGGTCCCCTTTTGTGGGGCGCCTGTTCAGCCAAACATGCTGAAAATGTCTAAGTCTGCCTTTGCTGCTATTAAAAAATTAGACTACATTTCTATTACTTGAGGCAAGCCGAGATACGCAAATGGAAACTGTTGTGCTATTATTTGGCGTAATGTGGAATGGACTAGAATCATTAAACGCCTGCAAATATGTAAAGGAACAGACCATAAAACGTTAATAAAAAGCCCAGCTATTGCTAGGATAACCGACCGTACTGGTTGTCAGTGACCTGCAAGATCATCTAAGGTCAATGATTTTTATCTCGTCTGACAGGGCATATGCCACTTCCTATTAGTGATTAATAGTAACTTTGGCCCTATCTCTCACCGTTTCCGAGATACGGCCATTTATAACTTAAAACTTTATACTAAAAATTGCGGCCAAACCGCTGCAGATGGAGACATGGTTACTATTGAAAGCGTATAGGAAGTCGCCAGCGCCTCATCCGATGGTACCATCGCCGACTTTCTACGGCTTACCGTTTAGCCACACCACATCCGACAGACAGACGACAACCATGCCAATAGCTCGACCGTTACTTCAGTACGGTCAGCTAAAAAGTAGGCCTAAGCAAAGAACGCAGCATTAAACCACAGCATTCCCAATAATTCCAGTTCGTTGCTCTTATTTAACGCTGACAGCGCAATTTTTCGATGTTCAGTCGTTTTTAGTTAACATCAGAAATTGCGATTTTTCTGTGCGTCGAAACGTTTGAGTTTCACACGCATCTCCAACAGGGCGTCGCGTCATCTGCTGTATGAACAATGGTCACGACAATCGCATTGAGCGTAAATTCTGCTTTATAATGCCCGCGCCGCCGTCGAGTTAATTGAGTTTCGCTGCTCTGCGGGTGCTCAGCGTTCGCGTTTCCAGTCCGACATGCAATCTTTCTCCCTCAGGCATACACATGGTCTCGCTTTTTTGCACACGGCATGTAGTATGCACAATGTCCGGTAGGCGTAGTGTAGTGGTAACGCGTCTGATCCGATCAGCGAAGTTACTGTACGCCGGTCCCGGTTAATACTGCGATAGGTGACTGCCTTTGGGCAGGTAAACCATCTCGGGATGTAACCAACCGCCTAGGTCAACTCAGCCTTCCATCCCTCCGGGGTAGGTAAATCGAGTACCGGCCTATCTGGCTGGGACTAAGGCGGGGCGCGTTCACCTCTGTCGGGTGGCAGGTAACACTGTGTGATCCTATATGACAAGTGACGCTCCGTAGCTCTGAGATGGGTTCGCTCATTAGGAGCTATATGCGACCTTTTAACCTTTAATGTCCGTATCCCGTTCTGAATGATCTGGCAAAACGCACTATATCACGGATGTAATCCGTAGCGCAACCGGTGCAACGTTATATAAGAAAATCTTAGTTTCTATATGAATTTTCATGATTCTGCAATGCGTTTTGCTGAAAAGCCTCCAAAAAACATTATTGGCATCGACTGTAAAATGGTATAGAATACTCTGATGCAAATATGTGTTGTATATCGTTTTATGTAAGTATAAATTTTATTGTGCACCAGCACTAGGCTACCGCTATACAGCTCATGCTAGTCTGTCCGTCCGTCCGTCCGTCTGTCAGATCGTATAATCCAGTGCACGTTTCTAACTAGAGAGCGAAAAGTACAGAAAAATCTGTGTGAACGTTCTCACCGGTGTGCCAATAATTGTCAGGTAAAAAGTCAAAGATCAAGGTTATCAGACGTCAGAGACCAGTTGTGTCGTGGCAAGTGGGGAAAAATGCCATCCTCCCTAAATTTTAGGCTGTCGGAAAATTGTCGGAGAATCTTTCTGTCCGAAAATGTTAGTCCGAAAATGCAAAAGTTGAGACCGTGAACCCCCATTTTGTAAAAATTACGGGCAAAATTATGATTTTGAGCCCCCTAATTTCCTATGTACAAAATTTGGAGTGTTTGTCAGAAAAATTCAACTTCCTCTCCCGTCTACTATTTTAGCCCACGACGCCGCTGCCAAAGACCTCAAAAACATGACTCATTAGTTGCAGCTTAGTATGTGGTGTTAAAAATCAAAAACCCGCTGTTGTAGTTGACGACAAACTTGCTCAGTTGGCCAATCGCGACGTCAAGCAACTGACTGGACATAGATGTAATCCGACAGGGTGCGCCAAAAAGAATAATAACTTATCGCCTTTGCTTAGACTGTCGCGCCTTTTTTTCCGAGACGCGGCATGGGTTTGACAGCGAAATTGAGACGTCGGCTGCCGTGTGCTGCGGTTCACAACCATTTAAGCCATCTGTGCATTATTCTTTGCCAACTACGTAGCCTAGAAATAGACGTACACGTTGTACACAAACGTTTTTTTAATAAAAACGCGTTTTGGGGGATATATCGTGTGCGGCTTGGTAGTGTAAAGGTAGCCGGTTCGACTCCGGGTCGAGGCACTGCCAGGTAACGACCTTGGGCAAGTTGTTTGCACACGTGTGCCTCTGTTCACCAAGCAGTATAATTTCGTGCCGACCAAAGGGCGATGACGCTCTGCGGCTGGAAAGATAACCGACGTAGGTCCGGCGTCCAATGGTCATGCGTCACGAACTCAGTGGTCTATCCACCTACAGGCTCAACGGCCATAGAAAAGGAGATGAGCACCCCGCCTTGTGGGGTACGGCACTTTTACCTTTCATACATTGTTTGTAGCGTGGCTTAATTCGTATCCTATCGCGCCTCTGATTCTGCCATTTTTACGAACATTTTAGCTGCGTTACAACTATGAGTGTGAGCATGAGTATGACGTCACCCGGGAGCAGGATCGTAAACATAAACACATCGCGCGGTGTTCGTTGCGACAGTATATAGTGCTCCTGTGAACTGTACAGACTGCAGTAAAAGCAAAACCGAACAAAGGTTACACCCGAGACGTTTCATATACACCGTATATTACGTTTTGCACGCAAACCGGCGGCGGTTAGGTCAGAAAGGTGCCTGAAATATCGGCAAGTTAACCGGAAGTGGCTGCCGGAGGTGCCGCCTACAAACCGGAATGGGCCCTGCCTAGTCCCGTGAGCACCATACTTCACAACTGTATCGCGTGTGCGGACGTCTGTCGTGGGACCAGGGCGCATTTCAAGATGACGCGCGAGGCAACGGCACGTTGCTAGGCCTGTAGCTCGCCGAGATATTCGCCGTTTCGTGTTGAACGCTCGTCGTCGCTAAATATGCAATAGCCGCCGTTGCACCAACGAACGGTCACGCGTCACCGTATAGCCATGGATCGTATAATTTGGGGCTGTGGATGCATAAAAGAAATGCAAAGAAAGGAAAAAATGTGAAAGTTCTGACAAAGTTTTTATTGTTTGCGAATGGAAGTGAAAACAATGCAGACACGATTGTTGTTATTTTTGGAGAGAGATACGTGTAAAAGAGGAAAGGGAAACAGACGAAAAACGGTGAAAGTTCTGAGACAACCGTATAGTCATGGTGGTTCTCAGGGGCAGCATCGGTTAACCGCGCAATATCACAGTTGACCGGTCAACGCTTGACGCGTCGCCCAGGCGACGTGACAGATCGCGGCAAGGATCTGGGAAATCTGACGGAATCACGGGTTAAAGACGCGTTGAATAAGCAAGCCATGTAGCTGTTCCTCGGAGCGGATGTGGTAAGGACGGAGGCCTGTCACGTAACGTCACAGAAATCCATTTATAGAATCAAAGAAAATTGAAATCAAAAGTGCCACGAGTTTGTATAGCGAAAACGAAGCAGAAGCAGTAGAATCAGTAGCGTGTGAAGGATTTTGTCCAAAAATCAAATTCCTTGTCTCTCTTTAAAGAACGTCGAAAGCCACATCGGAGCCCTAAAAAACATTCTAGAAGGGGAAAAAATTTCTGATTCTTTTAAATGGCGCAATCTGGTGTACTTTGTATTTTTGAGCAACAGCGGGGCCCCCAAACGTCGCGGGGCCCGGGGTAACTTACCCAGTACCCACCTACCTCCACCCTCTCGACGGGCCTGTTCTCCTCGTTTCTTAATCTTCTACCGACGGCAAAACCGACCTCTTTCTCTTTATTCAACATTTTCCCCTTATTTCTACCTCCAGCGAGTTTCTTTCAATAGGGTTTGAGACAGAATCCAATACATGGCGGCTAGGGTATTACCTCGCCAACTTCGGGAAAAATGAATCAAATCGCTCGAGCTATTCATTGATATATTGGTAAACAGCTAACGTCTACCTTCTAAGAACCGAGCGGAATGTCAGAGGCACTAAGTGAGCTAATACTGCAGCAAAATCTTTAATATTACATTACGCGCTGATCACATGCGGTTGAAATAAAAAACGGCTGAGCCGATATATTACGAGAGGTAATGATGCGTCGGCGCTCGGCCGGAAGGTGTGACTGCGCAGGCGCGGTAGCTCTGACGATTTCCGGTGTTTCGCAGAGGTGTCGGCGAGGTACGCGGGGAAAGGGAAAGGTGCATAGGCGTGAAGTCATGTCATTGTTTGTTGTCGAGATTGACGCCGGAACGATCTAGGCGACGTTACACTGCACAGACATGACGCCAAACTTACAGAGTCATGACACTCCAAGTCATGACGTATTGAGCTGTAGAAGTCATATGGCGTCCCAGTAAGACAGTCAACCAAAACACCACAATGACACCAGCCGTATTCAGACCTGTTGCCATGGCGCATGCATGAAGTCATGACGCCAACACGCCATTATGACACAGTGAAAAGCATTGTTAAAACGTCGTAACGCTCTTACAATGTAACGAAGAGTCATAACGCTACAAGCAGTCATTACGTCCCAACACGACGCAGTCCTCTAACACGCCATTATGACGCACCGTCATGAGATCTGTTGTCATGGCGCTTGGAGAAGTCATAACGCCGAAAGTCATGATGCCAAAAGGCTATTACAAGTCATGACGCTGTAAATAAAAAAGTCAAAACGCCAAGAGTCATGAGGCTACTAGTCATAAAGTCCCAGAGATATGACCAACACGCCATTATTACACAGTATAGCTAAGAGCAGGACGCTGTGATGGCGAGGCAACACAGGAAAAGTTTATCGTTGCACGTTACGGTGCACAGACGTGACGCTTAGTAACAGCAGGAACGCAATTACAGCCTGTAAATCGTACCGCACACGTCTCGCTCGCGCTTTATCTTCGCGCCACCCACTTGATCGAAAATTTCACTCTACCGCGCCAACATAAATCCGCGCGTCCTTTGTAAATATTTAACGGGCGGCATTTTTTTCCTCTCTGCACTCCAATTTATCAAACAACAGAAACCTTTGCGTACCGGTAGTCGACAGTAAGTAAAGTAAGTATGTAAAATGTGAATCTATATAGCGCATAACGTTAAAAATTAAACTGCAATGCGCTAAACAAGTGCTGAACAAGAAAAAAGGCTTACTGTATCATATTCACTGCAGACTGCACAACGCTATCACACAATCATTTTTTTTTCGCGCGAAAGCTAGAGATAGCGCCTATTAGCTATGATAATTCTGTCCTGGTGTCTTGGTGTTTGTCACGTTCCGGTACCGTTGCAAGCCGAGGTGAGATAGAGACTTCGGGTTTTCACCATATGATAGCATATTGTCTGTAGTATTCTGTGACAAAATTTCATGCCGTGAAATTACTATTTAACGTATTTATTTTTAAAAAATTCCAAAAAATTACAATGGCGCCTATGGGAAAAATTAAACAACTATTTAAACGGTCATAACTTCGGCTGTGTATAAGATAAAGTCATAATTTTTGGGCCATCAAATACTGCCAACCAAATTTTACCACAACCGACCCTTGTTGCCATGGCAACAAAATATGAGACAAAAGGGCTATAATTTTTTTTAAAAAAGTAAAGAATTTTGTGATTTTGTGCGATTGTTGGCTGCAGAAGAGTGAAGTGCTACGAAATGGATGGAGATAAACCGATTCTAGCTGCGAAAAAGAACTGCCATAAGCTCTCGCGCGTCTCATGAGCATTAGCTCAGATACCGGTAGCCTACATGTAGGCCTATGACCCATCACTGATAACCAAAGATAGCCGGCGATTGCAGTGTATGATATGCGCGTCTATGGGACAGTTGTCGTCTGTCGTCCGTCCGTCGTTTGTCTGTCACGGATATATTGTGGCTATAGGCCTACGGTAAGTCGTAAAGGGTCGGCGATGGTACTATCGGATAGGGTGCTGGCGACTTCTTATAGGTTGTTAATAGTAACCATGTCTCAATCTGCAGCGGTTTGGCCGCAATTTTTACGTTGAGCGTGGCGTCGCCAGTTCCTAAGCTATTAGCTTGTTTTCTTTATTAGGCCTATTTACACCGACATCTGTAAGCCTGTGTTTTTGCCGTTCGTTTAATAGAATTCAGACAACTATCTTTGCTGCAGGATGTTTTTACACAACCACGCTTACATTTAAGTTGTTTGGTAACATTTCCGTACTCCGTCGGGACAGTGATATTTGACAGTGCGTTGCCACCAGTCTTCACCCCGCGCCGTTACCCACGCCGGTGTCCGGACATTCCTCCCCCCGGACATTCTTCCCCTCGGTCACTACTCCCCCTAGGACATTCTTCCTCCGGTCTTAACTCCCCCTTTCCATTGTTTTAGTCAGTGGTAAAAGTAGGAATTGTTAGGTGGCGAAGTCAGAAAAGATATATAGCCTAGTAATCTTGTACAAACAAAAATGTACTTGGAGGCTTGTTGTCAAAGCTCCTTTGCAATCATATGCATCTTTGTTACTGCACTGCCAGCGTATTCGATTGGTTTTGTTAGCCTTCCTAACGTACATATAACCGTTCAGACAAATTTTCTTTCCTCCTCTGCAGGTTTCAGTAAACTCCATAATGCAGACGAATACTATCGATGTCGCAAAAGATTCACGTACGTAACACTTTATACTAACCCAAATTGTCGAGTCGTTCACACCTCTTCAGTCTCTTCTTTAAAGTTCTTATTTTGTCTTCAGCTCTACTAGAGCAGATCTGTTGCTGTTCACCGGACAAAGGGGAGTCGTAACCTGCTATTATAACTACTAGAGCTACGATTGCAGACGTGATGAAAGAAAGACCGCCGATGAGCTCCGCCACCTCACAATTCCTACTTTTACCACTGACTAAAACAATGGAAAGGGGGAGTTAAGACCGGGGGGAAGAATGTCCTAGGGGGAGTAGTGACCGAGGGGAAGAATGACCGGGGGGAATCGTGATCGGGAAAAAGAATGTCCGGGGGAAGAATGTCCTACATTCCACCACGCCATAACCCCCTATCGTTACACTCTGGACATCAAAGATAACCTATCTTTCGCTACATCATCACATAATGACACCGATAACAATAAAACACAATTCACGGTTTTAAAACTCGATACTAACAGAAGCAAACTGATTTAGAAAGTCAAGCCTATGTTTCGCCGTTTCTGCCATCGCTAGCCGACTGTCCGCTAAGCCATCTCGCCAATCGCCAACCACTCGAACTGTAGTTAGGCGACTGAAAAATTCATCAGCTGTCACCAGCTGCCGGAGCATCCGTCAGTCACGGCTTATTTAGCACGTAGCCCTGCTAGGGTGCACCCATATGCTGCAGCTCTCTTAAAGCCGGTCGCACATGTAAAACAACAACGTCTGGTACTTGTCCGTTTATTCACCCTCACACGAATTATTATTGTTAACGCTAATCCTAACCTTAACCCCGACCCTAACCCTAAACCTAACCCTAACCCTGATCTTAATTCTAACCCTAACCTTAGTCCTAACCTAAACTTTAGCGGTTAATTCAGGTGCGGGTGAATTAGCGCAAAGTATCCAACGTTTGAAACTGTTTCAGAGTTGTTTTAGGTTCATTAATATAATACTGCGCATGTTGGAAAATACGCAAATGCTGAAACAGTTTCAGGCAGTTTCAGCCAATCAGATCGCAGAAATATGACCGCAGCATTACGGTCAGTCTCAAGTCCGGCAACCGATATTGACACAAACCGCGCTTATAGATTCAATTTGATCTTATATGGGACATAGAATTTGACGACTGCAAGAGTGTCGAGCTCCTCGACGGTCAGGCGAGTAAAACCGCGGTATCTGGAGGCGTCATCATTGCGAAGATCCGTCATCAGTAACCACTGTATGCGCCGTAATTTAATCGCTTTTGAACAGGGGCGTCATTTAAGCCTAGAGTTGAGCTGGAAGGGTCTACGGACCCTTAAAAATTTATGATTTTATGCTTCGTGTAAACCGTACATCTGAAAAAGTGCTGCTGTTGCAAGAACAATTACGTTACGTAGACTGAACCCTTCCCAATGATTACTGAAAGCCTTCCCCTCGCTAATTTACTGAAATGACGCCACTGCTTTTAAAACGACTGTAGGACATTTCCCCCTGGACATGTTCCACCCGGACGTCTCTTCCCTCCCTATATTGTTACATGAGAATCGATCGAGCGCTAGATAGTGGCATAACTTTCAGTGTCAGCATAGTAAAAGAATGCAGCAAACATCAAATACTCTTGCGTTATTATTAATAGGCCTAAATAATACGTCAAACAAAGAACAAGTCTCAAAAAGTCTAAATTTTCAACTTCTGAAGAAAAGCTGCGGACGGCGACGTCAAAATGCCACTCAAAGCGCAATGTTTGCCACAGCAAGGAGAGTGTCTGCAATCTGTCGAATTTTGCTTTCGTTCTGTAGCCTATACGTAAAATATATGTGCTTCAACTACTTATACTCCTCTGATTCAGTCCGTATCGAGTCAAGTTTACTTACTTACTTACTTATGTTGTTACTGGCCTAGGGGGACGTCCTAGGCACTCGAAAAGCAGAGGAAACGTTAGGGTGGAGTAAATGTCCGAAGGGAGAAACGTTCGCGGTTGACAGACTCAGGGGAGGAATTGTCTGGCTCCCTTTTAAAACAATAAACGCACCCAGAAATTAGGTGTTATAGCTTGTCGTTTTTTAGCTGAAATAATTCCGCTAGTAGCAGCAGGAACAACAACTGCAACAGCTAGTCCATCTTTGCACAGACGATCACCGTTATCCATTTTGATCTTCTTCCAGGGGAAGGGGGCAATGCAGAAGGCTAGATAAGTCATGCCTACTTCGGACTCGTTTCAGAGTTGTTTCAGCGTTTTGTTTCACGGTGTGCTAGATGTTGAAATGAAGCTGTTTCAAAATACAAAACTATTTTGTTTCACGTTCTGTTTTGTTTCGTTTCACAGGTGCGACCGGCTTAACGGTGGCTTACAGAAAACATTTCTAACTTGATTTGTAGAGACGTCTCAGTAGTAAAAGTGCGCTGTTTTAAAATCAGAAAAACGCAAATGCTGAATTGTTATACAGTGTTTACCACTAGCACCGCTTTTTGTGTTAATACCCCATCTGCGAATAACGTCTTTAATAAATTGCCGCACTACTACTTCTAAAACATTTTGATAAATGTTGTATGTTTTATACCGCTTTCTACCTTCAAGCGGCGCGCGATCTCCTTAAATGTTTTGTAGACCTATAGCTTATGCAATATAATAGCAGATGTTGTAAAGCGCAAAACAATAATTTTGCGAATGTTTCGGGTGTGGATGTGTGGAAAAAATGAAGCTCAAAACAGTTCTAAATGTCTTATTTTACATATAACGACGACCTAACTTCTACTCTGCATAACAGAACAATAAATCTAACCTCGACACGGTGCGAAGTCGTTGACAAATACGATGGTGACAAAGATATATCACAGGTAAGTTTGGCGATCGGTCGTCAGCAAACGATCAGCTATTTGCGACGCCAGACAGACACAGACTGAGAGAAGTTCTTATCAATCTCTGTCAATTTATCGTTCGGGCTGCAGACTGCAGCAGCAGCAGCGTGACGTCATAACTGATGCGGACAGCTCACTCTTTGGAGATGCTGTAATTTGAACGAAAGTCGGCAGGCGAAAAATTTAAATGGCGCCATCGGATAGCCCGGGCTCGAAAATAGGGGTGTAGGTGAAAACAGCACGCGATTTTTTTTACGGGGGTCGAGTTATAGTCAATTTTTGTGCCGAAATTCGTTGCCATGGCAACAAGGGTCGTCAGAAAAAAAATTCAAAAAATTCAAATGACACCATCGAATAGCGCGGGCCCGAAAATAGAAAGTAGGTAAAAACAACTAGCAATTATCTTTCCCGGGGGCCGAGTCATAATCAATTTTATCCAAAAATTCATTGCCATGGCAACATGGGTCGGCAGGGGACCCTGCTTAAATTTAAATGACACCGTCGGATAGCCCGGTTCCGAAAATAGAAGGGTAGGTGCAAACAGCGCGCAGTTATCTTTTACGGGGACCGAGTTTTACCGGTTTGAAATCTCCATTGTATGTAATGCAAAATTTTGCAACTTTTGAATGGTTGCTATGGCAACAGGGGTCGATAGGTGGTAAATATAAATAACACCATTAGATTGTCCGACCCAAAATAGGGGGTAGGTAAACACAGCGCGCAATTGCCTTTGACGGGGACCGAGTTATACCGCTTTAAAGTCTCCATAAACCATAATGCAAATTTTAAAAAATGGGGTAAAATATGGAAAGGAGTTATCAGATTTTTATTCCAAACAAACTCGATCTTACTTTTCGGGCCCCGAATCACTGTGCAAAAGTTCATGAAAATCGAATCAATATTGCGGCCGTAAGAGTGTTTACAGACAGACTGAAAGAATGACATAACTGATCACAGCTTGTACGGTAGCAACAAGCTGTTGTATAAGCGATGTGCCAAGTCAATTAGTCCAGAAGCATTAGGGTTTACTAAGGAAAAAATTAGTATCAAGCTGATTTTTTCAAAATAGTTAGCCTGGAGCACTAGCAATAACATATCAAAACTCCTTAATAATCCCACCTGTGCTCTCTTCAAA
>Ga0209367_1012440_pt1 | contig 11122 bp, 11 predicted proteins | sample WorMetLIZISLAND2_FD_187412 | JGI IMG/M metagenome (GOLD analysis project Ga0209367, IMG submission 187412) | Marine gutless worms symbiont microbial communities from Max Planck institute for Marine Microbiology, Germany - Olavius geniculatus... ... | reverse complement strand
CAGACGGAGAGACAGAACTGTTCGACATAACAGCAGGTGTACTTCAGGGTGACACATTGGCTCCATTCCTTTTCATCATCGTCTTGGATCATGCTATGTGACAAGCGATATCAGGAAGAGAGGAGGAGCTTGGTTTCACCATACATCCCAGGAAATTCCGCAGACATCCTAAGGTCGTCCTCACTGATCTAGATTTCGCCGATGATATCTCGCTTCTCTCAGACAAGATAGAGCAGGTGCAAAAGCTGCTGACAAGCGTGGAGACAGCGTGCAAGAAGGTTGGCCTTGGCATAAATGCTAAGAAGACCAAGGGCCTGCCTATCAACATTGAGGACCCTCCCCAGCTACACACACTTAAGACGGCACAGAACTAGAATGGGTCGATGACTTCAAATATCTGGGATCATGGGTCGAGCAAACAGAGAGAGACATAGCCGTACGAAAATCCTGGCAGGCTCTCAATGGCATGTCTCATATTTGGAGGTATAGCCTGAGCAAAGAACTGAAAGTTCGCTTCTTCAAAGGGACTGTCGAGTCCATCCTCTTATGCGGATGCGAAGCCTGGGCACTCACAGAGGCCATGGAGCACTCACTGGACGGAACATACACCAGAATGCTGCGTAAGGCCCTCAACATTCACTGGTCCAGCCACACTCCCAACGAGGTCATATGGAGACCTCCTTCATGTCAGCAACACAATTGCCGCCAGAAGACTACTGTACCCGCTTGCAGGCCACTGCATCCGCTACCCAGAACTCAGCGCACAACCTCTAGTGCTATGGGAGCCCAGCCACGGTCGCAGAGGACGGGGAAGACCCAAGGCAACATACGTGGACACCATGAAGAGGGACACGGGTGCGCGGTGGAGCTGGCCACACTGATGAGGGATAGGGGCATCTGGCACGGACACGTGGTTGGTCGCCGATAGGCGACCAAGTAGTAGTAGTAGTAGTATTAAGCTATTCGTCAGTTTATATCTGACCCTAGATAGATCGATGTGATATATCTGTTTAAATGGTGAAACTGAACAGTCTGTTGATTTGATTGAGATATTTTTACTAACAGTTGTGACTGCTTGATTGTTTGAATGTCTATTTGTATTTCTGTTCTAGTTTTGTTTATTGGCATTGCACTTACATGATAATTCGCATGCTGTAAATATGTAAATTATCATTTTATTTTCAATTTTGTGTCCAGTTACTTTAGCATTAGGCCTAGGTTAACCGTAAATTAAGTTTAGCAGTAGGCCTAGAATCAAACCCCGCAAGACAACCTCACATTGCCTGTGAAAATTTGTGCATTGATTGCAGGCAATTCAAGAAGGTTTGAGTCATAGTTATAGTCACGAAAAATACAATGATTATATTTACCATGCGCATGCACGGTCTGAATATGGTCACAAAGTGCTATTTAACATGTGCAGATCACACATGAGTAGGAATAAATTGACAGTACGGGCATATAATCAATCAGTTTTTAACAAGTCAAAGACAAGGTCAAGGTCAAAGGTCATCAAGTGCATTTGGCGACAGGCCAATGTTTAAAACTGCACCGAAGTAGAGTAGGTTAAGATCAAAGTCATAATTAACCATAGATCGAAATCTAGGACAAAGATATTTTTAGTATTAGTATTAATTTAGTATTACTATCTAGTTTCTCGTGATCATGAGTCAGCGGCGTACTGCGTCGACATGAATACTCACATACGTACATTATACGTCGATAACGGTGTGCGTATCTGTTACATAGCTGTCAAGCGAGGCCGGAAAGATGTACTGGGTACAGCTTTTATTTTTAAATTTTTGTTTTTAGGTTTCGTTGTTCATTATTTTTTGCAATAGAGTCCTAAAGCCCCGTCTAAGCAGAAGCCACTATAGCACGTTCCAATTTTGACATACATCAGTTGCACAAGAATGAGTTGAAACGTGCAAACTCAATTCCAAGTTATATTAAGAATTGTTCTTAGTGATACAAAATGTAAATAGTTGGGAAAGCAGGTCTATTTACAGCAAAATTTAAAAAAATACTTTCTTGACCAGAGTTTTTGGTTTTTTTACTGTCTGCTATCTACAGGGTGCGGCAGAAAAAGTGGACCCCTAAATTTTGTCGCCGTTTTCTCAGCAACCGTTTGGGATTTTAATATGAAATTTTACAGCTTTATTTATTGAAACCTTCTACATTTAACTGCCAAGTAAAATTTGATTCTGTTAAAAAACGACGAAGTTATAGACTTAGTAACATGACCGCCTACTGATTTTTTGGCGTTCAAAAATGTTCAAGCTAAAAATGCTATTTAATTTTCAAAAACTGGTTACACGTTACTGCCAATGACGTCACAGTGACGTTTTGATAAACAGCAATTTATATTGTTTATAAATTATCACTAAATTATCGTTCCTTTAAAGCAATCGCCGGCTGCTCACCGAATTCATCTTCCAGCGGGACGGCGCGCCGGGCGCGTCATCAGCACACACAGCGCGCAACGCCGCACAACGCACAGAACTGGCTGCGGGCCAGCTGTCCAGATATCATCACAAAAGACCAATGGCCTCTAAATTCGTCGAATATAAACCCAATGGACTATCACGTATGGGGCGCAATGTTGGAGGCTTACTGCAAGCTTAAAACAAAGCTGAAAACAAGCGCCAAACTCAAGGAAGCGCTTCAGGTTATCTGGGGCAACCTGCCACAGGGACCAATTGACAAGGCTGTAAAAGATTTCTCAAATAAGGCGACTGGAGGCTGGTGTTGTTGCTTGGAGCTGGTGGTGAACACTTCGAACATTTGCAGTGACAATGAAATTCTGGCATTTGATCATTATTTAACTGTGTTGTTCCAACGATGTTATTAAATTGGTGTTGTAGCCGGAAAATTTTTGAATGCTGAAAAATCGGTAGGCGGTCATGTTAAAAAGTCTGTAACTTCGTCGTTTCTCAACAGAATCAAATTTTACTTGGCAGTTAAATGTAGAAGTTTAGTAAATAAAACTGTGAAATTTCGAATTAAAATTCCAAACGGTTGCTCAGAAAACAGCAAAAAACTTTAGGAGTCCACTTTTTTGCCGCACCCTGTATGTGTAAATAGCTTCGTGACTGACGTCTAAGACGAGCGGAAAGCTCGATCGCAACTTCGAATAACCTTGCACGTTCGTAAGTTCAAATGTTACGATAAAGTAATGGACAACGCATCTTCGGGACTGAACAATAAATCGCCGTAATCGTAGTCATCACGCATATGACGTCGACGACCATGCACTCTATAAAAGCGCTCTACTATTTGCAAATATTGGCATTATAATGCTACCATCTTAGTCTATAAAAGAGTGACTAGATCATTGCAATACAATTTGAAAATGGATTTATTGGGAAAACAAATTTGAGCAAAACGGGAAAGTCATTATCGAACTTTGAGCCCTATAACGTATACTCGTTAGGCCCCCCAGAACAATAGTTCGGGAAGGCCTTATGTTTTGCTGCAGTTTATTTTTTTTCATCGCGAGATCTCAAAGATCCCTCGGCTGATCTCCGGGAAATTTTGTCATACGTTCGAAAGCATGTTCAAAAATGTTTATAAAAATGCCGGTCCAAAAGTTTGGGGTCTGCTCCCCAAAAAATTTTTGGGGCCAAAAACATGCTAAATTTGACGCGATTTCGGACACTTTCCCAATTTGAACGCATACCTCCGGAACGGATAGAGATATCCAAAGAAGGAAAAATAAATTATCGACAGCGTTTCCTCCCGCGTTAGATGGAAAAAGTCCGGTGAACTTTGGTTCCACAGCGTTCTCGCGGCTAATGTTTACCCACAAAATTAACTTTTTCGAAAGACCATATTTCGGCCCATAAGAGGTGTTGCGGCTCGAAATTTTTACACGCGCCACAGAATGGCCAAGTCTTGCTCGACCACAACCCACAGGAGATGGGGGTTCCCCTTACATTTTTTTTCAAAGGGGGTCAAAAATTGGCTCATAATTCAGCGTATTAGCGCCTATAACTTTGAGGTTAGAGGGAGTAACCCCATGAAACTTTGCAACATAACGTGGCCTTAAGGGGGCATTATCGCTTATATACAACAATATATACAACAATTGGGGGCACCACAACCTTAAAATTTGGGAGGGCAATAAACGTCCAAAATTCAGCGCGATTTAGGACAACTTTTGACTTTGACCACAAATATCCAAAGAAACGGTCACGATATCGACCAAGGGACACAAATTACATCGAGAGCAATTCCTGCTGCATTGGACAAAAAATTGGTAAACTTCTATTTACAAACAAAAAAAGTTATAGACGCAGATGTTGACCTACCCAAGTTCAAAATTCGGCGCGATTTCGGGCAACTTCAAACTTTGACCGCGAATATAATTACCTGGAGCGGATCAACATACCGAAAATCGATATCAAACTTGATCGACTGCCACCCTCTCGCGTTGAACCAAAACAATTTGGTGAACTTTGGTCCACTAACAAACAAGCTGCAGGCACGGATATTGACAAACCCTAAGTCGACAATGCGCGTATGCTACTGCATTTGACTTCGGGCCACGTGACTTTGCTACCAGGTAAATTTCACCCTCCCCTGAATTAACCCCCCATCGGACTTACGGCGCCGGGCGAGCCTCACGTTGGACTCTGCCCCATATTTCTAGTTTGTTAATTTTTTCGAGCCCCAAACAACTTCGACACAAAATTCCGTCAAAAACTCTTGATAATAGGCCTATTTTAAATATGCCAATCTAACATACTAACAAACACACATATAAATGAATTGAATATAAGCTCCCTCAGTCGGCGGATGCATGAGTGATACTAACCGATAGTCGGCATCGTTGATATCGAGGCCGCTCTGCAGCAGAACGGTGAGAATGTCGATAAACTTGAGGTGCAGTTTGGCCGGTCTGTCGGCCGGGTGAATGATCGTGAAGTTCAAGACGAGTTCATGTAGCGCGTTGCGATACTTGGCAGAGTCCATGTACGTCCGACGCACATCGAACCCCGCCTGCATAAATATAATAATAACTCGAAATTTTGAACAAAGTCCAACGGGAGTCCGCCCGGCGCCCCAAGTCCGATTAGGAAAAAATTCAGGAAGTTGAAATTCCCCCGGTAGCAAAGTCACATGGTCCGACCTCAAATGCCGAACGCGCACAGTCGACTTAGGGTGGGTAAACATGGGCCAAGAAAGTGCCTTTTTAATGTTACAAAATAAAAATTTAATTTTTGACTTACTTATTCGAAAAATTCGAAAAAAATTACAATGGCGCCTATAGGGAAAATTGAAAAATTATTTAAACTGTCATAACTTCCGTCGTGTGCAAGATAGAGTCGTAATTTTTGGTTCTAGGATATTTTTTCGGGGTCGGCCTAATTAATGGTGACATTTATATTTACCCCCGGTTGACCCCCATTGAACCCCGTTGCCATGGCAACGAAATTCTGGACAAAATTGGCTATAACTCGGCTTGTGTAAGAGATATCTGCGAGAATTTTTTGCATGTGTAAAGGAGTTTTCGGAAATGGGCCATCAAATGTTGCTAACTGAATTTTACCCCGACCGACCCTTGTTGCCATGGCAACAAAATTTAAGACAAAATGGGCTATACCTCGGCTTGCACAACAAATATCACCAAGATCCTTGCATCTGACGCAGATGCGGGTTGAGGGTTTGGCAATTAGATGACGTCAGTCAAAGTCTACCACAGCCAACCTTGATTTCCAGGTATAACAAGCAGCAGCGTAGTAGGAGCAGCAGCAGCAGTAGACACATCCAACGTTGGCAATCGCTTGTCGCTGCACTGATGCTACAGCTATCATGACACTGTTTACCGACATCTATAATCATGGGCGTTGGAACAGGGGGAGCAGAGGGAGCAGCTGCTCCCCCAACTTTTGGCACGGGAGAGCAGGCCATAGCTCTTGCTCCCCCAAAAGTTTGAGCCTTCTGCACTGCGATGTTAGACTGAGTCGAATCGATTTAGCCATCTTAGAGTTTTGCCGCTCCGTGGGACGTTCAAGAACCAAAAAGCTTTCAGCTTCAGGGGGGCTTTTTTCAGCTTCAGGGGGGCTTTGCCCCCCTGACTCCCCACCAGGGGCTCTGCCCCTGGACCCCGCTGGGGGATCTGCCCCCAGATCCCCGTTATAGGCTCACGCTGCACGCGCTCGCCATGGCCCCCGCCATTGCTTGCTCCCCCAACTTTCAAACACTTCAACGCCCATGTCTATAATCTCTGTCATCATATCCAGCCTGGCATCAGCGGTCACGGGTGTCTGGATTTAAGCAAATTTCGTAGTCTGTCGAGCCACAATTTCTATTAATGGTCTGCGGACGAGGACAACAAGTCGGCAAACTCCTGTCCTCGTCCGCTTGGCTGTAGCTGCCCATTGCTGTCATCAACTCGCTTCGACCGTGAGACCCAATTAACACACAGCACCGACAAACCGAAATTATTCTACACTGGCTCTTGTAGGCCTACTGCTTATCATGACGCTTGTAGCTAAAGCTGTGAAATGCGAAAGCGCGAAATCTACTTAAGTGTAAAGTGCGAAACAAAATGCGAATTTCGCGGTTTGCCCTGTCTCACTGCAACGACTGATCAGCCAACTGACAGGTCTGATTAATAGTCATTGGCAAAAATCGGAGTTCGTTTAACGCTGATGGCGTCGTCGACTGTCGTATGACTTCTTCGGAGCAGGACATTTAGGCGCCGCCGTTTGGGAGCGACCCTTTGGCCGCTAAGGACGTTTGGACGTTTTTCCTCTTTTTCCTTTCCTTTCCCCTTCCTCTTCTCCTTTCCTTATTTTTTCCCTTTTCTTTTCCCTCCCCCTTTTACTCACCTTTCCCCTCCCCTTTTTATCCTTTCCCTTTCCATTTCCTTTTCCCTGCCCTTTCCCTCCCCTTTCCTCTTTCTCTTTCCCTTCTTCCACCTTTCTTTCCGTGTCCACGTCTGTGCGTCCAACATTTGAGGCGCCATATCTCCACAACTGTGCCAAATGGGCGCATGATCACAATGGATCACCCAAAGGAAGTCGCCCACCGCGTACATAACGTACAACGCTTACATTAGTAAACACTCAGGTAGTATAGGCCTTAAGAAGCTCAGTTGAATTTATCATGTGAAGCAATAAACATACATTAATTCATATGGAAAACAATGACCACATAAGATATAGAGAGATGGAGACGGCACTAAAGCAGCACAGCGCCGAAACGTCCGGCGCCCAGACGGCGGCGCTCAAACGGTCGCGCCAAAACGGCGGCGCCCAAATGTCACGTACCGTGACTTTTTATAGGCCTAGACTATCTATAACCTGCAATCTTGTTTGTTTATTCATTCATTCATTCATTTCTATTGTCATCAGCGACAGCTCTTTCTAAAGCTATTAACCTGTATAACAAAAACGCGCACCACATCAGGGAAGGGGTCCAAAATAAAAATGGGTCCAAAATCGAGCAAAATTTAGCATGTTTTGGCCCCCAATTTTTTGTGGGGGCAGGTCCCTAAATTTTTAGACCGGGATTATGAAATTGAACATGCTTCCGAACATGGGGCAAAATTTCGCGGCGATCGGCTGAGGGACCTCGGAGATCTCGCGATGAAAAAAAGAAAAAAAACTGTTGTACAACATAAGGCCTTACCGGGCGGCGTAATAATGATATAACATTTTATCGCGCGTTATTTCAGCAAGCTGAATCTGAGGTGCCTGTATTTTGTCTTATTGTCTACATTGATTCATGCCGGTTTCACACAGCAATAGCCTAATGCTATCAACAGACAGCGTTGATTTGGCGTCCAGTACGGCAATCCTCTGAGGCTGCCTTGTTAACCTTTGCCGGTCCCGTTCTAACATATAACTACGATGCGTCACTAAAAAGTAGCTTCTGCAGCAGTCTTGATAGGCAAGTCCGCGGCCAGGTCTGCGACCATGCTTTCGACTGAATAGACAATTGGTGGAATTTTGGCACAGAAACAGGCCTGCAAAATATAACGGACAAACTGGCGAAATAGTCACAAATAGTACGTACGCATATAGCGTACATATGCTATGCCTGGAAAAACTGACCTCCCTTTGCGTAGGCCTATGACTGATGATTAACGTCGTGCTGAAAATTGCACTAAAAATTGCAGTACAAAACCAAGTAATAACCCCGCCAAATTTAGGCCTACACATTTTCCAGCTCCCGAATCATAGTCAATAACGTACATGTCTGACTATATGTTTTTACACGACGTGATGTGGAATCGTTTTTCGTACCTGGATTGCGGCGTCGACGCGTAGCCCGTCGAAGCTGGCGAGTGCTGCTTGCATGATGGTCATTAGGTCAGCTGTTGATGTAACCGGCTGCTGCTGCTGCTGCTCTACCTTGTGATGTGATTCGTGTTCAGTCTCAGTCGACGCCGGTGTCTGGTCGCTCGTGTTACTCTCCACGACATGATTTTCAGTCGCCTCGCTGTTCTCCGACATCTTCCCGCAGGCTTTGTAACTGCAGCGTTCAAACACGAAAGTCACGTTTTCACTATCGATCGTGGACTGGCCAGCACGCGACAGTCAATAAACATCGCTTTCCTGTGTCTGTCCCATTCTGTCGGAAAATGATGCAACTTCCTGTTCCCCAAACCTTTTTAAGCCACGACGCCATGACGCGGCTGGTTATTTAACTGGCAAGTTGCACCTGCACAACAGATCAGCTGCTGCTATATAACTAAGGCTGTATACAAAAGACGTCTGCCCCTGATCAAACTGCAGACAGTCGTTCGTTACAGCTTGACATACTGATGACAGAGATTCTGCGAATGATGACGCAACAAAACGACGACGTTATCCTGGTTTGTCAGTTTGTCCCTGGCCACAGCTAACTCAGCGCTATTTACGGCAACCAGACAAACCGGCAATTATTACCGTAAGCTTTTACGGATATACAGTAGTAACTGGTTCGCGTGCCTGCCCGTAGCATTAAACATGTACAGCTGTCAGGCTTAACTAGCTGTAGCCTGCGCATAGCCGACTCGTCAGCAAAATACCGAAGGTGTTTTGCGTTTTGCGCTCATTTTTTACTCCTTGCGCGCCACGTTCCTAACGTAGCGAAGAGGAGTATATGAGATCAGCGTAATATTGAGGACCGACCGACGACCGACCTCTGTTCCTGGAAGAGCCTTCCTGGAAGAACTTCAAACGGCCATATCTCCATAACGCTGCTAGATAGACGCATGGCCACTATGGACCACCCATAGGAAGTCGACCCGCGGGAGTCGAATGGTCACGTGACCGATGACGTCACTTGACCCCAAAAAGTCAAGGTCGTGACCCCATTATCTTCGTGGCGCCATTCACTATTAGTATAATATTAAATGGGTCTCAATTAGACGCAGAGTCTCTAATACAAGCCGAAAAGAACGAAAAAGCTCTTAAAAGAATACTTAAGAAAATGATGCGCGCGAGGAGTACATTAGATTGGTCACAATCTAATAATATTTCTTGTTCAGTTTTAACGACACAAGTGATCGCCTGTAATACGGTCGAGGGAAGCTGTCCTTGGACAACCTTGTTCACGCGATGTCTGTCATTATCCAGGCTATAGCTAGTTTTGGCCCACAGTCTAAACCGGATTCCATATGACTTTTGTAGGCCTACTGCCAACGCATAGGCCTACGCATGTTGAATACGGCGTTAGGGCATTCAGAGCCTTAGCAAGGCATGTAAACATATACATGCAAAACTACTCTGCATTCAAAATGTTAGATATTACGTCGCCGTTCCCGGCAAGATTACCTTGTTGGACCACTGTCAAAATCGCTTCTAATCACGTGTTTTCTGTCCCTTAATTTGGGAACGATCGGACAGTGGTCCAATTCGGTAGTCTTTCCGCGTTCCCTCATAATCTGTTCCGTTCCAGCAGTAGTTTAATTTAACAGAATTAATAACTTACACGCAGACTACAGCTTGTCGAAACTGTATCTTCTAAGCTGTAACGACTTCCTTGCCAGGATACTGGCGCGATACCGCCAAGAGCCAAGTATACACACGGCCTTATAGGCGTTTAGCTGAGTGCGGCAACTTGATTATTCGAAAATACTGCGCCGCCAGCAGCGTACAGCCTATCGAACGACACCTGTCATCTGTTACATTGCTGCTAGTCAGTCACCAATGCTCGTCTAGTTCACTATGGCTCGCCTAGCCCACCGTGCCCATGCGCACACATTGCTCTGCACTTTTGCAGTAGGTAGGCCGGTCGGTAATTATCGTGGTTCGTGGCTCTATTTGCCAGGGCCTCGCTCTAGCCTATGGCTGAGTCACAGAATGCGGAGATACTGGGAACTTGCACGTGGCGAGAGCCCGGTGTTCCGCGGATTGTCCGGTGGCGGATTCAGGGGCTGGGGTGGTAAAGTGGGACTGTATGCATTTCTATAACCAAGCGATTTTTGCACATTATTATCTCTCCCATTGCTATAGCATAGCATGGGACGGATTATAAAATCACTTCTGTAACGCTGTCATTCTGTCTGTAAACACTCCTACGGCCGCAATTTTGATTTGATTTTGATGAAATTTTGCGCAGTGATTCGGGGCCCGAAAAGTAAGATCGAGTTTGTTTAGGATAAAAATGTATCGCTTCCCTGATCCACCGGTCCATTCTGAACATCAACAGGAAGTTACACAACGTGATGTGAGGGCATACACTCGAAGCACCAGTAAATCTGCCGCAACAGAGCAAAACAAGTCGGCAGTCACAGACCACGCCATCTCTCTCAACCACGTCATAGACTGGGACCGCGCCAAGGTGATCGACAGAGAAAGCAACAGAATGGACCGGTGGATCGGGGAAACGATACACATTAGAAAAGAACAAGACAAGTCGATGAACCGAAACCAGGGGTCCTAGCAACTTCCACACATCTATGATTACCATCAGATACGATGCAACATAGCGTCGGCTCTGCAGTCGTCAATGCGTCGTCAGTTCGTGATCAAGCAGCACGTCGGCCCCACCTTAGCCGCGTTTCAGCCGGTGACAACTGATGAAGTTCAGCGACTTCTGTCCAGGATGCCAGCCAAGTCATCACCACTCGACGTACTGCCGTGCACGTAGCTGAAGTCATGTGCAGTTGTGTTCGCGCCAGTTA
>Ga0209367_1012438_pt1 | contig 11124 bp, 4 predicted proteins | sample WorMetLIZISLAND2_FD_187412 | JGI IMG/M metagenome (GOLD analysis project Ga0209367, IMG submission 187412) | Marine gutless worms symbiont microbial communities from Max Planck institute for Marine Microbiology, Germany - Olavius geniculatus... ... | reverse complement strand
TTTAGCGGGGACGGTTGGGGATGGATTTCAAGTTCACGGGGATGGATGGGGATGGGGATAAATTGTCGTCCCCGCGCAGCTCTCTACTCTAGGAGCCTACTTAGTTACTCAAAATTGTGCCAAAATGCACCAAAACACATCATTTCTACATGCAAACAAACGAAAATTTTCTGGGAGCCACCTCACCAGAACTCTTCGCCACGGGGGGGGGTACACCTTTCCCTATATCCCCCTCAAGTGCCCCCCACTACATCTAAATCCTGGCTACACCACTGTCTGACCAGTAGTCACAGTGCATCCCAGAAATTCCCAAAGTTCATTATTGGGGAACCAGATCCAAAATGGAGTAACTGAAAAAGTGGCTGATTGAACAAGAAATGAAATTACTGCTATTAGTAATTATTACTACAATGGCAGCTAGACAGTGAAGCTGCTGTGGTGGGTAGTAGTGTAATGTGTGTGTGTTATTGTTTGTGTTTCTGAAGGATATCGGCTTAGCAACTGTCTGGGATGACCATCTTTGTTACATACTAACTCCGGCACTTTCGGCTTACGAGACGGAGCGTCTGACAGGTGCGACTTGCTGCTGTTTTCTTCGTATTTTTTGCACAAAGTTGTGTTGTAGAATTCTACCAGATGCCAGTCTGCAAAGCTGTTTTTTAAAAAATTTTTCAGTGACTGTATTAAAGAAGGTCAAGGCATGAGTTGTTAACTGCATAGCTAGGCCGTTGTTACTTTTAAAAGCCAAGTCGCGTCAGTTTACATAACTTATAAAGTGCTGATTGGATTAATCAGATGTTAATTTGTCCAATATTTATTAATCTTCCTGTTGCCAGTGTTATCTTTATACTGTAAAAATAAAGTTTAAAGTGGACAAATGTGATGAATTGTAGTCACTTACTACTAATAGCATCAACGCAGCGTTCGAGAGAATTTGACATTAGCAGCGTCGGTGGCGCACGGTACTAGGTGAAAAGACTGCTTGCATTTTGAGATGCCGCTGTCATACGGAAGCAGGCCAACTGTATGCCCTTTCCGTTGCACCAATTGCCAACATATTCTGACTTTCGTTTCCAAAATGCAAGCGAGTTCCCCTTTCCGAGTGCGCGCTGCATCGACGCTACAGCCAGCTCATGGCGTGAAACTTTCTCGCATGCTGAAATACACGCTATAAACAAAACGTAGTAGTCATTTCGTTCGCACAACATTATTTTTATTGAAATTAATGTAAAGCGATGTTTTCATTTCTAATGATCAGCACATTATCAATTTGCATTACATTCTAACACATATTTAGCCAGTATCGTTTTTTTTGTACGACTTGCCAGGACTTCAAATTAAAAACAATGCACAAATCTTGCAAAAATTTACCAGCATCGTGCACACGTTGAAGATTGCGTACATTTTTTAGTATTACTTGACCAGTATCTGAAGTTGAATTTTGGGCAGCTTTTTCATTTGATATATGATTGTCTCCAACTCTTTGTTAAGTAACTAAAATCATGTCTTAGCTGCTTTTGTGGTGCTATGTGTGGACTACGGGTCGCATATTCCTGCTCTATGCACTGTTGAATGCTTTTTAATGCTAATAATGGTTCAGCAGACATTCCGTAGTTTGAGATGACAACTATTGTGATTTATGTGTCATGTTGTGTGAATTGTGAATGGTGACCAGGAAGAACGTATTAAGAAACGTTGAAAAGATGGCCCCTGGTGCACCTTTAGCAAAAATTGTTTTCTGTTGGGCCTGCATTACTTCTTTTTTCCTGTTAGTTTTTGATGTGCTACAGCTATGCTGTACGAGTCCTTGGTACAAGTTGTCGTCTGTCTGTCTGTATGTCATGAATGTATTGTGGCTAAATGGTGTGAGATACGGCCGAGGTTACTATTGATCACTAATAGGAAGTCACATATTAGCTTTCAAATGACATGAAAATCATTGACCTTGGATGACCTTGAAGGTCAGTAGTGCAACAGGAACTGCGTAGGCTGTAGCGTATCTTCCCTAGCGACAACTGGGCTTTTTTTGTTTCTCTTTGTTGCAGATTTTTCAATTTCACCATGTGGCCAGAGATGATTGTGTTTGGTGTTGGTAGGAGTGACAGTGAGCAACGATGAGTTTCAGCAAGCAGTGCATCGCGCTGTGCCCGACGGCCACACGTTCAAAGGGTATCCTATCCAACTTGTGCACAGAAATGCCAGACGAGCTTTCAACTCCTGCCTGAAGTCAGTATATGGGATGTACTTCAGTAACAATGTTCTGCATAAATCTGCAAGTTCCGCTTATGTCTAGAGCCTACCGTTTTTCGTGGTAAATTTTGCCATTTCGCAAAATTCCGAGGTTCACTGCGGCAGAAGTGTCCAAATTCCGCGGCTTACTGCGTCCTTCTTGTGCGTAAACTAAGCTTTATTCTGTTTAAGAAACTTCAGTTTTTGGATGCTGGCGTGGCGCTCAGATATGCTAGCAACATAAAAAGAAAATTATCGATCTTTTTTCTTTTCAAAAGTGCAATTTGTCAATTAGTCGCATTGTGTTAATTTCCGATTGTGCCATATACGATGGTAATTATTAGTAGGGACGCAGTTTTAGGCAGTTCAGTTTGATTTTTCTCCGTGATGCAGTTAGTCTAAAGCCGACGATCGGTCATTTCTTAACTTCTGTAAAATTCCGTGAAATTCCGCGGCAGTATCAAAATTCCACGGAAAAGGGCAAATTTCGCAGCTCGGCTCAAAATTCCACGGCCCGCGGAAAACTGTGGGCCCTACTCATCTCTGTACGATAAAGTGAAAAATGTGCCTGTATGTTAGCCGTAGGTGTGTGGTTGCAGATCTAATATTGTGTGTTAATATAAATATATTATTTTGTAACTATCTTATCGCCACTTTAAGGCCAAGTTATGTAGTGGTACTATGGTACCAGTAATGTGCATTCAGCCATTAGAAGTCCAATGGCCAGGCCTGGAACTTGATGCCGGACCACGTCCGTGATTTACCAGGTAGGTCAAAAAAACTAGAGCCACTTTGTTTTGCAGCTCGTAACTAATCAGATTGACACCATATTTGGCGCAAATCAATGTCATGTTACTCTTAACATCTAGCCTACCGTGCCTGGCAGTACTTAAGATTAAGTGGTCGTTGGTTTGACTTCCAGCCAGGTTGCTGTCATTTGACTTATACTTGGATCAACGGCGAACTGCAGATAGGTAAAACATATTGGTCTACAGTATAGCCAAACGCCCAGGTCAACTCAGCCTTCCATCCTTCCAGGTAGGTAAATTGAGTAACAGCCTTCGACTGGAGTTATTGCATGGCATGGCTGGCAGGTGTCACTGTGTGGTCCCGTATGGCAGGCGACGCTCTGTAGTTCAGAGATGGATCCCCGTGATGCCTTTAACCACTTTACTCGGCACCATGCTAAGTTGAGAATATATTTATTATCTGTTGTCATTAGTGTGAACTTTTTCAGCAGTTTTTACCAGTGGTATAGTATGTTAGGATCTAAGTCCGAATCACGAAGGCTCGAGTCTGCGTCGTGACGGTTCGGGTCACAGCCCTGAAAAATAAGGAATCAAGTCCACTGCCAGATTTGAATATTCTCACTCAATGGGTCCATATGCAGCAAACACAATTACACAAAACAGATAAAATATGCAGGTAATTACTGCAGTAACTGAAAATAGACATATTTTCACTTACAGTGGGTTTGAGTCGGAGTCACGAAAAATAAAGTCAAGTCAGACTCGAGTCCACTGCTGGACTCAATCCAGCGCTGGAAAAATAGACTGAAAAAACCCTAGGTTTATTAGGTTTTTAAGAAAACCTAAACAAATCTCAAAGGTTTTTATTTTTTGTGAAATTTGTTATATATTTTAATCGTTACATTAATCATGATTTTTGAGTTAGACGTCAGTCAAGTCATTACCGGTATGTCGTTCACTCATAAGAGGGTGCATAACATGTTTTTCTTGAGTTATTTTGTGTACGGTGTTTATTGGATACTAAATCAAATAAACCTAAGAAACCTAAAACCTAAACATTTTCTCTAAAAATCTACGTATTTTCCAGCCCTGACTACATAACTGATTTTGCAGCATCATATTCAGCTGAATCGAGAACATTGTGTCTGGTTTGCTGCAGGTCGGACATATGTGAAGCAATCATCAACTGTCGGGGTGACCAGGTTCGCCTTGCACTCCGCGTCCGTGTCTACATCTACCCAGAGTCGACGTCTGCTGCGTGGCTTATGTTCGCTTGCAGACATAAAGTTGTCTTGTAGTAAACATTCCCGGATCTTAACTTTCACCGAGCCTTTACTGTTGTCTATTTTCTACATCGGTTTCAGTGTTTTTTAATGCTAGGTACAAACAGTGGCTTCTATCCCCCCAAATCTGGAATCAAAATCTGGTACAACTTCCCCCTCCCCACTTTTTGGCTCAAGTTCCCCCCCAGTTGGGCTTCTTCCCCTGTCTAAAGAGTAGTTTTGTTAAGGGTGTAGATTGCCCAGTGAAAAATAGGGGGCCCTGGAAATTTTTATCTACACCCTTAACAAAACTTCCCCTCTTTATCTTTCACTGGGTGCAAGCTACACCCACCAGGTATAGGGATAGAAGCCAACGGGTAGAAACTGATAGTGTTTACAGATGTTTGGCCTTTGTCCACATGTCTTAGCCTACACGTGTAATCAACAGCATTGTGGGACGATAAAAAGGTTGGTAGCAGGAAGTTGCACTTTTGCCCCTAAATTACCCCCAAAGTGAGAGATTTTCATCACTGAAAGTTTGCATTTTTTGACAGAAAATTTTCCGACAGGAAGAAAAGTTTTGGACCAGCTGAAAATTTGGGGGCAGTTCCCCCCACGACGCTACTGCATGTGATTAGGTGTATGCTTTCTTGGTGCTTTTGATGTAGACCTAAGTAAAATAGCTACAAATTGAGCGAGTGATGCAGTCTAATGAAAAAATTGTAGTGTACATGTATACTCAAAAAAATCAAATGGCAATTCATTTGTTGGCTTTATCAAATGCATTTGAACTGACCATTTTGTCTCTCTGTGTATATCAAATGTCATTGTGTTTATTACGCAACTCATTTCATTGTCAAATAAAGTCGTACGTATTTATGCAAACTGTGTTGTACATTTCTGCCTGTGTTTTGCTGTAGGGTTCGTGCAAAGTAATGAAGTTTGCCTACTTGTAATATTTGAAATGCCCCAGCCTGGAATTTTTTCCTCACCTATGAAAGCTTGGATATTGCATAAGAATGGTTAGTTTTTATCCTTAAAATACAAGAAAGTCACGTTGATAGTCCTTGAAATTTATTGTACAAAATTTATTACATGTATATGGAAAACAGATTGGTTTGTTGCGAGTCCATTACCTTTCTTTAATGGGATTTTATACAGGCCTGGAAAATGCTACTTATTCAAAATTTTGGATTTAATAGTAGTTAATTAGTTGTGTAAAAATACAATATACTATGTGCGAAAACAAGTAACAATATTGAACCGTCAATAATAATAATACAACGTTAAAGTTACCTAGAATAAGGCTAAATACAAGGTGGAACAGAAAAAAATGGCAAAGTTTACACCGCCATAATTTTACAACTGTACGTCAGTCACAAAGAGCAATTAAACATTCTTTATTTTGCTGCTGGCGAGTTTGTGCGAAGCCCATTGTCAGTAGAAATGGTGCTCAACGTTTCCACCGCAAGAAAAAACAACAGACAATAGACCTAGTCGTTATTGTACATGTCAGAAAACTGTCAATGTTCATCATCTAAAGCAAGTTTTGAACGGTTGCTGGGACATGATCAGTCAAGAAATAGTTGACGGTGCTATTGAACACCAGTCCAAATGACTATCATTGGTTGTTCATTTTTTTGTGATGGACAGATTAAGCACTGCATCTTTATATCAATCTGGAAAATGGGACTGGCACAAACTGTTTCTATCACGAACTTGCTCTCTAATAAATATATAGAGGTTAATATTATTTTTGAATAGTTCACTTGCCAGCTGCAAAACAAAGATATTTAATTGCTGTATTCAGACACTGGCCTTTGTCATGTAACAAGTTCTTTCTGATTGCTGAAAACTGCACAAGTCTCTGATGAATGGTTGCAAAATTATGGTGCCGTAAACTTTCTGCCAATTTTTTTCTGGACCAACCTCTATACACATGTATATAAACATACGCAAATGTAAAACTGACATCATTCAAACTTGAAATAATATAAAGGCAGCATCATAGCTTCTTTGTTTTAGGTGAGTGTGGATTTGCTGCTAAACCTGTTCCATAGCTGATATGCCTGAAAATGTGTACTTTATAATGAGAAAATGACATGAAATGGCATGTAATGCCTCATTTAATCTCATTCATTCAGTCACTCAAATCAACCTAACAACATGTGCAAGGTAAATAAATTGTTAATAGCACAGTGATGTATGGTAATAATCAGTAGGGCCCACAGGTTTTCCATGGAAAACTTTGCCAAATTCCGCGGGCCATTTCGCAAAATTCCGCGGCTCACCACGGCAAAATTGTCCAAATTCCGCGGCTTACCCTGGCCTTCCATTTGTGACTCAACTGAGCTCTGTTCTGTTAAGAAACTACTTTTTGGAAGCTGGCATTGTTCTCAGTTATGCTAGCAGCATACAAAGAAAATTATTAATCTTTTTTCTTTTCAAAAGTGCAATCTGTCAATTAGTCCCAATGTGTTTATTTACGATTGTGCCATATTACCACGGTAATTATTAGTAGGGCCTGCAGTTTTAGGCAGTTCAGTTTGTTTTTTTTTCTTTGTGATTTTATGTTATCAAGCCAATGATCGTACCAATCATTGGTCATTTCTCAATTACTGCAAAATTCCATGGAAATATCAAAATTCCACGGAAAAACACAAATTCCGTGCCTTGGCTCGAATTTCTGCGGCATGCGGAAAACTGTGGGCCCTAATAATCAGATATTTTTTCAGTTAAATTTCTGCATTCAGATACATGAAGCACTAGCCACACTGTGAGATTGTATCTGTGCCAGAATGAATTAAACAAATATGAAACTTTTCGAACTTTAAGTACAAATGTAACAACTCTTAAAGTGCTGCTATCGTATGAAAATAAATAACTAATTTGACAACAAAACATAGTGCCAGTAAGTAAGTTAGCTTCTCTCCTCAGCTTTTCATTCTAACACAAAACTAAAAGTGACTTGGTCAGTGGTGCTGGTCAGATGGATGGTGCTCACAACACTTGTAACCCATGTAACCATGTTATAGTACAAATGTTATTGAAATTTTGAGTAATCAACTTTATCCAGCAGAAGCATCTGTTTAGATTAATGGCTGTCTGGCTGGCTTCGTGCATTAGTTTATTCCATAACCATCAGACCTGGAGATCTTAGATTTTGTAAAAATGCTAATACAGTTGATATAATTTAAACAGGGTTGGGCCAAGAGTAGAATTTCAGCATAACTTGGCCATACTTACAGCTTGAAAAAATCAGGTCTGGTCATGCTAAAGAGTGCACAGCTAAGACTGCTATTAGTAACAGTATTATACACCAAAAATACCGAATTAGCCAGAAACCAGGGTTGATAAAAATCATGATTTTTTAATAAAAATCGAAAGCATTGATTTTTTTTTATTTAAATCGGATCTTTAGAAATTTAAATAGATTTTTAACATTTTTATCAGATTTTTAAATCACTTGATTTAAATCGCATCAACCCTGCCAGAAATGCCAGTAGTACCAAAAAATGTGACAAAACAATTAACAGTTCAAACCAGATAATAAACTACCGTACCGAAACATTTTTAACCAGAAGCAAGTACCAACACCCATAATTCTCCTAAGTCTCAACTTATAGCAGACTATTCATATGCAGTATATACAAAGAATACAGAAGAACAGCAAGTTAGCACTAGTGCAAATGAGGCAACTAAATGACAGTAACAGCAACTAAGAACAACTGTAGCATGTGCGAGTGTGGATGTCTGACTGTCTGTCTTAACAATGAACAGCATAGATTGGTGATAAAAAAAATCGAAAATTTCAAAATGCCAGAAAACAAGTGAAGTTCCAGCATCTAGGCACTGATGTCTCCATATTGACGATTCCACTGTTGCAGCCTATTCAGCAAGTCACCAGGAACACTGCATCGTATCCGTCGCAGCGAGTCCGAAAAATCGCGGACAGAAATCTTTCTCACCTTGCTCACGTCAACCGTCCTCACCAAATTCTGATCCAAATCTCTGATGGGCCCCAGTGCAGCATCTTTCGCAAGAGCCGTTAAATCACTCGAAGAATAGCCCTCCGTTTCACGAGCAATCTGTACTATGTTTCTTTGAGATAGTGGATTATCATGCTTCGATAACAGTTTTTCCAGCAAATCTATCCGAGCATGCAAATCCGGCATTTCAACATATATGCGCTTCGGAAAACGCCTCAGAACAGCGTCATCCAGTTCAAACGGTCTGTTGGTTGTACCCATGACCAAGACACGATCATTAGCGGAGCTCTGAACACCATCAAACTCCAGCAAAAACTGTGTCTTAATACGTCGACTTGCTTCCTGTTCCCCTTCACGTCGTTCACACAACAGTGAGTCCACTTCATCCATGAATATAATTGATGGCTGAAGTTCTTTAGCGACTGCAAACAACGCTCTAACCAGCTTTTCTCCCTCGCCCACCCACTTGGATGTCAAAGAGGCGGCACTGATGCAGAAAAATTTGGCACTGGATTCATGAGCAACTGCCTTTGCAAGCATCGTTTTCCCATTTCCCGGTGGGCCAAAGAGCAGAAGACCACGAGCTGGTGCTCTTAATCCTGTAAACAGTTCTGGTCGGAGTGAAGGGAGTATGACGATCTCCTGCAAGGCTTGTTTAGCTGACTGTTGTCCTGCAACGTCGGCAAATGTTACGTCAGTGCCAGCATCATATATTTCATTCAATATGATATTTGCCAGCTTTGAATCAACGTTCTTCAGGTGTGATGCTGAGAGAGGATGCCTCGCAATACCAGATGTCTTCTGTGATGCATTCATTGGACCAGATGCAACTGACGGTTTCAGTGCTTGTGAGCTGCGAGGTGGCGTCTGCATGCGACTCGGCCGACTGACTGCAACTGACGGTGAACATGATCTCACACTAGATCTTGCCTCTGCACCAGTAACATTTGGTTTCCTTCTGACATCGGACGCAGATTCAGGAATTTTTGTGCCTGATGATGACGCTGACGGCTTCACTGACACAGCATTAGTGCAAACATCCATCTCATTTCCAACAATGCAATATGCTGCACCTGACGTTTCTATTTGTTCTTCAAGGTCTTGTACACGCTCCTTTGTCTGCTGCAAGCTATTAACCATTTTGTCGTGAAGTCTTTGTGCTCGTTCCACTTCCTCGCCTTGTCCACGAATATCAATTCTAACCCCACTTTCGAGTTCTTCGATTCCTTTCTTATAAAGTTCTATAGCTGTTCCTTTCCGAGTAATATCCGATGTTGATTCGTCAATTTCAAGCGCTTTTGACAAGTAATCGAAAGCCGACTTGTGAAACTGTTTCTGCTGTCTCATTAGATCCCTGGCACCAACTGGCACAGGTCCTGCTCCTTGTGATTCAGCCATGTATCGCCGCCGACCAAGTACTGACTGTCGCTGACGAACAACAGATGAAGGGTTTGAATGCGTCTTAAACGAGTCCACCGATTTTGCAGCAGCTGGTCTCGCCGACGAACACTGTCGAGGCCACACCCTATCAAATACACTGGCGATACAGATTGATAGACAATTCCAGAAATACAGTACTGTGCACAGTACGCTTTTAATGATGTAATCCATATAACAAACTGTCAATTTTTCCGATCTTATACATCATTCCGCGATTTTATTTGCAAAACGATATACAAACTTAGGAGCACAGAATATCTAATAGAATTTCGGTCTTATCATTTCGGTCTCAAAAAGGTGGCATTCGTTCTTTGATTCGTTAACATACTGGTACCGGTAATAAACTACCTCTGCTAAATTTACGACAGTACAAAGTGTTTGGTAAATAGAGTAAAACCGAATACGGTACTACCAGTTACAGAATGCCGATAAAATACCGACAAGCATGATCAACATACCGGTAAAATGTGTTATTTAGAAACATCATATTTATTTGCGCAAATTGTTTAATATTCTATAACAGATAATGTAAACAAACAATGTAAACCAAATTTTTATTTTCGTTTTTTCGCTTTCTTTCGCGATAACAATGATTACAGTTTTGATTGCTTCACTTTGTTGACATTTTTTAAAATGTTATTTTTATTATTGTGTTTGGATTTACTATTATCTCCCTTGCCTACAGTCATTTGAAGCATTTCTGTTAGCTGCATAATAAGTATCTGGGGTGTTGGTAATTTGCGGAAATGCGAAATGCGGAAAGTAATTTGCGGAATGAAATCTGCGGAAGTAGGCTGCGGAACGGTGGGTAATATGCGGAATGACCGACCGAGCGATCGAAAACGCCCCTGGCCGCACTCGGCATTTATTGCCACTAATTATTACCGAACAACGTAGGCTACTGTACGCGATATCTCATGCTTAGATTAAAATACGCCGCTGTCATATCTCATCTTTGTCATTTTAAATTCTTTTGAAGTAATTTATTGATTGCTTGCTAATTGTTTAAATATATTTATTTTCATTATTTATTTATTTCATGTATGTAATTTTTTGTTAATTTAATCAGATAATCGATTACAATCGCTAATCATTGTGTAATTTATGCTTTAATGTATGAACTTCGGATTAGTAATAGCCTAATAGACGACGCCAAGTCATTTTACGTGAAACAGCAGTGTTACATTACTATAAGCCTAAATAAAAATACGTTGACCATCCTCATTGTGACTCAAGACATACTAATTATATAAAAATGTATTTACATACTAGCCCTACTTAAAATACTTAAAATAATGCCTAGTTTAATGAAAATTGAAAAACACATCAATACAAAAAACTCCTATGGAAGTCACATCGCCTAAATAACAAAAATATCAAAATACATGTACATATAACTGATATTCAAACATCGAAAGAAATAAAAAATATATAATCAATAATATTATAGTCGTA
>Ga0209367_1012436_pt1 | contig 11124 bp, 9 predicted proteins | sample WorMetLIZISLAND2_FD_187412 | JGI IMG/M metagenome (GOLD analysis project Ga0209367, IMG submission 187412) | Marine gutless worms symbiont microbial communities from Max Planck institute for Marine Microbiology, Germany - Olavius geniculatus... ... | reverse complement strand
TTACTATAGTATATAATGTTGTTTTTACATTAGCTTAATAGCCTTGATCTTAACAAATGTTTTAACTTTGCTTTTAATACATATATTAACTGCTTTTAACTAATTTTAACCATGTATGGCACTAAATGGCCTGTTTTGTGCTGATGTGCCGTTAAGAAACTACTCACTCACTCATTTGACCTAGTGAATGTGATCAGCTCCAGACGCTACACTCATAATGAATACATCTGAGACAAGTTTTGTCACTCATCTCTACCGCTAATCATACTTCTTTCTGCAGAGTGCACTCACAACTTAAAGGTCCATGGCCACGGTCAAACTCACTCGCGCAATTTCTGTACATTTAAATTAGACATTTAACCTTGCATATATAATATGTCGATTTGAGCTCCATAAATATATGAAATTAATGTGTGATTTCAAACGAAATGTGGCATTACGTTACATTATGCGAAATATTCTAATCTATCAGTGCCCGCGGTGACGTCATGACCCTAGCCCATACAGATCATGAATATTAATAGCCTAGCCGACGACGTCATCATTCTGGGCTAGGCCATTAATATTCATGACGTCTATAGGCTAAACTCATGACGTCACCGCAGATCATCATGGCGGCGCATTTTCTACGTCGTATTTGTAGATCGTCGACTTCAAAGGTAAATTTTTCCGTGTTGACAAAACGCTGGGCGCTGATATTACTGTCAAAGTTATCAGAAAATTCTGCACTTTCAGGAAAATGGCTAAAATGTATATGTTAATTTTGGTGTCCACGGACCTTTAATGACCACTTTGCAGCTGAGTTTCATAGATATCAGACCGGACAAAGCTTCTGGGTCAATGACTTACACACCTCACACACCACATAGAAGTAACCCCATCAAAACTTAGCCATCCATCCCTCTGGGGTAAGCAAATCGCGTACTGGCATGTTCATGTTTGCATATATCGAATGGCCAGTGACACTGTTTGATCCCATGTGACACTGAGCAGCTATAAGGCGGGTTACCATAAATAGCTATAGACGACCTTTATATGCACGCAGCATTGAAATAACACTTGAAGCACATGGTGAAGATGTACCAGCTCAACGTGCTTACCACAGTTTGGTTCATAGTAAACTCCATTAGCATAAAACGCGAGGCTTCGGTGAGATGCATCAATGGCAACTGAGATAGGACCGTGTGCTGCTAATGCTGCTTTCAACGCATCCACGTCACCTGACGTAACGTTCACAAAGCCTTTCATTTGTGCTGTAGCTGTAACGTTCTTCATCTTGCAGTAACCGTCCTAAACATAAAACAGCTGACAATGGCATCACTAACAACACTTAGCCTACTGACCTTCAAGAGTTTGTTTATGTATTTTTGTGTTTCTCCAAATTAGACCAAGATACAAAGAGACGATTTTATTCTGTAGTGAAATTAACAGCATCGAAACCTGGAAGAAACTAAAACTCAAGAGAGAAAAAATTCATTATTTACATCATCCAAATACACTAAAAGTGTATTTCATCCACTGATCACGGGAATGCTTTGTTGCAGGCATTTCATTTAGCAGAAGGAAAATTGCAACTTAATTTCGCAACGGTTGGCTGCACAGACAAGAGTGGTGCAGGCATCATTAGTTACCTAGAACATCATGCTGACAGGCAGCTGGTAGTTGTTCAACTACTATTCATTCCACAAAGACCTGGAAACGGCCAACATGAAATATAATGTCCCTGGCACTGCCTAACAGTGACAGAAGCACAAAAACCAGCAACTGATAAAAATTCACCGTGCGTAATGGCACTTGGTTATACAAAACATGTGGCCTTAGCAACTGGTTGACTACACGGAGCTGTTTTCAGCAAATGCTATTAATATTCGTGATGGTGTCTACAGTTTTCACTTAGTCCTACTTTGACATGGCACAGCTTGAACAATCTTGTGTTTTATTTGACAACTGATAAAGATAATCTGAATCTTTTACATCTGGCTTCATGTGGGCTATGATTGTTGTGTTAAACAAATAAATACATACAATTCCCATGTAAGGTCCGTAGTCTTCCTCAGACGCAAGGCCGTGTTTCATAATCCACTGATAAGCTCGAAAGTCCTCGCCGCCATCGCAGGCGTTGTTGCCTTCGCCCCAGCTGCAGTCCATCAGCTCCTGCTGCGACAGCCTCACCAGCTGCTTCGTCTGCAACACAGAAACGACTTCATGTGTGCTGCAACATTCCAAACTTCTTTAGTGATCGTAGTGGTGGTGGTGGTCGGTAAATAATTAAGTAAAGAGTAGAGTTAAACTCAAAAAATGTGCTTAGACATTCTGACGTCAACACCCTGTAGAAAAGCATGTCTTCAGTAGTAGTATTTTCACAGTACAGTATAGGAACATTCGGTGTTACAAAAAACAAGCTTCGTTACAAAGTTCACCATGATGACCGCTGACCATACATGTATAGTTACTCCTAATTACTTCAGTAAAACACCAGCCAAAAAATACCCAAATAACTAGGTAAATGTGTAAACTGAACTAGCTCTGATTTGCTTGTACAGATGAGATTATATAAACGTGTTCTGACTAAGTGATTCACCGCATAGACCAACATTTGTAAAAAAAAACTGTAACCAATTAAACTGTTACATGACAACAGAAAAAATAGGCCTACGAAGCAAGTTGTCTTCGAGCATGGTGCCCGGCAACATAAATATTCAACAATAATCTATCTCACACTCAAGCTGTTCCCTGTCATTTAACTTTTTAACCAAGTTTCCTAACATTTTGTCTACCTCATTTCCATTGCTTACGTTTCCATGATTTCAAGATAAATAGTTACCATGGAACAAAATGCTACACAAAAATAATAATGAAAAACGAGTACATTTACTTTTTGTCATCAATGCTGTTGATCGAGTGACAGAAGGGGCGTTCGAGCTGTATAAAGCCCATATTTCCATTTTAAGGTATTTGTCTGGGGCAAAACATTAAACCAACGAACCACAAATTTTTGCCACAAAATCCTAAATGATCGCAGTATGTAAATTACAAATCGTACATTTACATTCTGATCTAGTTTGAAGTGATATTGAATAGATAGAGAAACGGAGAGAAATGCTATAAAAATGGGGCAGTCAGACGGGTGATAAAAACGGTAACTAGCAGCAGCAGCAGCAGTAGTAGTACTCAGCAGCAGTAATTACCTCCGACAAAGAGGTTATGTTTTTGCCGGAGTTTGTTTGTTTGTCTGTCTGTCTGTCTGCGCATGTTAGCAAGATAACTCAAAAAGTTCTGGAAGATCTTTCTGAAATTTTGACGGCATGTCGGGAATGGCAAAAACTACAAGTGATTCAATTTTGGGCGTGATCCGGAAGGAATCCTGGATTCTGGATCACTTTGAAATTTTCGTTAACATTGCGTTAAATGGGGCATAAAGGAAACCGCTGCCAAACCGAATATGGTGACGCCACCTGGCGAACAACATGGCATTGGCGGAGGTCTGCGGTCTCTGACTACGTTCTAGTTGTTAAAATGTATTAGTAGTGGCAGCAGAAAATACTTTTAAAAAAAAGGCTCCTTCCACAGCTCCAACAGTACCAAAGCTCCAGCATGAGCCGCAAACAGCCTGATCTTTCACTTGACTCACGGCTCCTAGTGACAACAACAGCAACAACATGCAATGGTTAGCAGCAGTCACAGTTGTAACAGTAGCGGTAGTAACTGACAAAATTTCGAGAAAAAAACGTGTTTTCAATATCTGCTTGAAAGTTGGAAGTGTTCTGGATAGAGTGTACATGAAGTGGCAAGTCGTTCAACGCTGGTGGCTTGTTGGACTTACAATCAAGAGGTCAAGGGTTCAACTCCTGGCTGGGAGGCTATCAAGTGATTGCTACTTGGATGAGTGACTGTCTGCGGACAGGCCAACCATCTTGGTATACAATCAACCACCAACGTCAACTCACCTTTCTATCCCTCTGGGATAGTTAAAATGAGTACCAGTGTCAGGCGATCTGTGATCCCATATGGCAGGTGATGCTCCATACTTCCGATGGGTTACCACCAGAAGCTTTTGACCTTTCTTTCTTTTGATGCAAACCACTGAATATGTGCATAAAAATATTCGCGAGTAATACCATAGAGCCTCCAGTCGATGTGATCCGGTACATCACGGGCATTATGCGCTGCCTTGTCAAACGGCAGACCGCCGTTGTAACCAGCTGAGTGCTTGAGACCTCGTATTACTTTGAACTCATCATCACTGAGGTCGGCAAGGTGGTTGACGGCCAGTCGGTAGCTCAACCCGGCACGGTTCTTTGAGTTAACAAACCTGCACATTCATTCACACCGTCCGACAACACTTGCACACAATTCCTGAGCCGTAAGACACACAGAGCAGTGATGATCCCAGTCGCCTAAGCCTCCAGAGAGACACCAGCTTACACTGCAAGACGACGGATATTGGGCTAGTGAATCATAAGGCGTGCCTCTTTACACCCCATTGCACATACACACGAAGGGATGGCCAGGCTAAGTTGATTCAGCGCCTGGTCATGTGTACTTGCCCACTTAGGCACTAACCGGGCCTGGTGTAGAGTAACTGTTGTCTGCAACCAACGTGTTACCACTATACCACGTCACCACTAGAGTCATAGCACTGAAGGGTGACCTGTATACATGCAAGCAAAGTTACTTCATCATTGGATTCCTCAGTGTAGTTTCAGACAGATATACAGGCAACAGTTAGGTATAGGCACCATCCTGCCACCCACAACGATCAAGGCTTCACTTCAGACCCACTGTACTACTGGGAATATCGTTTAATGACGAGTAATGTGAGCAAAGCTCACATGACGCGCGACAGCAGCGGTCCTGCCACTTTGGCAATCAGTGTAAGCCTACATCAGTAAGATATTAATGCATCTTGAAAGAGTACTTAAATTTGAGGACTCCATACGGAAGACTAGCTGAATTTAAAAGATCGAAACTTAGATTCTTAAAAATGTACGTTCTATGCAAAAAAATGACATACACAGGTTGTCCAGGTCCATCTCCAACCATCTGGGGGCACAATTCACTCTTAAAATGTGTGTCGCAGCCGGAAATCGCAAAGAATTCACTAAAAATCCCTATTTGCGGGTTCAAGGTCATTCAAGGTCATCGACGTTGACACCAATAAAAAGCTTGTCACTACTGCTTGTTATGATAAACAGCATATCTGTACCTATCTGCAACCGTTTTCACGCTACACGAGATAATTGTGGTAAAATAACCGCTTTTTAGTGGGGTAGTTGTATTTGACGCCCGCCTACGCCGGTCTCCTTGAACCTAGGAAGTCGGGACTTGGACTGCTAAAATCTACGTTGAATGCTAAAAATTTCATACGCACGTTGTCTTGGTCCATCTCCAGCCATTTTGTCGCAATTCAGTGTTGAAATGTGCGCTGCATCCAAAATTGTGAAAAATCCACTAAAAATCCCTTTTTGAGGGTTCAAGGTCGTTCAAGGTCATCGATGTTGATAAATCTAAAAAGCCTGTCACCAGTACTTGTTATGATAAGCAGCATGTCTGTACCTATCTGCAACCGTTTTCACACTATATGAGGCAATAACGGCAAAATAACGTCTCGTTCGAGGGGAACCCCCGCACCCACGGGCACGAAATTTTGTCACGATAAACTAGACTCCCATGGCAGCCCACAGTAAAAATTTCGTGATCTTAGCTTGCACCACTTTGATACAGTGCCAGGGTGTGAAAGACGGACAGACGGACGGATGGACAGACGCCCAGGCCAATAAGACTGGCGAAGCATTCTGCAATCGCGTGTAAAAAGCATTGTTCAATTTACAATCATGCATCCAACCCAGCATGTAATTATGCAATAGAGCTGTAACTAGTATGATCGACAGACTTATAATTAAAACTTCACAGGCACGTACACAGCGTTTGACTTTGAAATAGTTGTAAGTAAGTAAGTAAGTATGTGCATATTTAAAGTGCACAATGTCAGCCAGTGGCCACTATTTCCATCTCTGTCTCTGTGTCTCTTTGGTCTTCTGCCGTATGTCAGGTTTTATGACAAACTCTTCTGCCAGCTGCTTCTACCTTCTGCTCTTCTTTTCCAAAGTTACACTATCTAACCTGAAACTATTTTTCTAAAGTGAATGCCAAATGACAATACAAAATAAAAATTCTCTGAGATGCCATAATATCAAAAAGAACTAAAAATCAGAAGTAGTTTGACCTGACAAGGATCAAATTTTTACTAATTTTATACTACACGGCACAACATTGTTAACATGCCTCGCATATACACAAATATTATACATTACGCAACGTGCGAAATGATCATAAATATAAAGCAGAGACTGTTATGCAGCACAGAACAACTAACCGCAGATTGTGACGGAAGGCATGTTTCCGTTTTTCGTGGGTAGCCATGTTGTTGTAGTTCTTGTTGTGTGCCTTCTTGAACCTCTGGAAGGCATCTTCCACATGCCGATCATCATGATGAATGAACTCGTGCATAGGATTCGCAGACACCCGGCGTTCACTGCTGCTTCCCGGCCCTGGAAACGGGCCACACGTCAGATCTGTAAACACATGTCGAGTACAAAGTGACCGGAACTGCAATACGTCAGTGCAGTACAGATCATTTCGGTTGCGCTGCACGCACTGTACAAAACAAACGAACTGGCATTCGTTTGAGTAACAAAGTAAATTTGTATAGCACACAATGTCAGTGGAAAACCTGCTGAATTTGATGAGTTTATTTCCTTTGCAAAGTGTTCTAACTGAGTTCAGTTCAAAACAGTTCACTTCTGCCGCTTTGCACACACCTTAATACATTACTTCGTGCTTATACTTTGGATTTTTGCTGTTTTACGCCATCGCTTATACAACATTAAATAAACTGTTTGCAGTTTTTTTATATATAATGGAAGAATAACAGTCAATCTGAGAGCGACTCCAGATTCACAGAAACTTTCCCAAATGCTATCAGAAACTGTTCGCAACTTTTTCAGTTACACCACTGACTGTCAAACAGACTCAGGTAACAACAACCAAACAAGTTTTTTTTAAAATTAAGGTGCTCATAGTTTTTCACTGCTACAAAGCGTCACCTGCCATATGAGGTCAGGTCAGTCACACAGTGTTACCCGACAGGGGTGAACACGCCCCCGCCTTAGCCCCAATCATGCAGGCCAGTACTTGATTTACCAACCCCTGGGGGATGGCAAGGGCTGAGTTTTCCCCATGCACCGCTGGAGATAAACTGATGAAGTCGTGAGCAGAACTCACTGGCAGGTGTCTTAAAGATGGCGTCGTCCAATGACTTTTTGACATCGATCTGCACGTAGTCGATGAAGTACTTGTCATAGTGAGACCCTAGCAGGTTGTCATAACCCATCATCTCATAGCGGACTGGCAACTGTGTGGATAGACTCTGCCACAGCGTGTAGACGTTGCGCTTGCCGCCTTCCTTCACCAGGTGGCGCCACACGTTACATTCCTCACCGTCCAGCGTCTCCGTGCCGCTCAACTGCACAACACACACTAGTTAGTAGGAGCCACAGCAGTAGTGGTGGGCTCAACAGTTCTCCTGGTCGAGTTAGCCTACTACTGGCATGGGTGACGGTCTGCGGACAGGTAACTCATCTTGGAAAACAACCATGTATACAAAAGATAAAAAGGTAAAGCTCGTCAGTTTGTATAGCGCAATACGCGTACACGCCTCTAATGCGCTTTCGTCACTAACCAGAGCCGCCAGCCGCACAGCCACCGCGTGCAGCCTGCAGACACAGGCTAGCGCAGCGGCCGGCTAGGCAGCCCCAGTCAGCTGTACTAAGGTCACCGCCTTCCGTAACCGATATAAATGAGTTACTACTCATTTAACCGACCCCTGGGGGATGGCAGGCTGAGTTGGCCTTGTTGGTTGACTGATAGTGGTCGCTTTACCCACAAAGTGGTCAAACAGCCATCTATCAGTCTAGCGCAGGATATGGAAAGTTCGCCGACCAGGACCGACGTTCTAACCACTATGCTACGCCACCAACAAATGACCACTACGCTTCCAGCTTACCATCTAATAATAGGCATTAACTTCTATCATTATTTTTCTACTCTCAGCACTCCGTTCACGAGAGAGCCTAAAATTGGCTAAGCAGAACAAGCTCAGTACGATCTTCAGTCCGTGCATTCAGTGACCGGCTGATTATTATTATTTTTTAATAACCCCGGTAATAAAAATCCCAAGGGTTGAAAACAAAAGCTAAAACCAAGTTGCTGGAGTGGCGCTAGTCCAGTTCAGAATGAACTGCAAAGGTTCCTTTGAAGGCTACCGAATTGTAGCGCTGGACTGATAGAGAGACTCATTAGAACAAGTACGGGACACATTTTGTCAATCTGCGGCCGACCTCGGCGAGGAATAAAATTCGGGTAGAGTTATTATTATAACTGAAAAGTACGAAATTCAAGTGACGCCATCAGCAATCGAAGAAGTGGAGTGTGAGCATGAGAAACACGACGTCGGTTACACCACAATTAGTCAGTCTCTTCGTCAAGCTGAGTTGAAATACCGGTAACCATTCTCACGCTGACACCTGTTAGGCCGCGACTATGTCAAGCACATAACACGTGCAACAATTTTGGGCCGCAAAAAATTCCGCCGCTCACGAAACGACATGAGCTAGCGGGATTCTTTCAAGCGCTACTTCGGTTTCCCTTTCACCAACCAACTGTAAAGACTAAAGACGCGTACAGAGCGAATAAAATGAACTGAACTCAATGAACTGATAGTTCGTTCGCTTTGTACAGGTCGTGCAACGCAACTCAACTGGCAGTTCAATTTATTTCTTTAAGGCGCGTACAGAGCGACGTAACTGAACTGAACTGACACGGTTTAGTTTTTGACGAACTGACCACTGGGCAAGCACGGCAAGCCCATTGGTGATCAGTTGACGCGTACGTGAGCCACCGTAAGCCAACGACGCCGCTAGACGGTGCCTACTGTAATGCAATTACTGCTTGCCCATTGGACAGTTCGTCAAAAACTAAACCAAATCAGTTCACTTCAGTTAGGTCGGCCTGTATGCGCCTCTATTAAAGGTTGCTGGCACATTTGCGACAACGTCAAGATTGATAAAAATCACGATTTTTAAAATAAAAATCGAAAGCATCGATTTTTTTATTTAAATCAGATTTTTTTTATTTAAATCGATGTTTTTAATTTTATTTTTAGTAGATTTTTACACCATTCTGTGCTATATGTGGTGCAGGTCGATGATCAGGTTCACGAGTACAGAGGGAACACCGACCCCACGCATGGCCGTCCAGAGCGCGTTCCTGTCTACGGAGTCAAACGCCGCTTTCAAATCCACAAATGCGACATGTAGCGGCTGTTGGAATTCTCTGTGGATTTCCCTCAACAAACGCAATGCCAGGATTGCATCCAGTGTGGAACGACAACGAGTAAATCCGGATTACTTTTATTAGTTTTATAAATATACAAAGATTTAAATCGTGATTTTTACTGTTGATTTAAATCAGGATTTAAATCAATGATTTAAATCACTTGATTTAAGTCGCATCAACCCTGGACAAAATAAAGTAAAGCAAGCTAAACAGCCCAGAAAATGTCGTGCTACACATTCTCTGCCGGCAGGGGGCCCTTTTTGTAAGCCCCGCCCCCTGTTCGGCCAACATGCTGAACACGCCTGAATCTGCCTCTTGTGCCTAAGCGCAGTCGAAGCGTGACGAATGACTGGTTGTAATAGTATCATGTGATGGACGGTCGTGAGGGAGGGGTGTGCTGACAACAACATATGAATTTTGCGGGTTTTATCGCTGGCGTAAGTTGTGTAACTGCCATGGGCTTGCGAAGATAAAAATCATTGGTCGTGCCGTGCTAGGCTGCATTCCAGATATTGATCAGTGGGCGACGCCGAGCGTTTTGAACGCTAAGCGCTGCCAAGCAGGCTATTTACAGTAGCAGAAATCATTACATAGAACCTGGACCACACACAGGCCAGCACAAGCGCCAGACGTCGGTTACTTAGCAACGACAACTAACAGGGTAATAATTTCTAATTTTGTATAATTGAAATATTATAAAGGCATTCAGCTGAGCAACAGAGTATTGTACAATAAAATTGAGAAAGACACCAAGTACAGAAAAAATGACTAGTAATGTAGAAGAAAAACTAAAAATTTGGGGCAAAGCCCAACGTCAGTCCGCCCGGCGCCCTAAGTCCGATTGGGGGAAATTAGGGGGGGGATTTCCCCGGCATCAAAGTCACGTGGCCCGAACTCAAATGCAATGGCATACGCCGAACGCGCATTGTCGACTTAGGGTAGGTCAACATGAGCGCTTATAACTTTGTTCGTTGTGGACCGAATTTGACAAATTTTTTTTTGTTCAACGCCGAAAGGATAGCTCTCGTCAACGCCGTTTAGATTATGTCGATATCTTCATCGGTTCCAGAGATATTTGCGCTCAAACTCGAAAGTTGTCGTAAATCGCACCGATTTTTGAACGTTTTTTGCCCTCCCAAATTTTAAGGGGGGCAATGCCCCCAAAATTTGTACTTGCGTCAACACCCCCACTTAGACACACGTCAAGTGCCAAAGTTTCGTCGGGCTACACCCCCTAACTCTGAAGTTATAAGCGCTAATTTATTACATTTCAAGCCAATTTTTGACCCCCTTTTGAAAAAAGTTGTAAGAGGACCCCCGTCCCTGGTGGGGAGTGCGCTAGTAAAACTTGGTGATTCTCTAGCGCGTGTAAAAATTTGGGGGCGCAGCACCCCCTAGGGGCCAAAATATGGCCTTCCGAAAAATTTGATTTTGGTGGGTAAACATTAGCCGCGTAATCTCTGATGTTAGTGGACAAAGTTCTCACAATTTTTTCTATTCAACGCGGAATTAACTGTATTTGATAACGCCGTTTACCGCTTGTCGATATCCCTATGCAGTTCAGAGATATTTGCACAAGTCGAAAGTTGTCGTTAAACGTACTAAATTTTGCCTGTTTTTTGCACTCCCAAATTTTAAGGGGGTGGTGCCCCCTAAAAGTTGTACCCGCGTTATCACCCCCATCTAGCAGCACGTCACGTGGCAAAGTCTCATGAAGCTACTCCCTTT
>Ga0209367_1012435_pt1 | contig 11126 bp, 4 predicted proteins | sample WorMetLIZISLAND2_FD_187412 | JGI IMG/M metagenome (GOLD analysis project Ga0209367, IMG submission 187412) | Marine gutless worms symbiont microbial communities from Max Planck institute for Marine Microbiology, Germany - Olavius geniculatus... ... | reverse complement strand
GAACTAAATGTTCGTTAACTTCAGGAAATTCTAACAACACTGACTCTACACTGTGTCTCAAAAAAAACCGTTTATGAAATATCGTAAGCCCGTAACACACTACGATATTGAGTACCTTTTGACGATTTTCTCAGCTAATCATTATTATTATTAGGCACAGTTTGTTGGAGTTATTTCAAAACGTAATAGGGCTCCGGTTTTTTTTGAGACAGAGTGTATATTTAAAAAAGCATGCTTATAGCAGAAAGTGTCTAACTGAAGTCGTGCAATTTTAAATAACAAATGAAAATAAATGGGTAAATGGCAAAGTTTTCACAACTGTGGCATTGCAAGACATCGGTGGAAAGTTTGACAGTCTTCAGTTGGTGTCATCGAAACCAGTATGCAGGTTGTAGCGTGGAACGCCGAAGTATTCACCCTCGACTGCCATCTTGACGTGAGCAAAGCCGACACGATTGTTTCCAAGGTCAAACTCCGTGTAGAAACGACCAATAAACACATCACCAAGGATCCACAGCGGCCCTGCTGGTGGCGGTATGTCAAGACCAAGGAAACCACTCAGACAGATCTTTTTACCCATCTGGCTAACGATCAACACATAATCCTTCCCCTCCAGGGTGAACGGACGACTATTAATAGTAAACTGGATAGGAGGGAGGGTCGAAATCTTCGAGCAATTAATCATGTATTCTCCTTTGATTAACGGCATGGCACCAATCTCGGCATTCAGCTGCTGGATGAGATTGGAGGGGCCGGCAATCAAAGAGGTTCCAGTGTCGGCAATGGCTTGGCATCCACCCTTGCAGTACTCGGTTGATTCAATATCGTTCGTCATTGCTGCACTACTGTGCACCTAAGCACACAGACAACGAACTCATATAAATAGCACACATTGTTGCTGTACAGCTGTCGTAAACAAAGCATAAGTATCAACTGTTGATATTTCTGCAAATGCATCACACTACAGTTAAACTATATAAACAAAGATTGACAGGTATAATGGGTTTGGGTTAACTGTTAATAACCTCAAATGTAATTGGTGTGCTAGCAAAAAGAGAAGAAAAATGTTTGGCACGGTTTTTGATAGTAAAGACAGTGGGTGCTGTGTTTAAGATAGTATGGAGAAGCATGCCAAATAGATTGGCTGGCACGTCCAGACACATATCTTCTACGTGTCTGTACTTACTCTTTTTTATTCATGCTGTAATTTATGGTATTTTGTATTTTAGTGAGCATTTAATCATGCAGTAATAAATAGTCCACGAGTCCTGATGATAACATTCAGTTAACGACAGACGCTGTCATACAAACCTGAATGCTATCCACTTTAAACTGCCAGTAAGCTTTGCGTGTGACATTGGCGTAGGAGAAGTTTCCCGTGTAGTATTTTGGATCACTGCCACCAAGTATCAGCTCACCACCTTCTTTGGCAGATGGATCTCGATTCAGAAAGAACGAGAAGACCGGCTGCTGAACAAGTCCCTGTTTCATAATGTTCTGGAAAACCGGCAAGACACCATCCACCGAAATTGTTGGGTATGCCATGCCAAGAATACCATCGAACTTGGCAGCAACAAAAGTGATTCCTGGCTGAGAGATAGCCTCCGCAAATGTCTGACCCAAAACCTGTAAAACCAGTGCACAGACCGGTGTTAACATGCTGGTGTAATCTATCACAAGCATCTTGTTAATGCAATTGACTGCCACTGCAACCATAGTCACAATTTCTCTATCTAAAACATCAACACACTAATAACTAGAAATTTGGGGCAGGGCTATGTGAGGCTGCCTAGCACTGTAAGTCTGATTGTCTTTTTCGGTTCAAGACTGTTGATTTGTCAAGCCATCAATAACAAATGTGGTAAAATGCCCCACACTTACACTAGCACTAGAAGTGTCTAACTGACAGCCATGGCTTGATGCAAGTGTCATTCCAGGACATTACTGCACCACTGCCATTGCACAAACGAGAAAGTTACAACGAAAGCAGTAGAAAGCACACTACTGTACCTTCAGTCCACCAAGTGTGACCGTATCAGTGCTAAGAAATCCACTGAGGCTGCCGCTGCCATAATGAATTGAGAACTCCGTCCCATTTGCCTTGTACGTCGATGACTTGCCGGAGTCGTACTTGTTGTGCAACCAGCACGCCCAGTCCGTCCATTTGCACTTCTTCGATGGCACCCACAGGTTTGATGACCCCGTGTCAAAGACAACCTACAATACATTATCATCATCATCATCATCATCATTCCATACAACAACAGATGTAAATAGAACTGGGCACTATCACAAAACTTTATCACCCTGTAAAATTACATGCAGAAATTCCCTTCCCCACAAACATCACTTCATGCACTTACCAAACCCCTATTCCTAAGTAAAATCCTAATCCCTGACCAGATCACATTTACAACTTTGGGGTGGTAACCTTTCGACACAATGCCACAAGACAGCACGAACGGAGTAAGCAATACTGCAAGGAAAATGAGGTAGCAAAGTTTGCCGAAAAATAATTAATGAATAAACTAAATGATAAATCACACTGCACCTTAAACGTCTGCGGCGGCGTGCCGATGCCGATGTCGCCGTAGTACTGCGCGTCGAGGTAGTTGGTCAGAGGCTCGGGTACCGGTCCAACGCCGACGTACTTTGCCTGCAGCTGATCCACGACCGAGTCAACTTCCTGGAGTGTTCTACGAGCCGACTTGAAGCGATGCAGTGAAATGCGTTGTAATGCCACAGCCGCGCCAACCAGCAACAACAGACAGCAAAATGTATACACAAATTTGCACATTGCTGCCTGAACTGTATTGCACAATTTATACCTTAATTTTGATTACACTTCTGACAATAATAACGTAAACAATCACATGACACAGTCAGCAAAGAATATGTAATTACAAATCCCGGGTGGCGCAAAAAACGTCCCGAACATTTGCATGCATTATTCAACTGAGCGGTCGAAATGAATCGGTGCAAAAGCATATATGTAACAATCAAACATCTACGAATATGTGTAGGAATTTTCGCTTAAAACACTTCTGTATTAGCTGTGATACAAACAAAATAGCGTCACACGCTATAAAGCAATTTTTGCAAGCGGCTTATCATTTGCGTTGCCGCTTGTACGCAGGCTATGCTAAAACGTCACAGTAGGCCGAATCTCCAGTCAAATGATCAGCAAAAATGTGCTGAATAGGTCCTCCATTCTTCTTTGCCATTGCTGCTAGACGCTTTTCCACTGCAATATGGCTCTTTTGATTTTGGCTGTCTGATGTCGACGTCATGCCATGTGTCTGTGATAACATTCTGATCTTTGAGGTTCGCAGACGGCTCATGCTTTCCTTCATAGACAAGTTTTTGCAAGGTATCTTAAACTGAATAATGTAGCGGAATTCAAATCTGTTGAATGCGCTGTTCATTCTTGTGAGCAGACAAAATCTGACGTGTTGTGTTGAAAAAAATTTTGAGTTGCTTTGATGCGGTGTGATATAGAACGTTGTCTTTACATAATTGGATTTTTAACTTGTCTTACATCATTAAGCGGCATTCAGTGGTGTCATTAGTGAAGCCACTGAAATTTCTAACTGAGTAAGAGTACACATTGGTCTACAAATATGCGAAGGTAAATTTATCTCCATAAAGTATACGCGCCGTTATATTTACGCAAATTTCGGGACGTTTTTCAGCGCCACCCGGTATATACCAGTAACTGATAGAGGTGGCGATTCGGTTGATAAAAAAACCGATTCGATTAAATTCGAAAATATATTCGATTCGATTCACTTCCGATTAAAGACTTAGTCTTTCGTGAATCTAGAATTGCAATTTAGACATTACTTAATCTGCAGCTGGCACTTAAGCACTTAGCAAATAACGCGAAATTCGTAAAGTTACCAGCATTTTGGGTATATGAGTTACGGAAGGTGGGGACCTTGGTAGGCCTACAGCTAACTGGAGCTGCCTGGCCTGCTGGCCGCTGCGCTGGCCTCTGCGCTGGCTTGTGTCCGCAGGCTGCATGCAGTGGTTGGGCGGCCGGCGGCTCTGGTCAGTGACGAAAGCGCATTAGAGGCGTGGATTCGCGACGATGAGCTATACAAATTGACGATCTTTACCTATTTTACCTTTTATCTTTAGGCAAACTTGAATGAAAATCTATTACTTATGCATTTTAAGATCTTACATTGACGAACTGAAATGACGCATCAGCAGTTATTACACGTGCTGTTGGCGAGTTGTGTCATGTAACACGTGTGACTTACTGAGCAATAATAACTGATAGTCGTGTTTGTCACTACTCAGTTAATCATTTCTGAGCTGACGCATGTGCTACACAGTACGAATTCATTGTTGTAAATGGTCAAACATATGACTACTGAATTTCAAGAGGTAATGTAGCAACAGTATTAAGGCGAGGTGGGCAAAACTAGGAAGTTATTTACATCAAGTTTCTTTGTGATGCTGCATATCAAAAATAATTAAAATCGGCCTATGTTTAGGGTCGTCCATAAATAACGTCACACGTAGGGGGGTTCACGATATCCTAACGCTGCATGATGGGGGGGATGAAAGCTTGCACGATGTCACATCTGTGGCAAGGCCTGGGCAGGGAGTCGTGGATGATAGCGCTAGTACACTATACAGGACTCCATAGTACCAGCACGCATGGCACAAGCAACGTAGAATGATGTAGTGTCCTCAGTTCATCACCCATGGCCCCAGGCATAGGCAGCCTTCCTATCAAATATGTCATATCATACAAAAAAAATCTGCATTTTGTTCGAAACTTAGTGAGTGAGTAGGGTTTAACGTCCCGCCAGACACAGTATAGGTCATTTCGGGGACGGCCTGTGCAGGCAAAATTGCACATACACATAATAATGGATCAAAAAGTTTAACCTTTATGAAACACAAAACACACAAAAAAGATGGAAACCTAAAACTGTAAGAACTGCCGATTATAATTGCGCATATGTGTCAAAAATGGCAGTTCTAATAATCTTCCGTTTTCCTCCAGACAGCCATCAATCTCATAATGCTGTCTATTGGAGAACAGGGGGGGTTGAAACTCCCATAGATCTGTAGGCTACACTGGACTGCAAGGGAGTGGGGGACAAAAGTTTGACATCATATTTGAGGTGTCCAGAGCAGCATGACGAAATCTGATGAAGGGAGAGAGGGGTATTTATCCCCTAAAATTGCGTGACGTCATTTATGGATGACCCATTTCACGCAGTTATACAAAAATAATTAAAGTGGCACATTTTTTCAGACACTGTGTATGTCTGTTAACGTTTTTCAGCAGTAATAAACTACATCAAACAAAGCCTTTTAAAACTTGTCTTATGAGCAGAACAATGAGACGATATTGCACAACTTGTTACTGTTGAAAAATACAACACACTAAATCTTCCAGCAGCAGCACTTGACTAACAAACTCTATTAACACTATAGTGGATGCATTATATGAACAAAGTCTGTCAATGCCATATGCTACTCTAATACAGGTCACAGAAATAATGCATTAGCTAGCTCAATAACTTACTAACCTAAATTACATGCAGTTATGATTCAGATCAAGATTAATACTAAGCTTAGCATAATCCAGCGACAGTTTAAACTACTACTTTAACTAACAAACAAAAAAATTTGCTAAGAGATATTTTCAAAAAATGCAGGATTACCCCCAGCCCAATCGATTCAGATTCCCCACTCTTCTATAAGCTAACTTCTTACTAAAGCCAATATTTTACATATCCTCCCAAAAAACACACCACAATATGATAACCGGAAATTAGACAACTGACATTTCTGCACACGCACAGTCAAAATATGCCCACAAATGAACTGAAATGTTGTGAAACTATCAAAATCGTGGCGATTCGCGGCATCAAAAATTCACGGTCTGTGCATAAATTTGTGAACTTCATGATTACTGCAAAAAATTTACAGCCTGAACCATCATACCGGTACATCACCTGATCCAATCTGAAATATCTAAACATTTAATATGATCATAAATAAACCGCTACAAGACGAGATGTCAAATGTCAGCCACGGAAAGTTGAATAAAAAACCAGTGGCTTCTATCCCTATACCTGGTGGGCGCAGCTTGCAACAAGTGAAAAATAGGGGGGGGAGTTTTGATGAGGTTGCAAAGCAAAACTTCCCCCTATTTTTCAATCTGTACCCTTAACAAAACTTTCTCCCTAGAAGAAGAAGCCCAAAATAGAGGGGGAAACTTGAATCAGAAATTGGGAGGGAACCTGAGCCCAAAACTCGGGGGGGGGTTGCACCCGGATTTCGATTCCAGATTTGGGGAGATAGAAGCCACTGCAAACAACAAATGCTAACTAACTAATACTAAAGTCTGCATACCATGATGACTTCAGCATTATTTGTACAATGCCAGGAGACAATACACAAAATTATACGCAAACAATAACAATTACAACAACAATGTATATACATCACGATCTTACTACCATCAAATTCAACACTATGCACATCTCATATCTAGTGACACACACGTGCGGCTTTCACCACTGTACATCAATTCAGTGTCGGCCACAATTCACTATCAAACAGTAATTCACAATGGTGACAGCATAATTACTAGCAAAACAACCGTTAGAAGAAGCACAAGTGCTGCATTCATTTTGATGCAAAACATACCACCGCCACTCTAACAGAAATCAGTCATGGTGAACTGAGCCTGGCCAACCCCTTGTACCGGCTGCTGTATCAGCTTGAGGCAACAATACCACAGTGCCAAATAACCTAATGACATCTAAGTGTCTTGCTGGCATAATGGTTGAAGTGTTGGAAAAGTGATCAAGTGGTTGTGGGTTCAACTCCCAGCCGAATTGCCATCAAGTTAACAACGCTGGGCAAGTTGTGAACCAACCCATGGGCCTCCATCACCGAGCAGTATAATTTGGTAAGTGGCAAAGGAGTGATGCTCTGTGGCTGGGAAGGTAACCATAGGTCAGGCGTTGCACTGGCCATGCATTACTAGCTTATGGGTTTTGCACCTAATCACCTACAAAAGCAGATGAGTAGCTCACACATGCTTTGTAGGGGCACAGCATGCTTTACCTTTTCGTTGTTGTAATGTACATGTACAAGATGAACCCAAAACATCTTCAAATAATTACTTGGCTTCCAACTGCACATTTGCCGACATCAATATTCATCATGCAATAATTAAATTTCATGGGCAAAAATTCACCAAAATAGATATAATTAATCAATAAAACATGAGCATGGGTGACAAAATACTAAATACACTGGGTCTGCTCTAAGTACATAACTTAAAAGAAACACATTTCCATCTAGCCAGAAAGAGCATAAACTCTGTCAAATTGGTGGTACAACTTTACACAATCAGATACTTTGTACTCCGCAGAGAACTTAAGACAATACGACAGTATAACAAATCAGTTAATCAGCATCACCCAGGGTTCCCACACTTTTATTGATAGAAAGTTCCTGGACTGTCTAAAGGTTTTATCAGGACCTTCCCAGAGGCTGCCAATGTTTAAATATAAAAACAAGTACAGAAGTTACTTACTGTGCGTATAGAATGTAATCCAGTGCACAAAGTTCTTAAAATGCCAAGTATTTTGGAAATTTATCTCACCATCATACTTCAGCAAGTAATTGCTACAGGTTGCTTATTTTGAACCACCAGCAAATTCATCAGTTATGAAGGGTTTTTCATTTTCCAGGATTTTCCAGGACCTTAAGCTTTAGTTTCTAGGACTTTTATCTTCCAGGCGCGGAAAATGAAAATGAAAGAATCCATGACTTTCCAGGCAGTGCGAGAACCCTGATGATCAGATACACATCGAGGGACATGGAATGACAGAGCTCGGAGAACCACATGCTGATAGCAAGATGAAGAATTCTGCTACTGAGTTAGAGCTACTTGTTTTCCATGTGTGCACGTGACACCTAGAGCACACACCAATATTTATCATCAATGCAGAAAATGTGTTATCTTACACGCTTAGTTACAATGGCATTTCATTCTTGTGCCAGTTTTTCGCCAACCTTGTTAACGATAGTGCTTAAGGCACACTGTTGTGTCTCCTTGTCTGTCTGTAATAGATGTGTTGTGGTTAAATGTCACATCTTGCCTAAAAACTGTCTGTAAAAGCAAATATGGTTGCCTGAATACTACCCTGTGGTACCCAATCGAATTCCCTACAACCTCCTATTCCAAAATAGGGGTACTAACCACACCAAAACACTTAAATGCAAATCGCCTACTAGTAATATTTTGATGATGTGGCGAGAAGTTTACATTCATGAATTATGTATGTAAGTAAAAAACTTTGTTCACATTTGCAGGCCTTTGAACACAAACAATACAGTTGGCTCTTCCTAGCATGTACATTAAAATGCATTCACTACTTAATCATTTACATGTACTTACTTACAGATATTACTAACAGCAACAATCACGACAATTATCACTGATGAATACAGCACAGTGCTAGGCAGCAACAGACCTCTGGACCAAACCAATTAGTTTGAACCACGAATCCACCCGAATATGACACTGACCATCACTGTTTACAGAGGTCGAATGCTAGTACTTATTTTAGCATCCCTTGAAGGGTAAAAGGCTGAGATGACCCGGGTTGATATAAATGTAAAACAAATGGGCCAACTGACCTGGAGGATCGAGACAATGACACCGAAGAGGCCTATAGCACTGCCGAAGATTTCTACGATGAGAATCCTGACAAACAGTGCGGGGTCCTGAGCGTCAGCCAGAGCTGCTCCCGACCCAACGATACCAACACAGACGCCACAAAACAGGTTTGAGAAGCCGACCGTCAACCCGGCACCAAACATGGAATAACCTGCAGACACACGTGTCAATCAGTCAACTAACAAACAGCACATACGATACCATATGGTATAATACAAGAAATCTGAGCTAATGCTCATAGATGCACGAGAGCCTATAGCAGTTCCTGTTCGCAGGTAATCTTTGTCTATCTCCATCCATTTCGTCGCAATTCACTCTTTAGCAGCCAAAAATTGCCAAAACATCACTAAAAACCCCTATTTTTAAAGTTCAAGATCAATCAAGGATATCAATGTTAAGAATTGCAAAAAAGCCTGTGACCAATGCTTGTTATGTTAAGCAGCATGTCTGTGCCCATCTGCAACCATTTTCACGTTAGACAAAGCCAGCAGCGGCGCAATTCACTCTTGAAATGCATGTTGCAGCCCAAAATCGCGAACATTTCACTAAAATCCCCTATTTTGGGGGTTCAAGGTCATTCAAGGTCATCAATGTTGACATTTCTAAGAAGCTCGTTGCCAGAGCTTGTTATGATAAGCAGCATGTCTGTGGCTATCTGCAACCATTTTCACGTTAGAAGAGCCAATAATGGTGAAATAACACTTTTTAAGGGGGTGCCCCTCTTTCTCCCCATCGTTCGTGGGGACCCCTTTCACCCAGTAGCATGAAATTTTGTTGCAAAATACTAGAGACTTTAAGCTATCATATGGTGACAACCAGAAGTCTCTATCTCACCTGGGCTCCGATCGGTACTGGGTTGCGACAGACACCAAGACAGAATTACCATAGCTAATACGCGCTACAGCTAGCTATGCTAGCTCTTGCGCATAAAAATGAAATATTTGCGCTGAAAAACTAACAAACAAACTGCCAGTTTAATCAAGCACTTGAATTATACCAGACTGATAATGTTTTAAATGAAAATGAGATGAGAAAAAGCGAAGCAAAAGTACTGTTATGTAAAACATGAAAAATACATAAATATAGAAACATATGGTTATGAAAGAACTAGAGAAATGAGATTGTAGAAAAAAACCATAAAAAATAACTGAAACTGGAAAGAAGTACCCATATTACAATAGCATGTACAAAAACACAATACAATGTAACGCAGTCAGTTACAGATCTATTTATCACCAACATTTTCCTAAAAACAAGTAACATTTAACGATCACTATGATTTCTCCTACAATGAAATCTTTTTGGTAATGATGGGTGAAAAAATGTCGATTAGCAATGCACCACACAAAGAAGCTAAAAAACTTCATAAGTAGATAAGCCAACTTGACAATACATAGTAATTTCACCAACTCATATCTCACCAGCTAAATGATTTTGTGAATATACTTCTTCACGACGCTCCAGTGATATTTCATCCATATTATAATCCTATCAGACATAAAATAATGCCAGCAATAACACTTCAACAATTACAAACAGATGCTAAAATTCATAAAATGGTAAGGAAAAGTAAAGCATCACAATAACAACTGGCTTGTCAAGTGAAAGTTATTAAAGTGGTGAATAGCGATAGAACTGCAACATAATAATTATGGTAAATGATTATCATTTGATCATAAAATAACTGCAGTTTCATTGAACTCCTGCTTTACAGAAGTTACGTATGTGCCAGTGTGCATTATATTTTTAAATCATAATAAATTTTTTAACATATTAATGCATTAACATATTAATTCAATGGCATTAAATTTATTATCAGTTTAAATTGTTTCAACCTAATTTTGCTCCACCATCTTCAGTTGCTTCAACAATCTAAAAATACTATTATTCCATACAAGAAATTTGAGCAAAGCTCACGAGACGTGCGAAAGCCTATAGCATTTCCAGTTCAGTAGTTATAGTTTTGAAAATCGCGTATCACTTGGACTCGGCCCATCGGCACGATAATACACATCGGCCATAGGCGCGTGTGGCGTTGGCGACGGTGGCGCCTCCTTGTGAATGATATAGACTCTCACAGGCGAAAGTGGCCAAAAATTCCATTAAAAACCCCCTATTTTTGCGTTCAAGGTCATCCAAGGTCATTGAATTCGGCGCGAAACGAAAGCCAGTATACGATTTCCTATTGGTGATTAACAGTACCTGATTAATTAATACCTGGGTTCGATTCCTGGACCTGGGTTCGATTCCTGGACGGACCCCTCAAAAATTGCCAGGCCTCAGGACAGTCACGTGGTCACGTGTCCAGCGGGTGGACCAGGAAAAACACGATTGACTAGGCCTTCTACTCCGAACTGTAGCGGAGCTTTACCCCGGGAACATAGAAATTCTGGCTTGAAAA
>Ga0209367_1012434_pt1 | contig 11126 bp, 5 predicted proteins | sample WorMetLIZISLAND2_FD_187412 | JGI IMG/M metagenome (GOLD analysis project Ga0209367, IMG submission 187412) | Marine gutless worms symbiont microbial communities from Max Planck institute for Marine Microbiology, Germany - Olavius geniculatus... ... | reverse complement strand
GACGAGTGCCCCGCTGTTTGCCGACCGCAGCTGCCACCTGCCGACGACAGACGAGACCGGGGTGCACACATCTGCCAAGTATGACGGCGCCAGACCATGGAGGCACTTGAAGGTGATCATCGCTAGCTTGAAGGTGATTCGCAGAACTGGAGTGATGTGGTCAAACTTCTTAGTTCCGGTCACGACACACGCTGCTGCATTCTGGACAGTCTGCAGTTTCGTCAGCAGGCCTTCACCGATCCCGTACAGCAGACTGTTGCAGTAATCAAGAGGGCTGCTGACGAATGCGTGCACCAGTGTCTTCGCAGCCTCCAAAGTCAAGGAAGATCTGACCATCTGTAGCTGGCGTAATTGAAACAGGCACGACCGGCGTAACGCGGCGACGTGGTCAGCCATGGTAAGCTGGCCATCGATGTTGACACCCAGGTCGAGCACTGCGGACGACGGCTTGACGAGGGCAGACAGTAGTGGTAGCTCGGTAGTGGTCAGCTTGGCAAGCTGCTGTCGTGTTCCAAGCCACACGAGCTGTGTCTTGTCGGCGTTCATCATCAGTCTGTTGCTGCGCATCCAGGCATCGATTACTGGTTGCTTATTGGTCAATTCAGTTCGGTTCAATTATGTTGATGCCTACGCACCTTCACTTTTAAGTTCGTGGAAAATGTCACGCACATTTTGTTAAAAATACAGTTATTAGTTAAGCAGTAAGCACAAATCAAATATAATACTGTTGTTCGTGTTGGACAGTCCAAATATGGTTCCTTGAAAATTTTTTTTTGAAAAGGGGCGTCGCCATGGTCACTGATTTCTTATTTTTGGGCATTAAATGCCATTAGCTCTAAAAGTGGTTAAAGATACGGACTTCAAATTTGACGCGTGTGTTCCCAGGGACAGTTTGACGTCACCGCTGAACAATTTTTGGAAAGGGGATTGACCAGGGTCAATGACCCCTAATTTTTCGACGTTACATGCCACTAACGTGGAAACGGTTGAGGTTTGGCACATCATTGATCTGGGAAATTCTCAGAATGCTCATGAAGAAAATTTAGAATAGAGCTATGGCCTAGTTACATAACCATTGCGTCATAATCCCTCATTATTAAATTACTAATGACGAGCGCTTTATAGCTGTGATTGTTATTATTATTGTGGTTGTGTTTGTTGTTTTTTTTTAGAATCTAACTGACAATGAATTTTTTGTTGATTGCTGCATTTATTATTTAATTATTGTTTTTGCCATGTACACAAGGTTATTGAATTGCTGTTTAGGGACAGATTTACGTTTCCGACACTTCAAAGCAGGAGAAGAACGACAAGATTGGCGTTCGACTGTTGCTGAACGTTGGCTCTGGAAACTTCATAGGAGTCTGCAACGTGGCTTCTTTACCCGAATATGTCGTGGTTTGTGACTGTTATAACTCATAAATATTATATACTAGTAGTGATGGTAGATAAAAAGTATCTCTTGGTAAAAAGTATCTCTTTATGTTTTTGCAATTTTTTCAGCAATTGCTGGGAAGTTTGAAGCAAAATTTTACACATTTATCACCTGTTCATAACTACGAATAATGCCAAAAAGCATTTTATTATTTGTGATTACACAAAGTTAATGGATTTATTTTCGTAACTGCATCATTATTCAAATGTTGGCATAGTAGTTTATTTTGGTTTTTTCTTAGTTTTTGTGCTTGTGTTATAATTGTGTTTTGTGTGTTCATGGGCTTTGAGCCTGCTACTGAAGATAAATAAATAAATAAATAAATTTATCATGTTTTCGTGCAGCAGAATATGTGCAGAACGAAAGGCTTATGATATTTGTGCTGCATAAAAATGGACCCAGTTTTGTTTAGTGGTCGCTACTCATTACAGTACTGAATGAACCAGTTGAAAACCCCTTAAAAATCCCAAAGCCCCTTCAAGTTAGATATTTTTACAAAACCCAGTTTAACCTAAAAAAACATAAAAACTCAGAAGCCAAGAAAACCCCCTAAAACTTATTGGGTTGGGTTTTCTAAAAAAAACCGAGTTTTCTAAAAAAAAGTCGCATTTTTTGCAACCCTGACCAAACTAAGCTTTTCAAAAAAGTTTTCAGCATAAGTTTGTGCAGGCTCGTTGAAAGGACGGGGTAGGGGAAGTTTTCCCCAGGCCTCGCGACGTTTGGGGCCCCGTCGTCGCTCAAAAATATGAAGTGCACCAGAATGTGCCATTTAAAACATATTCAGAAATTCTCTCGTTAGACGAGCCCCACGAGAATGTTTTCCCCGGGTCCCTCTGTCCCTGAGTTTGTGCGTGTGTCGTCGCTTGATATGTTGCTAATGTGCTGTTCTATACCCATGTTGATACTGTGTAGACTCTGCGTGAGACGGGGGACGTGCAGATTTGGCGCTCTGACAGTGGTCAGCTCATTTCAACGTTCTCTGTCGGAGCACAGGTAGCCCCCGCGGCTTGCGTTGTACTTGCATTGACGTGATGTAGTTTCAGTTGATGTCATTTGCTTGCTACTTGCCAGTTGCCATAAAACGTTGTATACTGGCTGAGTTAATGTTGAGTTTGACGTGCATTTGCAGATATATTGTACTAAGTAACAACGTTTAGTTTTTACGCGCAACAGCAGCTACTGCTGTAGCGCATTTTAGCTATTGCAATTCTGTCCGTCCGTCTGTCACACAAGTGGATCAGTTAAAAACGGTGCAAGCTATGATCACCAAATAAAAAAAAGGTAAAGGTCGTCAATTTGTATAGCGCATCGTCGCAAACATGCATCTAATGCATTTTCGTCACTAACCAGAGCCGCCTGCCGCACGGCCACCGTGTGCAGCCTGCAGACACAGGCTGGCGCATCGGCTGCCTGGAAGACTCTAGTTTCAGGAACCGTAAAGTTTTTCCATGAGTTCGAAGGAGGTCACCCCGAACGAGGGCGCTAAATGAGAGAGGGTAGGGAAAATCTGCGATAATCAGCCGATATGGCGTTGCCAGAGCGAGATAGTGGCGTCGTCTGGTGACCGATTCTGTTTTACTGGGCCTTCTGTGAAACTGTAGCCAAAAGCCGTACGGATGAGATCTACGGATGAAGTCTACGGATCACTAGCGTACGACGGTGCACCGCTGTTGCGCGTTTACCTTTGCGTTAGCAGGACTTTTCTTGTTATTTTCTGAGCTGGTGGCTGAATAGCTAATTTTTTCCAGTTTTTTTGCTTTAGGCTCTAAGCGTATTTACATTGTCTGTTAATAGTTTCAATTTGTTATTACTATCAGCAGCAGCAGACTTGTCTGTAGTGCAGTGAAATGTGATTTAAAGATTAGCAGTGTCAGTCTTAAGAGCCTGTGTACATTTAACATTATATTACGATTTTCATAGCGTTTAATGTCATGCCTGAACCAGCTGGTTAGGCCTACTGTCGTAGTGAATAGTGCTAAAAGGTAAGGTAAAAACGGACCTGCAGCATACCGTATGTTAGAAAAGTGAGATTGGACATTTTGACTGAGTAACGTATGCGCTGTGTTCTGATAAAACGCCCGTCCCATTTACGTGCAAATATGACGTTAGAATGACTTCGTCAGTGTTGATAGATGTTTAGTATTTATACCTGATTTTTCAAAACATTTCCTTGAAAAAAATTTTGTGCAAATATTGAAGCATTTTGCACGAAGACGTAGAAGAAACGGTGAATGGGTGTTTTTATCTGAGCGCAGCGTTGCTATAATAGGGTGTTTACACGATCCAGCAAACATCCAGCTGACTCGTTCATTATAACATATGGCAGCAAACGTCCAACATTAGTACTGTATTTTGAATACATTTGCTGGAAGTTTGCTGGACGTTTGCTGGATCGTGTAAACACCCCATAACGCCTATTTGCAGGCGTCATCGCTGGCTGTCAGTCCGCTGTGTCAACTGGCTGTCGTTGGAATCATCTCGGGTCATGTTCACTTCGTGGATTTGACTAACCTTAAGCAGCCACGCGTCGTTCGAGTCACACGCCTGCATCATGGTGCCGTCACACACATCGTGTCAGTCTGGCTTCTTCCGTCTACGGCTTGAATGAATTGAATTAATGAATGAACGTTTATAAGGCCACCCGTCATGTAGTAACGGGAGGCCTTATGTTTATCCTTTTTCAATTTTTCACTTCTCCTTCGAAACCGGACTGCGTATCGAGACCAAAATCGGGAATAAAGACGACCCTTACCTGGAAGGAATTGAGGCAAAATTTTGATGAGATCCGTTGAGGGGTTCTGGAGTGAGGAACATTTTACCACGTTTATGATTGACGGCTTGATGAACTAGCGGCCGTGGACGTGGACCAAGAATCCCCAATCGTAGGCGCCGGGCGGCGGCCTCACTTTGGACCAAAACGTATGATTGCCAATTTGTCACAATGCATGATACAAAATATCATGTAAAGTTACAGTACAATGGTAATAAAACGTTGCATTAAAGGTTACATATCGTGCATGTCACAACAGTATGCGCTGTGCAAATCTACGTGTTACTTACGGTGTACTTACTTAATTACTATACGGTCAGTTTAGGAAAATCTGTTATCAAAATGACTCTCAGGAGGCAACCGAGATTGTTCATGATTGTTGTAGATTTGACAGTTTAGTTGTGTAAATCTTAGTATGCTTTAGAAAAACCAAAGAGCTAATGTCGTGTGTATATATAATGTCTGTTGACAGCTTTTCAATGAACGGCGACTTGATGTTCACTGCTTCCGTTAGTGGCAATGAGATATTTGTCATGGATGGCCGACCGTCAAAGAACTTTGCGATGCTTGGATTCGTCTGTAGGTTACTTATTTTGTAATCAGCAGTAGAGTCTTCCCACCACCACACAGCAGCAGCAGCAGCAGCAGCACTGACTCGATCCATCGAGTCAGTGCTGCTGTTGCTTCTGCTGCTGTGGCTGTGCCAGATTTTTTAATCGACCCAATACATTGCCGTCTTCGTGGACACACAGACAGACAGACAGACATACGCATTCTGCATTACTTTCATGTGTTTGTGTTGATATAGTTGTTACAAATCTGTATTTTGACGTCGTATTGTTGGTGCATTGATTTGCATCACGAGTGTGAAGGCCTGTAATCATCTTCGAATCATTCTCATTTCAAACCATTTTAACCGCAACCGACCAAAGTCTACATTTCTGAATTTCCTAAAGTACTGCAGCTCTGTGCATAAGCAAGCCATTGAAGCCAATGCAGCATGGCCGGCTGGTTAAACTCTGAAATTTAACTCCGCGTTTTCGTATTTCAAATACTACATGTTCGCATTTGAGCTGCTTGTGTTAATTATACCCGTTTACATGATTGAGCAAACATCGAGCTGGCTCGTCCAGCTAACATATAGCAGCTCGTCGAGCCAGATTATAGTAACTGCACTGTTGGAGTGGGTAAGCGAGCACGCCGCAGCGCGAGCTTATACCACTCCAGACAGTGTGGTATCGTACTTAAACTGCACTTAGATTGCCTAGACTACATCGTCGTTTGCTATGCGACACATGACTGCAGCTGAAAAATGAGAAAAAAAAGTGCCAGTGTAGTGCAAGCTAAATGTGGTTTAAATGTTGGCTGCTGAACTGGACGCTGTGTATGCGTGCAGCGATGTGTGAGGGTGGCGTGCTGGAGTGCCTATCCGTCTATCAGACTCCAAAGACCAACATCACGCACGTGGCCGCCATCTCTCAGAAACAAACGGTGCATGGGCAGGATTCTGAGAGTGACCTCACCAAGCTTCACTACTTTATGCTACCCAATGACATCACATCCAGTCAGTATATACGAGCGCCTCACGCCAGCACCCCGAGAAATCTGTGCCGAACAATTTCGTACAATTTTTCATAAGTGAACAAACACTGGCACAAACCCTAACCACTGACCCTATCCCTAATTCTAACCCTAACTGACGATAATTCTAAAATGTGGAAAAATGCGAGAGTTGTAATTAATTTTTTTCCAGGTAATAAATGTCTGACTTAAGGGTTAAATGTTGCAAAAAAAGGAAAGTGAGCGTTTGACGGCCAGCGGCATCGATGTTGCAGAAACAGTAGTGCCGTTCTGTGACACTGTCAAGCTGCTTGGTGTCACACTGGACTCTGCTCTGACGATGGACCGGCACGTCAATCAAGTCATCCACATCTGCAGCTATCACACACGCTCTCTGTGACACATACGACCACTACTGATGACACTCGACGCTGCCAAGATGGTAGGACACAGTATCGTCTCATCCCGACTGGATTACGCCAACGCACTGCTACACGGCACATCAACGAGCAACATCAACAGGCTGCAGGTGGCACAGAATTCGCTGGCCAGAGTGGTGTGGCAGGCGCCACGTTTCACGAGTGCTACCAAGCTACGTCAACAGCTCCACTAGTTGCCTGTTTGGCAACGGATCAACTACAAACTGGCGGTCATCACATACAGAACGAGATCAACTGGCATCCCAGCCTACCTACATCATCTAATCCAGGACTATCTACCAGCACGTACACTGCGATCAACAGACACACTGTTAATTACTGTACTTAGGATGGCGCTAGCTAGCGTTGTCAGCGAGAGCTTTCAGCGTTAGCGCTCCCTCTGTTTGGAACTCACTGTCATAAGGCTGTAGATCTGCAGAAATACTCAGTAGCCTACTTTCAAGCGTTACTTAAAAACCGAACTGTTTGACATTGCATATTGCAAACGTAAACACTTAGTCTTCGCTACCATGCGCCTCCGATTCGTTCGCAACACATGGCACTATACAAATGTGTTTTGATTGATTGATTGATTGATTGATGTTGAAAGTGTCAAATAATCATTAAACTGCTATCAGCGTTTACGCATATTTAACACAATATTGTGTGCAAAATATCACAACCGTATGTTCCATGCTTGATTTATGTGAGCCAACATAATGACGCCACCTAAAAAATCAGTGACGTCACGCAGACTAGCGTTGACTTAACTCGTGAAGGAATGTTTTAGCAGGATGGCGCTCGTGCGCATACATCAAAGGCTACAATCGCCTGGTTGGATGCAAATATTAAATTCTACTTTCTGCCGGAAAACTGGCTGTTTAATTCAGCGGTTTTATTTCTGACTGAGAACGTTTGGAACATTATGGCAACAGCTGTTTATGCCGACTTTGAGTCTCAGTCACTGCAAGCATTAAAACACCGTCTGCGAAAAGCATAGAAATCAATTTTTATGTCAACATTTCAAAATCTTATCAGTTCAGTGCCTAACAAAGTGAAAGTAGTCATCAAGAACAAAGACACTTTTTCATATTAACAGTGGGCAGTGGACACAGACAGCGATTTAGCTTGACGTTAATGTTTATCCGTCCATTGTTAGGGCCTATGCAATTTTCACATTGATGCTGTATAAACGAGTATTGTAAATGCTGTATAATAGCTACAAGTCTGAAATTTTATAGGAAGAATTTCACTAAATATATCAACAAGGAGACGTAAAATTCTTGCTGGTTGCTGTCAATAACAGGCTTGTATTTTAAATCGAAATCGTTTACAACCCATCGTATATCATATTCAACGATGATATTGTACAGACCCGACGTCGAGGCATGGAAGTCCCAAGTACGATTTTCTACCGGATGCAATCAGCCTGCTGGTGTTCCGCTTGAAGCTGCCAGTCTCCCACGTAGTGCTGGCCGCCGACAGAACGCTCTACTTGACTACGAAACTGACGAAGAAAATACAAAAGATCACCGTTCCTGAAGAACTGGAGCTGCCGACTGTGGTAAAAATTGTCGATTTAATTTACTTACTTGAATTTTTATATATTAACGATAAGCTAAACAAAAAATCTGAGCTAATGCTCATGAGACGCGCGAGAGCTTATAGCAGTTCCTGTTTGCAGGTAATCTTGGTTTATCTCCATTTATTTCGTTGCAATTCACTTTTCTGCAGCCAGAGATCGCCAAACAGTCACTAAAAACCAATATTTTTAGTGTTCAGGGTCATCGATGTTGACATTCCTAAAAAGCTCGTCGCCAGTGCTTGTTATGATAAGCAGGATATCTGTGCATATCTGCAACTATTTTCACGCTAGACAAGTCAACAACGGATAAATAACCACTTTTTAGAAGGGTACCCCTCTTTGATACCCGCTTGCGCAACCCTCCTTAAACCTAGAGTGTTCGGACTTGGACTACTAAAACCTACATTCAATGCTGCAAATTATATATGCAAGTTGTTTTGGTCATCTCCAGCCATTTTGGCGCGATTTACTCTTGAAATGCGTGTTGCAGCCCGAAATCGCGAAAAATTTACTAGAACCCCCTATTTTGGGGGTTCAAGGTTATTGAAAGTCATCGATGTTGACAGTCCTAAGAAGCTCGACACTGGTGCTTGTTATGATAAGCAGCATGTCTGTGCCTATCTGCAACCATTTTCACGTTAGACGAGCCAATAGCGGTAAAATAACGTTTTTTACGGGGTTCCCCTTTTTGCCCCCTTGTTTGTGGGACCCTTTTTACCCAGCGGCATGAAATTTTGTCACGAAATACTAGAGACTTTAGACTATCACACGGTAAAAACCCGAACTCTATCTTACCTGGGCTTGAACTGGTACCGGGTCGTGACGGACGGACGGACGGACGGACGGACGGACAGACGGACAGAATTGCCGTAGCTAATACGCGCTATAGCTATGTTAGCTCTCGCGCGTAAAAAACAGACTGGTCTCTTACTGCAACGCAGAGTGCGACTATTGCCGTTGCTTTGTGCAAGCGATTAGGTTAACGCTTTCTAGTGTCGGGATGAAGTTTGCAGGCGTTGAGAGATTACAGTCAGTCGTCAAGAGTCAAGGTTGTCGCCTTAGATTGCACCGCAGTCCATCGATGTTAAAAACGTTAATTTGCAAATTAAAAAAAACATTAAAAAACATGTTTTTGCCTTTATAAAAACATGTACGAACATGCATAAAAACACTGAACTACACTTAGCACAATAACATGTCAAAAACAAAAACCTGCCATTTGTGAAGACTAAAGACTGGAATGTACTGAATGTTATTATATAAGCGTGATTATGGTACAGATGGACAACAGGACTAATCGCAAGTTGTCCATGAGAAATGCATCATATTTGTAATTTTGTACGTTTATGTTTTAATAAGAGCAAAAACACGACATTAAACATAGGACAAAAAACATACAAAATATTTTTTTAAAAACAATTAAATAACTTGTTTTTTTTTTAAACTTTGTTAAAAAAATTAAAATGTTTTTTACATTTATGCCACAGTCTAAGAGGGCAGACGGACGGACGGACAGACATACTGACGATAGCTATGACAACGGTAGCATAACGCGCTGCTAACAAGTAACATTAAACATCATGTCAGCCCAGTGCCGACAGATTATGCAGCCGTCCTTTGCCATTTGACTTTGAGCAGAAGATTGGCAAACCGGTTTCACATTTCTTATGGCCAGTTTACACTTACGACACAACTCAACTCAACTCAAATCAACTCACAGTTGAGTTGAGTTGAGTCGCGTCGGCGTCGTAGGTGTGAATTGGTCGTTAGGGAACATTCGTGCAGATTTTGGTTTTTTTACCTTCTCAAGTCGGGAGCCCGTATAAGATCGACAGACGGACAGACGGACGGGCAAGACCTGTAATGCGACCTACTTATTAGAACAGCCGCATGGTAACGACAATAAAAGTGCATAGACGAAGCAATAAATAGGAGTATCATTGCATTGGCTGAGGCCAAGCTTCGCTGAGACTTTAGTCTTAAGACCAAAATTTTACGCCAACATTTGGAAATTCCGAACTAAACTTTTAGCAAAACTTGATCACATCCGTTGACGCTGGTAAATTTGTCAAAAGTGCACGTTTGCGATTGTGAACTGTAATAGCAACCAGTGGCGGATCCAAGGAGAGGGGGCGGACGTGCGCTCCCCCCTTGAGCCTTTACGTATGAGTAAACACTTTGCTCTGCGGAACTTCTAATTAATCAGTTCGTGTATCAGGATAATGATTACAATTATTGACACCAGATGTTATACATCGTGTCCGGAAAAAAGAGTCTACACTTTTTTGTGAATAACTTCAACAAATTTAAACCTACTTTTAAAATTTTCGGCACACATTATCACAATGATAAGCTTTACTAAAATCATTTAAAACTAATCTTCAAAATTTATTCCTCATTAAGTATAGCTAATTTGATCATACGTCATCGAATATGCCATTTTTGTGGAAAGATAACCTCTAAATGAGCCTCTGCAATACGAAAACAAAAAAAAACTGATGAAAGAAAATTGCACTAAAAACTTCAGAGATTGTTGGCATAGAAATAAATTATTTTTATCGAAATTTTTAACTTAGTCTTGCTTTTCACCATGTTAATGCGTGGCCGTCGTGTGCAGTACGGGAACGTCGTTGTGCAGCAGCCGTTATCAGCAGGCAGCGTCATTTCTGCAGCATGCGTTAGCATTGTGATAGTGTACATTTGTAATAAAGTTGTTGACTCAAAAGTTGGTTAGCAGCAAGTTTTGTTTCTGTTGCTGACATCTAAGGCAGCTACAGGCTAAAAGGCATATTTTTCTGCATTTCTGTTTATTTTGATGTGGAGTAAAGTAAGAATACAGAGTGTTTTATTTCACACGGTAAAGTGACGTCAGTATTCGGGCGAAGTGGACTATCAGTATAACATCAGTTGCACGTTGCTTTTTAATGCTGCCTACAAAAAATTATAAACATATGTTAAATTTTGTTAAAGTTATTAACCGAAACACTGTTAGCTTTTTCACCTCAGATACAACAAAAACGGCATTTTTGATGACGTCATAATTATGTCAGCTCTACGTAGTGACATGGCAGTATAAAGAGAAATATCTCAACAGTTTAATAAGGTGAATATTCAGGACGACTCATGCCAAAAATTATGAAAACAGGTTAAGATTTGTCAAAGATATGTTGAAAAAACCGTAGACTTTTTTTCCGGACACGGTGTATTTCAAGGCTAAAATGCACCAAATTCGATTTTGGTTGGGGCTCCGCTCCAGACCCCGCTGCGGGAGCTTACATCGCTCCCCCAGACCTTTTAGCTTGATTCAAGGGGTTTTACTTCTAAGGGAAGGGGGAGGGGAAAAGGAAAAGGGGGAAG
>Ga0209367_1012433_pt1 | contig 11127 bp, 5 predicted proteins | sample WorMetLIZISLAND2_FD_187412 | JGI IMG/M metagenome (GOLD analysis project Ga0209367, IMG submission 187412) | Marine gutless worms symbiont microbial communities from Max Planck institute for Marine Microbiology, Germany - Olavius geniculatus... ... | reverse complement strand
ACCGGCTCTGAGTCACAGTCACCATCCAGACCAGCCAGACCATAGATCTATACTTATATTGTAATGTGTTGCATAAGTAAGAAAACACAAATGGCGTATTGGCGTCGTTTTTACACCGATTTACAGGCCCACAGCGAAGTAGTCTGTTAAGTGCTATCGATCTTGTAAGTACAAAGGACTTGTAAAAGGACTTGCTGGCAGAGCCTCCAAGTCCAAGTCCAAGTCCAAGTCCAAGTCCATAGCTTTCAAGTCCAAGTCCAAGTCCGAGTCCTTAGAGCCCAAGTCCAAGTCCAAGTCCAAGTCCAGCAAAAATGGACTTAAGTCCGGACTCGAGTCCAAGTCCGGACTCGAGTACTACAAGTCTGGTGCCTACGTCCGGATTACGGAGTAGTAGTCTAAGTGTTCTAGCAGCAAACTATTTCGGTCATCCAACAGACTTGTTGCGCGCCAGGTGGGAAATCACTAGGTAGACAGGGGGCAGACTATGGTTGTTGATGTCAATTATTGCTTCTTGTTTGAGACATAGACGATAAATAAAAATAAAAGGGTCTTTTTGTAGCTGTATTGATTTCCCATAGGGCGGCTCTGATTTTTGTTCCTTCAGCCCTTAACTTACATAACGCGATCACGGATACAGTACGAAGCTATGCATCGCGCGGTGTGCGCGTTTACTTTTCAGATTTCGCTGTTTCTCATTCCGCTTACTCTCAGAGGATTGGCCAGGTTGAGTTGAAGTAAATGGCTGGTTAGATTCTGTAATGGTTTACTGAATAGTTTTGTGACCATATCTCTCTGATAAATTACCATCGTTAGCATCGTCATTTGTGCATAGGCCTAAATATGATTGTATTTACGAACGTGTAAGCATTGTATAGGCATATAAGCCTATTATTGAAAAAATTGTAGTGTTAGCTGATTTTGTGATTTTTAAGTTTCTGCAGTTTAACAACGTACGTTTGCACTTGATAGGCCATGTTAAAAATCAATAATGTCGAAATAATTTTAATTGCCTGTGATTTGTCAGGGACACATTGCGCTATCTATATAAATCTGCTTTTATTGGCTAGTTTATTGATTGATTTTTGGGTTCAGTTCGATGCAGTGTTGTATGCTGTATGCAGTTATTATAGATGGATTGTAGATGGATCGACGAAAGTCTACGTCGATATATTCGTGCGGAGCTTTGGTCGACTGATCGAAGAACAAATGGTAGGACCCTATGTGTATTTAAAACAATTACATAGCCGCACCATACACTCTATGCCTATAGATCGTACTAACGCATCTGGCGCTGCTAGCGTTGTGAACGTTTACGTAGACGTTTCTCCAAACAAAAGATCGTGATGAAACAATGATCCATATACTGCAGCAGGCTGTTGTGCTTCTAGAAATGTTGAATGTAAACATTTTATCGGTTTTTACGTAGGATACATCTGCGGTGAATTTACGCCGCATCATTTGCCTTTAACATTGAATTTCGCTGGTTGTAGGCCTGTAGTTTGGCTTACGTCAAAATTAATTAGCTTACATAAATAAATCATTAGTCTTGCGTTTTTGCTTTCTGCAGTCACTAACGTGGGCTATATGGGAGGATTAAAAGTTTTTTATCGACAATTTTAAAAATTTGTGCATATTTAAAAGTATCTCAGAACCTTGTCTCACCGTTCCCCACTTCTCAGTCAAATATTTTTGGGCTGACCGCTAAGCTGTAAGCTTAAGTCGGCCCTTTGCTGTGATTGTCGTCCTTCTGTATATCCGTCCATTCGTTTGTAACGTGTATTGTGGCTAAACAGTGCAAAATAGGGCCTAGGTTAGGTTGCTATTGATCACTAATAAAAAGTCACATACTGGCTTTCAAATGACATATATATCGATGACCTTGGATCACCTTAAAAGGTCAAAACTCACTATGGAATAGAATGTTTTAAGATATAAGTGGCCATATCTCGGAAAAGGTGCGAGATAAGGCCAAGGTTACTATTAATTACTAATAGGAAGTGGCATACGCTCTTTCAGATGACATAAAAACCATCGGCCTTAGATGACCTTTAAGGTCAGTGACAACTGGTACGGTCAGATTCACACACCGCGATTTATTTGCGACAACACGGCTTTTTTATAAGTATATCCAAAACTACCTGCTTTGGGATGTTGCGCATCTGCTGTACCACAAGTTGTACAGCAAGTTTGCAGCAAATCAAAATATCAGAGTTGGCGGCTGTCTTTCGAGACAAAGTTTGTGTTCGGGTTGTGCATTCGACAGGAGTTCAGTGTCGACATTGACCTTCGCCAGAGATGGGCTGATAGCAGGCTGCGCTACAACTCGTCAAAGCCGGACATGCCTCAGTACATTCCCTATCACCGCATCGACAAATTCTGGTTGCCCGACGTTTACTTTCCAAACGAAAAGAATCCGAGAACACACTCGGATATGGCGCCCAACAGGAGTATTCGCGTCTACGCAAACGGCACAGTTCGATACGTGACAAGGTAGGCCTAAACAGTTTTTAAAAACATTTTGTATTAAGAAAAAAAGGCTTATGTCAGGTACTGTGTTATTTGTCTGTTATCTTAGATGTTTACTTAGCTACCAAGTCATCACTAAAATTGTTTGTTTTTTGTCAGCACGTATTAAGTTATTAAAAAAAGATTCATTATTAAAAAAGATTCATGCACGTAGACTAGAGAAGGTATGACTATTAGGCCGACCAGAACGGTAGTTTCCGGTGGTCTTATGTATTATTGCTGATGTTACGTTTTTTAACGAGCGATCTCCGAGCTCACTCTTGCCGACAAAAAAAGTTTTGTATACAAAGTTGTATAGTTATGAAATTTAGGCCTATTGAGTTTTTCGTACTTTTGTGTACCTAGAAAAATGGCCATTTTTGTTTGTTTGTAGCTCTGCTTGGCATTTTTAGTTTTACGTTTTACTGTAGTTACATTTGACGTTCTCACTCTGCTGTCTGTTAAGCTTTTTATACTGTTACAAAATTAACATATGTAGAAAAAGACCTCGGAGCCGCAAATTAAACTGGTAGGCTACTGGTGGGTTTTGGGGTGAAAAGCTGTGTTTTTTTAGTTACGCAGTAACGTTTATAAAACATGAGTTTTATGTGTGCGATTGTTCAACAGAAATGCGATGAGAATGTCGTGTACGATGTATCTGGCTAGATATCCTCTCGACAACCAGAAGTGCTTGATCAAAATCAGTACATGTAAGTGTTTAAAAATCAAAAGAAGCTAAAAAGAGTTTAGAAATGTATTGTAATATTTTATAGAAAATCCATTTCTGAGCTACGGAGCGTCACCTGCCATATCACAGTGTTGCCTGCCACTGGATACACGTTAACACGCCCCACATTCACTATCGGCCTACCTGAAATAACCAAAAGACTAATTCACAGCTAGTGTACGGTGCACCGGAAATCTGGGATATTAAATACAGGCTGAAATCTGTCGTCCGTACAGCAAACTTTTTATATGTAAATTATATTTTTACACGGATTTGTTTATTGTAAACATAAATCGAACGACTATCTGATATGCATCGTAGGCCATACAAAACTAGCGTCAGTGTCAAGTATAACGATAAAATGTTACGTAGCCAGCCTACTTTGTCGGTGTGTAGATTCGTATGACAAGAGATCCGTGGAATTGAAATGGGAAGACAGCCACCCCATCGAGTTGCACACGGAGAAGTTGAACTTACCGCAGTTCACATTGATGCTACCAGTAATTGCTACGGACTGCGACGAGGAATATAAGACCGGTTACATACGACATTTTTAGCTCTACTTTTCTATCACACTGTGACGATCCGCTAGTTTTTCTGCAAATGTTAATGTTTTCGCATCTTATGATCATAAGATGCTATTATCTGAGACAGGTTTGTGCATTACAGGTGTGTAATTACGTTGGAGTTGCTATAATCTTTTAGATACTAACTGGTTTGGGATTTACATTTCAACCAGGTGATTGAATTTAGAATTCAAATATTATTTTGGTTTTTTTTATCTCACTGCAGACGTTGACAAAAATAAAAAGCGACCGTGATTGTTGACGATGTAAAAAGCTTGACTTCACACGACTGTCGTTTTAGACACAATGCGAAGATGCCGCCCTGCCCACCGAAGTATCCAATTTGCAGAATTTGTTTGATCTTTTGTTGTATGTTGTATCGAACGTGTAGCTTATGGCATTTCTGTAGGAAGCTATACGTGCCTGGCGGCGGAGTTTCGACTGCAGAGGAAAGTCGGGTTCTTCGTTCTACAATCGTACATACCGTCGATGCTGATCGTCATGTTGTCGTGGGTCGGCTTCTGGATCAACAAGAATTCCGATCCGGCGCGAGTGTCGCTGGGAGTCACTACTGTGCTGACGATGACGACAATAGCTGCCATGTCGAGAGATGTCAGCGTGTCGTACCTTAAGGCGCTCGACGTCTGGTACTCCGTCTGTCTGTTTCTGGTCTTCAGCGCTCTGCTCGAGTACGCCTTCGTCAACGTCTTCGTACGCAGCGAGAAAAAGACTTCGGAGCCGCCAGCTGAACTGGTAAAGCTACTGTGCGCATTGACAACGTAGACTATACGCACGTGTTTAGCGTGGTCACTGAGTTCTTGTCGCAACTCTGTCAATTGCTGATCAAAGTTTGAAGTTATTTTTCGACTTAGTCAGCTGTCAGTTTGCAAAAAAAGCGACGACGAAAAATCTTGTCATATCTCACAGGTTCAGCGGCAGCAGCAACAGAAAGTTTTGCCTTATACTTTGTAAATATTTTTTTCTGTACTCTCACTGCCCTGTGCGATGTGGCATACTAGCTTGCAAAAAATAAGCCGGGGAAGAATCGCTAATTCAGCAAAGATCGTGAGGGATTTTTTTGCTGAAATCTTGAAAAACTCAGATTTTGTACTGTGCAAATATCTATATGGCAAATAATTGTAAAAATGCACGAAAGTGCTTTTGGAGAACGTGAATGAGTAATTTCGAAACGGCACGTCAGCACACCGTGACTAAATGCCATTTATTGCATTTCTGACAAAATTGGGTCTATGATTAGAGGCGTCCGGAAGACGCGCTATGACAGTTTAACGAACGTGAGGTAGTTTGTCGGTTTACTGACCTCATTTTGTTGATAGACCTACCGGGAACGCTCTGCTGACGTTTAGGTGACGCATATCGAAATGCCACGACACCTATATGATGATTGATGATGATGACGTAACGTTAATAGAGTTTCGTTACCAAAAATGCAGCAGCAGCAGCATCAGCAACAGTCTATTTGCACAGTTATCCACGCACAATGCATCATAAGGCCACAATAATTACGCACAATTTATGATCACGAATAATCGTTTGTGCATTGCCAGATATTCGCAGCTGTTGCTAGACTATTTTGCGACAGTTTTATGATTTATTAAACGATACAACTTCTCACCATAGTCATTTAGGTCAAAGTGTGCAGAATTGTATATTGAGTAATTTTTTTTTGCTGAAATGTTATAGTTTGACTGTAGTTTTTAGCCGACGGTACTTAAGTAACTGTAGCGGTCGAGCTATTGATTGGCATGGTTGTCGTCCGTCTGTCCTTCCCTCCGTCTGTCTGTAACGGATGTACTTTAGCTAACAGGTGGGTTGTACGGGAAAACGTTTTGTACGAATGATTAGGTATGTGTGTGAAACTCTGGGCATGCAATTTTTAGCGTTCTACTTCAAAGGAAACTTCTTTAAATTGGGGGTTGAATAAAGAGGGGTAAAAAATGTGCGTCTTTAAACGGAAAACGGGCCATATCTCGGAAACGGTGAGAGATACGGACAAAATTACTACTAATCACTAATAGCAAGTGGTATACGTCCTATCAGACTAAATGGCAATAATTCACCTTGAATGACCTTGAAGGTCAATGACAACTAGAACGGTCGGTTATCTTAGCGACAGCTGGGCTTCTTGTTTTATTAATTTACGTATATCTTCATATCTTCAAAATGCATGCTTGCTTTTAGTCATTTGACAATGGTTGTAGGTCTATCATGTGCGAGTTGCAGCGTTGTTCAATGCTGTGCCAAGCATTTAGCAGTCCCCGTCGCAATTATTGACTTTTCGCGGCACACAATAAAGCAAACAGTAGACAATAAACAACAAAAACACAATAGTAATGTGCAACGGACGGCTAGAAGCTAATGTTGAGCCACTACTCACATATCAGTCACACAAAAACTCTTTGAGCTAATAATAATTAATGATAAATTAATTAATGATAAAAAAACAACACACGCTAGGTCTAGGCTACTGTGTAATGTTAGTACGTCATAAAGACTTGAATCGCATGAGGGTGCTGAGATAACAATTTGAATTGTTCCGTGGTTCTACAACACGTATACAAAAATTAATTCTCAATATTAAATGCTAATAACAACTTGAGGGGAACGACGAGTGTACAAAGATGATCACAAATAATTTGACTACAGCTGAAACAGTCATTCATCTTTAAAAACATCAATTCAGAAACAATTTTTGTAAGACACTTTGTGTTGAAATTAATGCAAGGCACTAAGGTTGTGCGTGTAAGCCGTAAAATAGGCCTAAAGTGTAAGACGAAGATTCAAGTTGACGGTTAAGTAGTTAAACAAAAGAGTGAGTTCAGATATCTGGGAAGCCTTAAGTCAGACGATGGACATAGCGAAAAAGAAATTATTATTAAAATAGAAACCGGGAGAGAACATTTATGGGCAAGAAATGTCTAATTAGGGTCTATACAGAAAATTAAACGTTGAATTACAGAAACTCATTGTAAATTGTTCAGCTTTGAGCATAGTACAGTATGCTTCAGATTGCTTCTGAAACATGGACGTTGACAGAAGTAGACTGCAGGGAGCTTTTGAAGTGTAGATGTGAAAAAGGATGGAACCAGTTTTATGCGTAACCGCGCGTATACACGGCGCTACTGTAGGCTATAAGTTGCGTGCGTTTTTGGTCAGGTGGCGCTGATGTCAGCCAACGAGTCTCAAGCAGCGGGAGACGATGCAAAATGTCGGCAACATTTGGACTGGATCAACGCCGAGACAATCATCAGGAAGTGGAATGTTACCTCAAAAACGATCGACCGAGCCTCGAGACGTCTGTTTCCCGTCACCTTCCTGGCGTTCAACATTATCTATTGGCTCACGTACGCCGTCTTCACTAACGACGCAAACTGAACAGTTCAAACTGCGGCTAAAGACGTTTCTGTCCTGGTGTTGAAAACGCGGCGCATTTGCGCATTGTGACTATAGCTACTTTTCAAGTTTTCTTACGCAGTTACTTGATTCCTTAATGATAAAACGTTGCCACGCTGCTGGACATAGTTTTAGTGTAGCGTTTATCGTAGTGAAGGCTACACGAAATAGACCTACACAATTTTACTAAACTAAAGCCTGCATTTTTCGCACTGCTACACCGTGTCTCAGTAAAAAACGTGCCACTTTTTTTAAATAACTTCGTGAAACATTGGCCGATTTAGATAATTTTCGGCAAGCAACATTAAAAAGAAACTTGACGTAAATGATTACAGTTTAGCCCACCTCATTGTAATACTGTTGCTACACTATCTTGTGAAATTTAGAAGTCGTAGTTTGGCCGCTTACAACAATGAATTTATGCCGGCGAGCGCATGCGTCGGCGCAGAAATGATTAATTGAATAGCGACAAACACGAGTAGCAGTTATTATTTTTCAGATAGTCTTACGTGTTACATCACATCATTTTTATTACAGCATATGCTCAAAATGACCTTCTCCAGCACAAACGCAAGCGGTGGAGTGTGTACATTGACGCGACTCGCCAACAGCACATTCAGTAATGCGCGACCCAGAGCAGCTCACTCGCTGTTGATGCGCCTATTCAGTTCGTCGACGTAAGTCTTAGAATGAATACGATTAGTGTTAAATATGTAACTTATTTTATTACGTGGTCTCAGTGATTTCCTAAGCGACGCATGCGCTCCCGAGTATGATTTCGTTGTTGTAAACGGCCATAGTACGACTTCTGCATTTCACAACGTAATGCAGAAACAGTTATATGGTGAGGTGGGCTAAAGTACAGTTAATTACGTCAAGTTTATTCATAATGTTGTTTGCCAAAAATTATTAAAATCGGCCGATGTTTCACGTACCTATTCAAAAATACAAGTAATTTGAGCAAAGCTTACGTGACGCGCGATAGCAGCGGTCCTACCACTTTAGCAATCAGTGTACACCATTACACCATGCAATAAAATAATAATAATCTTATACGCACTTCACTCTTGAAATGTGTGTCGCAGCGCAAAATCGCACAAAAGTACCAAAAACTTCTATTTTAGGGGTTCAAGGTCATTTAAGTTTATCGATGTTGACACTCCTATAAGAAGCTCGTCACTAGTGCTTGTTATGATAAGCAGGACGTCTGTGTCTATCTGCAACTGTTTTTTATGCTAAACGCGGCATTATCAGTAAAATAACTATTTTTAGAGGGGTATTTTTTACGCTCGCGTGCGCAGGCCTACTCGAACATAAGGGGTTGGCACTTAGACTGCTAAAATCTGCGTGTAATGCTAAAAATTTCATACGCAGGTTGTCTTGGTCTATCTTCAGGCATTTCGTCGCAATTCACTCTTGAAATGTGCGCTGCAGCCAAACAATTGCGAAAAATTTACTAAAATCTCCTTTTAGGGGTTCAAAGTCGTTCAAGGTCATCGATGTTGATAAAATTAAAAAGCTTGTGACCAGTGCTTGTTATGATAAGCGACATGTCTGTACGTATCTGCAATCGTTTTCACACTAGAAAAGTCAATAAAGGCAAAATAACGTATTTTAAGGGGGTATTCCTCTTTGACGCCTTCGTTCGAGGGGAACACCCTCACTCAGGGGCACGAAATTTCGTCACGATAAACTAGAGTCTTTGGGGCAGCGCATAGCGAAGATTTCGTGATCCTAGGTTGCATCATTTTGATACAGATCACGAATGTGACGAACGGACAGACGCCTAGACGATGGCTAAGACGCGCGAAACATTCTGCTATCGTGCGTAATAAGTGGCACGTTTTTATTGGGACACGATGTATAAGCCTGTGTTTAAAATTCCGGTGGTCTCGCTATCACGTTCCTGGCGTTCAACATATCAGCCTACATTTTGGCTTAGGCTTACGTACGCTATAGGCCTACGCTTACTTTGCCTCAGGCAGTGTTGCGTTTCGTGATTATAACCCTTCTGCGCACTATTTTACTTTCAGCCATTATCTTTCCATTTGCAGTTTTATAATGGTTTTTGCCCCCTGCCGCTAGCATGCTCATCTCTCAGCGCTCCCCGCGTCTAAGACGATTCTGGGCATTAGGCCTAAACACGGAGGCGTTGACCTCAGTACTATTGATAGGCCTATATATTATTCATTATTTACTTACGCGCTCTTTATCGATCGCGTCAGGAGGTTAAAGACCTCATCGTCAAGTTGCGTCATTTCACAGATCAACCAACACCTTAGAGTTTAGACCCACTGACAGGATCCGTCTCTAGTGTGTTCTGTCCTTCTGCTAAAAGCATGCGGCGGAGTCTCGTCGATGGCGCTGTCCTCTGGCGATTGATGATGAAACAGTTGAGTTAATGAGGTTGTAATTTGTTAACCGCGCTAGTTGGTTGTTTAGCTGGTTGGGCCCAGATATAGGCTACATAAGAACGCGTTTTGTCATTGCCTCGACCGAAGATTTCTGATAGCGCCAGCTGCGACTGCAGCGGTGGATCTGCCGCTAATCACAGGTCAACTCAGCCTGGCCATCCCTCTGAGAGTAGGCGTAAAATGACTGACTGTTGCCGCTAATCACACAATGCTACTCGTTATCAACGCTGTATGTTATTCATTACTTTTACTGCCGAGGCGTTAGAGAGAAATGGAACTTCGATCTTAAAAATTTAAATGGATGGTTCAACTTCTCGTACGTTCTGGTCCAAAAACTTTCTCGACGTTTATCCTCTATTTCCGTACAAGTAAAATCGAAGCCACTGCCATATTTTTCTGAGCTATACTTTAACAGTGAAAGTACCGTACAAAACATTTTACGACGTACTGGTTAGGCTAAAATAGCTTTTTCAATAATCTTCATCAGGGGATTCTCAGTAAAGCGCGCATGCGTGAAGTTGTTCTAGCAGTTAATAGTCGTCATACAGTCTTAAGGCCTACTGTATATAGGCCTAGGCCTGCGTTTTGACGTAACGCTTTAGCTGTATATTTTGTAATTAGTCTATGTGAGCGTTTTTAATGATAATACAGTAGTACCGTAATAATGATGTTAACAACATTACTGTTTTTGTCATGAGTCTAAATTCATGACAGTTTTGCAGTTTAACAACGTGAAATAAATCAAACATAGGCCTACAGGGTAATCCACAGACAACACACTTTTCTTATACGTTTTAGCTTCATTAAATTTTAACCGATTTTCAAAATTCGGAATCAAGAAACAATTTATATTCGCTGAAAAATTCCACAAGGGTATTCCACAATTCCACAAAAATACCTCAAGGGTGTCGCTGCATTACTTTGTGAAACGTCGCATCGTTTCGTTGATCGCGCCGTTGGTCAGTGGCGTCGCCGGCTTTAGTGTGTAGTCGGAAACATTGAACATTTAATGAAGACAATAACTGAGACAACTAGAAATTTGGGGCAAAGCCCAACGTGAGTCCGCCCGGCGCCCTAAGTCCGACTGGGAGAAATTAGGAGGGTGGGGGGAAATTTCCCCGGCATCAAAGTCACGTGGCCCGAACTCAAATGCATTGGTATACGCCGAACGCGCATTGTCGACTAAGGGTAGGTCAACATGAGCGCCTATAACTTTGTTCGTAGTGGCATGAATTTCATCATTTTTTTTGTTCAACGCCGAAAAGATCGTTTTCGTCAACGCCGTTTAGATTTTGTCGCTATCTTCATCGCTTCCAGAGATATTTGCGCTCAAACTCAAAAGTTGTCGTAAATCGCACCGATTTTTGCACGTTTTTTGCCCTGCCAAATTTTAAGGGGGGCGGTGCCCCCAAAAGTCGTACTGGCGTTAACACCCCCACCTAGAGGCACGTCAAGTGCCAAAGTTTCGTCGGGCTACACCCCCTAACTCCGAAGTTATAAT
>Ga0209367_1012432_pt1 | contig 11127 bp, 8 predicted proteins | sample WorMetLIZISLAND2_FD_187412 | JGI IMG/M metagenome (GOLD analysis project Ga0209367, IMG submission 187412) | Marine gutless worms symbiont microbial communities from Max Planck institute for Marine Microbiology, Germany - Olavius geniculatus... ... | reverse complement strand
CCACCTCACCTAATTTGCGTCATCACCTTACCGTGTTAAACGCAAATGTTCCAAATTACTACATAACGCCGAATGTTGTTATCTGCAATAAACTTTTAAAGACTTAATTAGCGCACAATAAACAAAAAGTGCTTTATTTAGCAAAATTATAAGTTCCTATAACACCTGTGTTCAAAATTGTCAGAACTTGTGCTTGAAGTGTGCCCCACGTGCACGGACACAAGTGCTCAGACGGCGGCGCCACTGGCTGATCGCGGCATCAATGATTGACTGGTCGAACTGCGCCCACTCGTTGACGAGACACGTTTTGAGTTCATCGATGTTCATCTGACAAAAAAAACAGAAAACAAATCTGCTTAGTATTTTTTGGGACACGGTGTATATAGGCGACGTAGGATGTTATCTGTTGTGGTGGCGTATTTTACTATTTTTTGTGCATGCAGCAATTGTGCAATTAAAATTTTTCGTCGTACGATTAACTGTGATTAAAATTTTCAATTGATCTGCAGCTCTAGTCTGAAGGTATGTTCACAGATGGTGAGAGTGGAGTGCGAATCGTGTGGGAAGGATGGTGGCACGGAACAACTGTTGATCTGTGACAGTTGCGGTCAAGCCTACCACAACTATTGCCTCGTTCCACCACTGCCCAACATACCGCGCCGGTCCTGGCGCTGTACCGAGTGCATAGCTAAGGTCAGTGCTAATGTTTTATTGCTAATTAATTTACGATAATTACTGATGACTGTCTGGATGACACGAGGGAAGATTATTAGAACTGCCTTTACTGTTAGTTACATATGCACGCTTAGAATTGGCAGTTCTTACATTTTTGGGTTTAGGTTGTTTTTAGGTTTTGTGTTTCGTAAAGGTTAAACCTTCTGTTAAGGTTAAACTTTTTGTTCCATTATTATGTGTGTAAGTGCATTTCACCTTTAAAGGCCATCCCCGAAATGATCTATACTGTATCGAGCGAGACGTAAAACCCTACTCACTCACTCACTTGTCATAATTACTGTCTTGTTCCACAGTTCTCAAATTTTTGTTGTCAATCTCAGAACTGTACTGAATGCATAATTAAGGTCAGTGTTTGTGATTATGCCATGGCTAGATTATTGAACATGAAGAAAACTTGAGTGCCATTTAGCATTTGATATCGTTTGTTGTGTAACCGGCCTAATTGGCTCTTGGCACTCTGTCTTTGTCCCATATGGGCTGGTAACTGAAAAATTAAAGGACACAGTAAAACCATAGTGCCCAGCTAGGTAGATGGTCACACGATGTTAAAACTTTGCCAGTTTTTAGTTTAGAGTATAATTTTTAGCAAGTACTTTTGTGTACCAGTGGTTACGTTTTCCTACAGTAGGTGATGTGTTTATATTGAAAGGTGTGTCAGCGTCCAAGCATGAAGTACGGCTTTGAACAAGCCAACACTGAATACACGCTTCAGTCCTTTGGTGAGATGGCCGACAAATTCAAAGTTGACTACTTTGGCGCTCCTATCCACGTAAGACTTCTATGATAATGTATAGTAATATCTAGAATCATTTCAGATGTGCTGATGGACACTTGAGTAGTGGTATCTATTGATTGCTAGTCCTAAATATCTGCCAGAAATAGTCCGAAATTGGTTTTGTGAACATTTTCGATAAATTATTTCTGCTGCTCTGCTTTCTTAAGATGCTGATAGTGTTGATGTTGTATGCATTTGGCATGATTAATGGCTAACACCTTGCGTCTGGTCAAAAAAAGTTACTGTACGCTGTACCTAGTCAACATTGTGGGCAGGGAAACCATTTTAATATGTAACCAGCCACCCAGCCTGACCCAGGTCGTTTCATTCTTCTACTAAAGGTTGGTGGCGTGGTGTAGTGGTAACACGTTTGACTCGATCAGCGAAGTTACTCTACGCCGGGCCCGGTTAGTACTATGATGGGTTACCGCCTGTGGGCAGGTAAACTATCTCGGTATGTAACCAGCTGCCTAGGTCAACTCAGCCTTCCATCTCTCTGTGGTAGGTAAATCAAGTACCGGCCTATCTGGCTGGGGTTAAGGCGGGGCACGTTCACCTCTGTCGGGTGGCAGGTAACACTGTGTGATCCCATACGACACCTGACGCTCCGTAGCTCTGTGAGGGGTTTGCTCCTTAAGAGATACACATAATTTTAAAGGATGTTTATCTTTTTATGCCGAACCCATCTCGGAGTTATGATGCGGCGGTTGGTAAAATGAGTATCAGTTTTCGGGCCGAGTAGTAACAAATGGCATTAGTGGATGTAGTATTGTTAGCTAGTTTAGGTGGACCTTCTAACTCAAGATTCTTGGCTTGATCCAAAGGTTGCCAGCTGTTCATTAAAGCAACTGGGCGAACTCTTGCACTTTCATTGCCAGAATGACAGCACCATAAACATTTTCGTGGCTGTTATTGCGATTACTGTCTGCAGTAGCGACGACAACATTCTTTTCAGCATCAATAATTGATAACTCATGAACTGCTGTACTTAGCTTGATGAACATTTGTACGAGCGTGTCCCCCGACAACCGTAAGAACCCTGTTGAATTTCAAGGTCACTGGTCAAAGGCCAAGGTCACAGGACCGGATTTTCGGATACTTTATCATTGCAAGCTGCTAATAGCTGCCGCCGTGCAGGCCCAGTTAGGTCGATAGCTATTGACCGATGCTGACATCATTGCTATAGATATCGCAGCATGCCATGTCAGCTAACACACGGACACATTTGGCCTTGCATGAGGCCTGACGGTTTAGTTCATTGTTGCTTTGTAGACGGTGTCGTGTGCGACGGTGGAGAAGGAGTTCTGGCGCCTGGTGAACTGTATTGAGGACGACGTCGTTGTAGAGTATGGTGCCGATAATCCCGTCGGTGATGAATGCGGAAGTGGGTTTCCCACTGAGAAAACCCAGCATCTTTTTCCTGGTGATGAGGTCTGCTATAACCACTCATTTTGGAGTTTATGCAGTAGTTAAGTTGTCATGGAGATTGCTTTTACTGCTTCAATATTGTTAGACTGAATTTGTTGGCATATCATAAGTAACCTCCACGGAGATTGTGTAGTGTAATAGTATTTATTATGCCACAGTTCTAATAGGCTGCATTCGGGTCTTGCCTTTGCAAATCCATCTCTCTGTCTTGTATGGCTTTTTGACTTGAGAACTAGAAAGCATTGAGAAACTAAAATTTGCGTGAATGTTTCCTAGTTTGTGAATGACCGGTTTGCCTTTTTCAGTTGGAGAGGTTAATGGTTGGTTAGGGTTAGGTTAGTATTTGCACAGCTCTAGTTGGACAGTGATATATATTATGTCATCATTGTGCTGTCATTTTTAGTTTATTTGTAAGTGGACTGCAGAAGCAGATGAACACAAACTTTAAGTCTGGTATTACTTGTACTATTGCTACTACTACTACTACTACTACTACTAATGTGTGTGCATGTGTTTTCTGATTCTAATGTTTGAAGGAATATGTACATTCACCATGGAATTTGAACAATTTGCCAGTGAACAAGAAGTCCCTTCTTAGCTACATTACTGCTGATATCTCAGGCATGAAGGTACGTTGCCATCAGCATACAGTACCACAGTGCATTGGGTGTATTAATATTTATTAACTAGATCAACCAATCACATCAAAGCATTGTGATATATTAATATTCGTGACGATATGATTTTATCCAATGACTTAGTAGTGCCTCTGTATTCTAGGATGTCATTAGAGCATTATAAAATTTTTATGATGATGTCGATCATGGTTGTTATTGTTATTAGACACCAGTTGTCTGGAGCAAGCAATTTCGCCTATAGCTACCCATTTCTTTGTAGCATGGTCTGTCATCTGTCACACTCGTGCACTCTTCTTAAACTGTTCAATAGATTCACGTGCCATTTGGCCGATACACTTACAGGATCCAGTGATGCACTGTTTTAGATGGGGTTCTTGACCCCAAAGGGAAAGGGGGAGATTTGTGAGTCGAACCCGTTTCCCAGCCAAAAATTGCACTTGCCTACTTATGACTCCCTTGTGGTTCTATTGCTGCTGCTATGTCGATTTACAATGTACTAGCAAAGTTTCTACCCTATGGGCGAGAGAACCTATTATTGACTGTCATTCGCTAGATGGCACCACAAAGCACGATATGCTGCATTAAGCACTACACTGATGGTTGGCTGGCAACTTACCCCCTCCCCCCCCTTTCACCCTCAGGCTGCTAGAGGAGGGAGGTGAGGGTGTGTGCGTGTACCTAAGACCCAAGGACTCAAATGTTGCGGTTGGGATCCGCGACTGTGAGACACAGAAAGCACAGAAGGGTGTGACAGACAGAAAAAAAACAGACAGACAGACCGACTTTCCGTGCATTAGGCTGTGTTCGCACAGACACAAGTCCGGGTTTCAGTTTATAGCTCGTAGAAACTTCACTTGTACGAGTGGAGCGTTCACAGTCACCTGTACAAGCACATAACTAAATGCGTGGCGGCCATATTGAATAAAGTCGAATCGAAGAAATGCTTCGCGAATAAACAGCAATATTCCATCTCATCGCTAATAGTTTTACTAACCACGCACCTCTAACGATGAATAATTTTACACTGGCATCAGTTATGTCACCAAATATGCGCCGCAACTTTTGTAAATTATATTATTGTTATTTATGGGTAGTTTACTTCACACGGGTTGGATAAAAACATGATCTGCACAGAAACTACTTGTACAAGTGAAATTTACAGTTAACTTGGATTTTGTGTATGTGAACAGCTGCCATTGAAATACACGCAAACTTGTGTTTGCCGGAACTCGTATATGGGAACCCGTACAGTGCCGGACTTGTACTTGTGTTTATGTGAACACAGCCTTATAGTAAGATTATTAAGATGTGTACAGAGCGACAGGTATGAAATGAAATGAAAGGCGGAGCATGAGGCTTTTACTTCAGTTCTAGCTCATTCCAGTTAATACAGTTTATTTTGTTTTATATCTGTCGCTTTTTATGGACTTTTAGTTGAATGAGTCAGTTTCTGGGCATCGGCACTGATTGGCTGTAAAGGGAGTTAATAATGAGATGTGCTGATAGCGTTGATGTTGTAGGTGCCGTGGTGCTACGTTGGAATGTGTTTCTCATGCTTTGCATGGCACACGGAAGACCACTGGACTTTTTCCATCAACTACATGCACTGGTAATTGAAGCACTTGATCCTCATCTACTGTCACTGTTGCTCGTCCACCTACTCATTCCTCCTTAAAAATTACCAGTCGTTCCTTTCGCTATGCATCACCTCATCTCTGGAATCAACTGCCTCACTCACTTCGTCAGCCACGTCTTGATCTATCTCCTCCTGACTCACCATACTTCCATGATCATCTCACCGTACCAGTGTCATCATCACCTTTCTTATCATGCTCTATTTTTCTTTTATTCTTTCCAGTCTCAAAACTTCTTTGGAAATATTACTCTTCATGCATTTGGCATTCCCTCAGACTGATTTCACAAATATCTGAACTCTTTACAGGTTTTTCTCGTTTCCGTCTTTTTTTGTTTACGTGTCTTTCTAGTCGCTGTTCTCTTTTTATGTTTTTTGATCTCTGGCATCTGTTTTTCTCATAACCACTTTTTTCAAAACTAACACAACTTTTTCCACTTGTTGCACTTCATTTCCACTTAAAACAGTTTTACACTGTATCAAGAAAATGCCTAGTCACTGGCATTTTGCTGTTAGATATCGAGGTTAGAGGTTTCTGTCACCCTTCAGGAGAAGAGAGTTTTGAGGTTGAGCTTGTGTTTGCCTGCTTACAATTCACCAGGGGGCAGCGCCGATCAGCGATTTTGCCTTTTGTCGAATCACTGATCACTTGTTGGAGAATGCTAACATAGCTTTTGATAGCCCTTCTGGACATTTCTTGTAAATACCGGTGATCTGCTAACGCAAACAGAAACGCACAACAGCCGGGGTGCATGTTTGAAACACAGTAAAACAAAGTCTAAGTTATTCACCAGAGGGTGCCAGACGACCCGAGGCTATAGTGTCTATAGTGTTTTATTTACTTGTACGCACCAGAGGTCGCACTCTGCTAACGTCGTATCAGCTGGATATAGCAAATTTTGCCTACCCCCCTCTCATTTAATGCCCTCGTTTGGGGTGTCCCCCTTCGAATTTATGGAAAAGCTTTACGGTTCCTAAAACTAGAGTCTTCCAGGCTGCTGATGGTGAAGATTTGGTGATCCTTGCTTGCACCGTTTTTGACTGATCCGCCCTTGTGACAGACAGACAGACAGATGGACAGAACTGCGATGGCTAAGACGCGCTACTGTTGCGCGTAAAAATAGTGTATTGTATTGCGTGGCTTACTATGGCAGGATAGCTCAGTCGGTAGAGCGCTGAGTCTTGGATCGAAAAGTCCCAGGTTTAAATTCCATCAGTGTCGACTCGGCCCTTCATCCATCATGGTCGATAAAATGAGTGGCACAATGTGTGGAGGTAACAGGGAGTCTCTGTTGAGGACTAATCCACCAAACAGAGATGTATGCAATCTCGAGTTGTACTCCCTGGCTCAAGGATATCGCAAAGGGATAAGCTCTTCTATACCGTGGCTACCGGCTTTGCACAGTATAAACCTTTTACCTTTGTTGTGTGGTGTAGGGGAGAACCCAAGACGTGGTACGGCGTTCCGGGGTCGAAGGCGGAGATGTTAGAGGACGTAATGAAGCAGAATGCACCGGAGCTGTTTGAGCAGTCTCCGGACCTACTGCATCAGTTGACTACGACGCTGAACCCAAATACATTGATGAACGCCGGAGTACCGGTCAGACTGTACAATGTGACTTGTTCAGTGTTTAGTACTGATAATAATGATAATGTCTAACAGTGTCAACTTACAGCGGAGCTGAACAGTCTATAACAATAAAATATGTTTGAATAAAATACAATAAAATGACTAAGCCTACATAAAATCATACTCCAAGTCATAAAATTTGCAGAAAAAGTGAGTTTTCAGTCTCCGCTTAAATGTGTCCCTGTTTAGTACTGATAATAGCAGTGTTATTTGGTTGGTGGCGTGGCTTAGCGGTAACACATTTGATTCGATCAACGAAGTTACTCTACACTGGGCTGGGATGGGTGGCTGCGTGCAGGCAGGAAAACCATCTCGGTATAACCAGCCGCCTAGGTTAACTCAGCCTTCCATCCCTCCAGGGTAGGTATATTGAGTACCAGCCAATCTGGCTGGGTTAAGGCAGGGCGCATTCACCTGTGTTGGTTGGCAGGTAACAATGTGTGATCCCATACGGCAGGTGACGCTCTGTAGCTCTGGAATGGGCTTCCGTTAAGAGCTATGACACCATTTTGTATTTAACAGTGTATTGTGTACATACCAGCTTTAAATCCTCCCCCCTGTCTTCCAATATACAGCATTCTGAAATTAATGACACTCAGTAGGATAACAGGGAAGATTATTAGAACTACGATTTACTGTTAATATGCACAATCATAATGGTCAGTTCTTACAATTTTTGCTTAGGATTGATATTGTGTTTTATGTGTTCTTTTCTGGTTTTTTTTCTGTAAAGGTTAAATATTGTGTTTAGTTATGTGTTTATATGTGTGCATTGCCTGGAAAGGCTGTCCCTGAAATGGTGTATACTATGAGGTGGGATGTTAAACCCTACTCACTCACTCACTAAATCTGTTTCCGTTTTGAAGTTATTCTACCGTAATTGTAATGCCATTGTTTCTGATGGGACAGATTTCAAGCTGGGATGGGCAGATACAAAACTAGCAGGCGCTCGTGAGAGTGCATATCTCCACCAAGTGAAGTGATTTAAACATTACTACTACTGCTAGTACTACTACACCCTACAACAAGGAAAGGGGAGGGAGAAGGAACAGCCGCTTCGCAGAGGGAGGGAAAAGTAATAGCCGGCGTTGCTGCTTGTGCTGTTGGTGCAATGCTATTATGAGTCATCATGCACACACACACACAGACGAATACACAGACGGACAGAACGACCAATCTCTTAATCTCCTCCAATGTTCACTTCGTTCACCTTGGCGGAGATAGTGACAGTATGCTATCATCAGTAGTAAATGTTCTGGTCATTATTCTGGTCATTCTGCTCTCTGTGACTTGTTTACCGATAGCATTACGTCATTATGTATAGTGCACACCCCAGCTTGAAATCAGTTTCTGATGATATTTGTAATATATTTGTAATATTGATGCCAACGTTTATGGTGCTGTTATTACGGCAAACCTGGTTTATCTGATGAACACGAGCGCCAGGTGGCTGCCGACTTTTGGACCAAGTTAGCCAGCTTGAGCCAACATATCCATCTCTGTGCAGTTATAGTGACTACATTCACCATCTTATGTTATCCGTTGAGTGCGAAAATGCCGTTTGACACTTTGTAAAAGTCATTTTCGGACACGGCATAATTTTGAGTGACAGGTGATTACTTAACCATGTTAGCATTTTTTTGCTGTTTATCAGTTGTTTACATGTGGTATGATACATCTCAGATTTTGCATCACCTGCCATGTGGGATCACACAGTCATTCACTTTCCACCCGGCTCAGGTGAAAGTTTATCATCTTAACCCTTATGCCACCAATCCACTTAGATTAGCATTTTGTTGACATTTTCTAGGTTATTATGTGGTTAATATTTTGATTGTTTGGTTGCTAGGTGGTGCGAACAGACCAGCATGCGGGTGAGATAGTTGTCACCTGCCCTCGTGCTTACCACGCTGGCTTCAACCAGGGATACAACTTTGCCGAAGCCGTCAATTTTTCCACCGCAGACTGGGTTTGTGACATTTTTATGTGTTCTGTGTCTAGTAATGGTTTTATCACTGTTAATACCTGGCAGATGTTTACTGCCAAAATAGTAGCGTATATGAAGATGGTGCATTCTGGGATGTATTGCTGTCAGTTGTTGTACATTGCTACTTTGTTGCTATTACTAGCACAGCCTTTAGTCACATGATCTTTCTCTAAATTACCTTGGTGGCATAGCATAGTGGTTAGAACGACGGTCCTGGCCGGCAAACTTTTCTTATCTTGCGCTAGACTGATGGATGACTGTTTGACCACTTTGTAGGTAAAGCATCCGCTGTCAGTCAACCAAGAAGGCCAACGCAGCCTGCCATCCCTCCGGGGTCGGTTAAATGAGTAGTAACCCATTATATGGGTTACGGAAGGTGGGGACCTTTGTACAGCTGACTGGGCTGCCTGGCCGGCCGTTGCACCAGCCTGTGTTTGTAGGCTGCACACGGTGGCTGTGCGATCGGCGGCTCTGGTTAGTGATGAAAAGCGCATTAAAGGCATGTTTTTGCGCTATACAAATTGATGACCTTTGCCTTTTACCTTTACCTACAATATGTCGAGCGTTAAACTCTGCTCATTGCTATATCTCATTTCTGTGGTCTTAGTCAGCATGAGCTGCAACAAAAGAAAGAGTTATACGAGGAGATGTGGAACGTCAGAATTTTACATCATCGGGGAGTGGCTACCATGAGTTTACCTTCAGAATTGACTTCCAGAATTAAATATTGCTGGCTGTCGATGTTATAGGGTTAACGTGTAGAGTCATTCATTTGGTTCACATAAATTTTATATCACTAACAAGTCTTTGGACTACATTTCTTGCTGATGATAGTGTGGGTATTTTATATTTGAACATTCTGAAACTCGCCCACCGTGGTCGGCAGAATGACTACTGCATAATCAGGATTTACGAATATATGGCCAATTTTGAACAGATTCTATCATCGCAAGCTCTGCTGTATTTATTTCTAGATTATTATTAGATTCTAATTATTGCTATACATTTCCCTGTAGTGTGGTCGTCATCTGTTTGTCACATTTGTGCACTCTGTTGGTAGATTTGGTGGCCATTTGGCAGGTTGTGGAGTCCATTGATACATTTTGTCAGATGGGGTCCCTGCTAGTGGGGAAGGGGATATTTAGGGCCAAAACCCCAAGCAAAAATGTGCAGTTGTTTTTGACTTGTGTAAAAGAGATGATTTAGGATTCATTAAGTGGCAGTGATTCTACCTCGGACCAAGTTACTCAACGGTCTGAGTTTTGACCTTTAATGTTCAAGGAGTTGTCCGTATTGAGGCCTCAATGTCTTAGTACTGGTAGTATTTAAGTTATGTATTTTATACTATATAGCTTTCATTAGATCATCACCGTGTTGAGTGTCGATTGTTAGATGAGCTAAGGTTTGTTCACAGAGGGTCTTCATACATGTGTTTTGTGTTTCTGTAAAGGTTAAACTTTCTGTTTATTGTAAAGTTTAAACTTACCATTCCATTATTAGTCTGCCCGAAAACGATAGTTTTCGGAAGGACTTATGTTTTACGCATGATGTTTTTTCACTCGCGAGATCTCCGAGATGCGTGGGCTGACCGGCGTGAAATTTTGCACGATGGTCAGTACTAGGCCCAATTTTATAATGCCGGTCCAAAATTTCAGGGCGCACACCCCAAAAAAATTTCAGGGGCCAAAAACATGCAAAATTTAGCCCGATTTTGGAAGTTCGGCGGCGAATATCTCCGAAACGGATGAAGATGTTCAAAATCGGATAGTCATTCCGTCCACCGCGATTCCTCCTGCGTTAGGCGAAACAAGTCCGGTGAAGTTTGGTCCAGTGACCTTGGAGATCTCGATGTTGAATCATACTGACCTAAAGTGCATTTTTCGGAAGACCATATTTCGGCCCCTAGGGGTGATGTGCCCCCAAATTTTTACACGCGCTAGAGAATGACCAAGTCTTACTAGTGCACCCCCCAGCTGGGACGGGGGCTCCCCTTACGACTTTTTGCAAAGGGGGTCAAAAATTGGCTTAAAATGGAATAAATGAGCCATTATAACTTCGAAGTTAGGGGATGTAGCCCGATGAAACTTTGGCACTTGACGTGTCTCTAGGTGTGGGTGTTAAGGCAAGTACAACTTTTGGGGGCACCGCCCCCTTAAAATTTGGGAGGGCAAAAAACGTCCAAAAATTGGTGCAATTTACAACAACTTTCGAGTTTGAGCGCAAATATCTCTAAACTGGATAGAGATATCGACAAGCAGTAAACGGCGTTATCAAACACGGTTAATTCCGCGTTGAACAAAA
>Ga0209367_1012431_pt1 | contig 11128 bp, 6 predicted proteins | sample WorMetLIZISLAND2_FD_187412 | JGI IMG/M metagenome (GOLD analysis project Ga0209367, IMG submission 187412) | Marine gutless worms symbiont microbial communities from Max Planck institute for Marine Microbiology, Germany - Olavius geniculatus... ... | reverse complement strand
CTGTTATAGTTAAGGTTATGTGTGTCTGTGATATGCTATAGCCTCGTAACTGTTTCACATATTTATGTTTTGTTTTCTACCACACTGTGTTGGTGAATAAAGATTATCAAAATTATTCTAAACATTTTACGCGCGACAGCAGGGACTGCGCGTCTTAGCCATCGCAATTCTGTCCGTCCGTCCGTCTGTCTGTCTGTCTGTCCGTCCGTCACAAGGGTGGATCAGTCAAAAACGGTGCAAGATAGGATTACCAAATCTTCACCGTCGGCTGTCCGGAAGACTAGTTTCAGGAACCGTAAAGCTTTTCCATAAATTCGAAGGGGGTCACCCAGAACAAAGGCGCTAAATGAGAAGGTGGTGGGAAAATTTGCGATTTTACACCACTGGTGGAATTCATGCATTAGACGTGGCGCGCAATACTGAAATTCATGCACTGGATATGGCGCTAGGCGTCATCCGCCGTCGAGTCTTTATGAAACATCGTTGTGAACTTAGATTTCGTTCGCACCGGCCCTTTACACATGCATCGCTGTCGCGCGTTCCCCTTTGCGTTAGCTGGGCTTTTCTTGTTAGCAGTTGTACTAAAAGTCAGACAAGTAGAGAGGTAAAATAAAGAAAAAGAAAAGTGTTCTGTTTCAGAATCATTAGTGATGTAATTTTCAAGCACAATACCAGTATCAGCTTATAAAGTAGCCATCGTTGTGTGTAGATACAGCCTCGAAATGATGACGTTAGCTCAAGAAGGTTTGTTGAGGCAAATAACTCATCCATTGATAAGACGCCAATAAATCCATTGTCTCGCATACGTGCAGCCTTCGCAGCGAAATGACCAGCTGTTGCTGCAGTAATATGTCTACTAGAGATGGGAATCGAACTGAACTAGAATCGAATCGAACCCGTCAACGTAAAGAACCAGAACCGAACAAGAACCCTGTTGCTAGTCTGCTATGGTTCTGAAAAGTTATCGCAAACATTCAAACTACTGATAAAATGTCATAAATGCAACAAGCGACTTTAGACTACAACTGATCACTCAGCAAATTAAATACATCACATAAACCTAATTCACAATTTTTGGCGTTAATTTAACGCACAGTAGTTAAATAGCAGGTTCAAAACAAAGTCAACTTATAACCTACTATCAAACGTTTTTAGAATCCACACAGAATCGAACTAATGAACTATTAGGTCTATTTTTCGTAACTGCAAAGAACTCGAACAGAACCGAACCCCCATCAGTGACGGTAGGGCCTACTTTTTATCCATGTCTAATATTATCTGCATTGCCGGCAGATGGACGACGACAGTGTGTCGAAGTTAATAGATCCGCGAAGGAACAGTGCGGCGCATGTTTACACGAAGTTATTAATCAGAACTACAACTGCTGCTGTTGACCGCTGCTAGCGCCAATGCAGCTGCCGCAGCCAGACACACAGCTTCCCATCGTCCATGAAAGTCCATGTAATCTTTCCAGGCTTCCTTGCATCGTCCGGTCGGTCGGTCGTTCGTTCAAGACTGTTGATACTTGTTTTTCTGGTGGCAGCGATGTGCGGCGCGATGTCAGCGCAGATTGACAGAACACGGATGCACGTCCATGTTGTCTGCAACAGGCTCCACGACGACGACGACGACTATGGAGCTTTCTCTGGATGTGAGAACGTTCAGCTGGCTTCCGCTGAGTCGCCCACGGCCGCAGTGTAAACATTGTCGGTAATTACGCCCGTGAGTAATTGTTGCGCTGTATAATGCAGCTCATCTGTCGGACAAGGGCGTCAGTCTTGCCACACGAATGCTTCCGGTCACCCGCTCAGCCAGGAAAGCCTGGATAGATAGATAGATGCTGTTATCCATCTTTCCTTTTCTCAGCTACTGCAGCTGTCCAGTTGCATGTTATACAACAGAACGTCGTTCACGGTTCACGGCAGCACTTTTACACGGCTTTTTGAAGTATTCCGCGCAACTGCCGTGAAGAAGGCGGGCGCCAAGCTGACAGCGTCTGGTGTCAGGGTTATTTAGAACATCCGTTCGACATTCGCTCTCGGAAATGAGGTCGACTTTTAAACCGAGGCACGTGATTGATAGGCGAGTGGAAAAGAGCGTCATTAAAGTCTGACAATCATAACATCACTAATTTACGTGTAATGGTAGTATTAACTATCAGTATATAGGTAAATTTAACATTGATAGTGTATAATTATTGTGTTTTTGACTATTCGGCACCAATTTTAACTGAATCGAGGTCTGCAGTCAACTGGGCGACAAACTGCATCAGTGCCAATCTCGGTTATATTTATTTGCATTTGCTGGAAAATAGCGGTCAACTGGAACTGGATAAAACATCTTTATTTTGTGCTACAGTTGATAACTGGAAAAAATCTATTCCGTTATTTTTACAGTACAAGATTGCAACAATATCGGTTTTTATTACAGCCACGCAGAAGTTACGGCAGGATTATCATTGCCAGATGGACGAAATGACATCGGTAGCGGTATGGCGAGATGGATTTAGTGAGCAAGTCGACTCGACATTTGCTCGTCGTCAGCAAATCTGCTTCTCGGATAACATCAAACAACCTACCACCGACCGACCACCGACTGCACTGCCACAATGACAAGAGATTTCAGCAGTGACCACACACATAATGACCGGTCGGTCAGTCGTCACTGACCACTGGCACTGACCGCGGACCGCCCTGCACACAATCAGAAACCGATTTGTGGCGTCCGTGACGCCCGTACCGGATCTGACTCGCAATTGGACGCAGACCAGTGTCACATTAAAATGTCTCCCATAAAAAATTTGACTGGGAAGAGATAATCACGGATTTGATATGTCTCCCCTTTATTAAAATATCGCTGGCCCCATGCATAAAAAAACTTCTCCCATTATAGGATCGCGCCCTAGAAAAGTCTCCCGCAGCCGACAATTGACCGGTAAAAATCCGTCCCGCCCGGGCGGCTGCCGGGCGGGGCAGATTTTTGCCTGTAATTATCGGCCGGGGGAGACTTTTCTGGAAGCGATCCCATAATGGGACACCGGCGGTGTATAGCAGGACTGTATGGACAGCCGGATGGATTCAGAGTCCGCTAATTGCCACCGGATGTGAATGAATAAACTCGTCTTTTAATCTCTGAAAAGAATTCTCTTTGATGGCGTGGGCGGTAAGCATAGAAGCTTATTGTCTGTCGTTCACGTTCACAAGAAAGATGCGGTTTCTCTGCTTGCTGCTGATGGTGGTGTGTGTCGTCATCACATGAAGGCAGATGACACATATCCGCATGCGTGTCCGGTGCAACAGGCAGCATCCTGTAGAGTGTAGACCTACTCTTGTCCACTAAGATATACATTTCTGCCATTTCACTGCAGGATGTTGGTCAGTTAGTAACCATCGCCGGTAGCAGCTGCATTGGCAGATAACAACTATTAGTGATTTCAGTGAACTGCGTCAACACGTATCCGCCAGCCGAGAATGGTTTATTTTTGCACTTAGCTGCGTTTGAAGCTTTTAACACCAACACATAAATTGTTTGATAGTAAGCTAACTTTAATACATATGTGAGACACGCAAAATGCAAAATAATAAAAGATGAACTATAAAATAAAATTGGTCGAAACAGTGTGATTTGTTATACAACTTTTAATGCGCAATAAAACATTCTCACATTGATCTTTGCAGGCAGAATAGAATTAATTTTGTATATACTGCTTTATTTGGTCAATATTATTAATGGATTTATTAATTTGCGTCTAATACGGGGTTTGTTAATTAACGTATAATTAGTACGAAATAGTTTGCGTGTGGCTTAACGATTAACGAATCGAACAAATTATCACAACCATTCAGAAAGCCGGTGAAACTAAGAAAGTTAGACAACCGAAAGAAATTGCGTCTGGAGAGGGGAAAATCGCACGAAACGTGGCAAGCGCGTAGAGTGGATAATAAGGAGTGAATGATTCATTGCTGCAGTCATTGTGGCTTAGCCGGTGAGTCGCTGATGACTTTCCTTGTAATGTGCGTGACGCCTGCTGCAAGGGAACGCTTTATTGCCGCTAGATCGAATCCTCAGTCCTATGTGAGTCCTGTGTGTGCGTGGCAAACGTAAGAAAACATTGACGACACAGTTGGACGGCGAGATGACGAACGCGTGCAAGAACAGATGTGACAGCAGCGCCCGGCGCCTAGTAGCAGAAATAGCTCCTCCGGCCAGATGGAGGCGAGCTAGCCTCACAGACTGCAGACCTACTCCCGTCCCAGCTGCTGTCCGTCTGCCGTCGCCTCTGGCAGCGGAGACCGAGGACGAAGAACTTGAACTTGAACTTCGGCGGATCCGTTGCGGAGATTGTCTTCTCATCCGTATTTATTCACAATTGTCTTTATTTTTGATCTTTACTCCATTTTCTTTCTAACTATTTCCGCAGACTGACTTACACTGTTCATGTCGTCTGTCTTTCGGCCTTCTTTTCCAATCATCTGTTTGTATCTTTCTAGTGTTAGTCCTTTTACTGTGCTTCCTTCGCATTCAAATATGTGTCGTGTTGTTTCTTGCTTCCCACAGATATAGCACTGTTCATCTTTCTGTCCATAGTTTGAATTCAACTTCAACATATTCGTCCTGACTTCAAACACTGTTCTGGAATTTTCCCATGTGAGATCCTTCAGATAATTCTTTAACTCTGCATTTGCACCTGATATATTACGCAGCTTGGTCTTCAGTGAACTTTCTTCCATTATTTCCTTGTTTACTGTATCATTTACCTTCTTTTGCACTAACCTTCTCCACTGATTTACTGTCATATTTTTTATTTGATTATTATTATAAGTAATGTTGTGCTTTTTCAATATTGCATATGCATCATCCAGTAGGTTAATTGATCCAAGTTGTTCTGCTTTGACGACTGACTTCTTTGTAAGTCTTTCTTCTGTCATCGTGATTATTCTGTGGTATTCCATGAGTTTCTTTATATGGATCTTGTATTCTACCGGAATGATTCCCAATTCTTGAATGATGGCAGCGTTGGGACATCCTCTCTGCACATCAATGAGTCGTTTATAGAAGTTATTTTGAACTGTTTCCAACTTCTTAATGTCGCTAGTTTTAATTTTTGTCCAAGTTTCTGCATTTCTGCGAAGTAACTGTCACGCATGCGGCGCCCTGACGCCATGCTGGGAGAGAGACTTGTGTCGACGATTCACCGTGTCGACGACCACCAGACGACGAAAACAGCCCGCGAGCGATAGCAGGAAAATCGCTGCTGCTGGCTGGTATTGCGATAAGAAAAGAAACCCACGTACTTGTGTACGCTGTAGCGTATTAGTCACTCCCTTGTCCTGAGACAACGCTCATACAGTGACCACCAATTTCTACCTGCTGTGAATGCTATTGTCTGAACAAACCTGCCACGTAACGCGAGAGACGTTCACGCTAGAAACACGATTCCCGACCTGCTGTTTGGTAAACACTGTTAGACGGTCGACGCTGTATCCAAAGCCGCTAATAGGCCGCCAATTTTCTTCCGAAATAACAACTTGCTAACATTACTAACATCTTGAATAGCGACTTGACAAGTTCGCAAAGTAGCGCTGCCTCGTGAATTATTCTGGATAATGCATATCGAACTGTTGAAATTGCATATATTTATTCCAATCATTTGTTGCTTGAATGGCGGCTTATAAACTGTGAAGTTCACGTGTGAATAGCTGTTCATTTATTTACCATAACGGTATGTGTATTGAAATATATTGCGATTCCTATAGATATCCAAAAACAGAAAAGAGCGGTCAGCTGCATAGTGCTTAAACTTTTGGAGTGTTTTCTACCTTGAAGATGTCGAGAAATACAAACGGCGCTGAATGGATAACTGAAGATGTATCATTGTAACTGGCTGTTATGCAGTTTGTCTATTTTGTCCGGATAAACATGAAAAACGTGACAGATTGCTATCTGTGGCGCTCTACAACACAATGGTCCGAATTGCCCGAGAAGTTGAGACCGCCGAGATTAAGAAGTTCTGTATTTCAGCGGTCGGTGGCATTGTGGTGGCGTGACGTACGGCGGAAAGGAACGGCAAACAACGTGCACAAATGTCGTCGGCGTCGTCGTCAATTATGACAGACTCGGCTCGAGCGCGGCTTAGCGACTGGATCAGCGCGTCGACGCCGTGGAACAATTAATTTCAGCACCAGGACGCGGGCGCCGTGCGTTGTTGATTAAACTGGACGACGCCACAGACTGTATGGACGACGGCGATCTATCGAAGACGAGGCTTAAGCAGCGTTCTCATCTGGACTTATTGCGTTAGGCTACGGTACGTACGATCGATCGGCGCGACCGAGCTCCGTGCTGGACGCCCACTCGTGCATGGTTGATCGAAACGCGCCGCCGACGACTCAACCCAACTGTGTGCACTTTACTAATTATTTCCAACCGGCGACGCTGCCAGAGCGGCCGACATTCTAAATCCACTGTTGATGCTCAGTCCACGGAAGCCTGCAGGGATAGAATGATGCCATTATCCAGGCTTTCATGCCCAGTCCGTCGGCTGCATGCGGTCAGTTGGTCAGTCGACCGGACAACAACACCCAGTAAATTGTTCGTCGGCCGATGACGGAGCAGCGCATGTGTACATATACTGGACGGCTAGTGTTTCCGCGCATGCGCACGAACGTTGTTTTACGACGCCGCCGACCTCCGAGTGACCCCGACCAATTACACGCAGCTGACCACGACCGACTGCAGTCGAAACATTTACGAACGGAGTGCGAGTGTGCTGTGTCCCGCAGAGATGACGTGCTCTGCTTTGGACGGTCAGAGGTGGCAAAAGACGAGGTCCTGACGGACGACCACGAGTGTTAGTGTGTGCGTGCGTGCATCCACTCTACGCATAGTGGCATGCATGCAGGAAAACCCAGCTGTATCGGCCGACATCTGCCAAAGATGTTTAGGCGTGATGAACTGCGAGTGTCTGGAATGCGCGCACACCTTGTTGTCTACCTGCCCCAGGCGGATAAAAACATCGTCGACAGCTCCGTAACTAAACCACTCCCACTTCCTGTTCCGCGTCCGTGTGAGCAATCGACCGTGCATTGGGGCTAGCGTGCCGTAATTACTGGGGAGGATACAAATCAAGATTCCGTGTATAACGTTAGCTCACGATTCAATGCAATACGGCCCACCCAATCAATTATGTGGGCTTTATCCAACCACCCCCCCCTTCTTGTAGCGATGGTTCCATGACCTATTTGGCATTTTACCGTACGCGGCATTCGTCTTGGACTTTTTCGAAAACGCCAAAATTGTTTTAGCCATAAACTGTTAAATGCACTTTCTGATAAGACATCTTTGCATTTTAATACTCAAGAACTTCTTGCTTAGATGGGCCAAGCAACATTTAACGCAATGTCATGTAGGCTTACATGGAAAATCGATTATCACTCTTTCTAACTGTCGAAGTGCACGATTATTCTATAACATTGCACACTTTAACCTATTTCCTTTTTCGCCATGTAATTTGATGCAGTAAGGCGACGAATGTATAAATTTCGGTTAGGCCACTAATTGCCAAAGCTATATCGTACACCTGTTAAATCTACGCCCGTATCGCTTCCAGCTTGTCGTGTTTAATGTGAAAACTGAACGGTATATACGCACAAGGAATGTCGACGGCCATCTACCTACAGCGATGTAGACGGCTGTGAAATTCTCCATTATTGTTTGGCGTCCAAGCGTACAACACTGCAGCTGTAACCTTGCATCACGGGTCACCGCTTTACCTCCGGCAGCGTCTAGGCACAAGTCTTCTAGCAAGACCTCGCTGCTTATTGTCTCTCTCTCGTTCCCTTCCCGGCTGCCTTCTTCCCACCTGACGTTGCCCGGTCAGTGCTCGACGCGGAGTTGCGAGAGTAAAAAATCGCTGCGGCGCTCAGATAGCGCACATCACAAGCGGGCGCGTTGCAGCTCGTCGGAAGTGCGCACGCGCAGCCGGAACTGATCGATAGGCAGGCTTCCGGTTGCACGCCGACTGCGCGCCGCCGCCGCAGCAGCAGCAGCAGTCGAAATATCGATAAACGTTATTGCGATACGGGCAAGGTTTTGTCCGACGGGAGCTGACTGGTTGCGGCCGCAGCATCGGTGGGAGGAAGTGAAAGGAAGAGATGGAAGGATGTGGAGTGAGGGGGTCCGAACGGCGCAGGATTGAGAAATAGTTGACAGCATGGCATGATGATAGCCGCGTCTGAACGGTAGTCACTGCTTCGTACTGCATGCAGTTATGCTACGGACGCCTCTAGGCTAGAAACGCGTCGGTTCGTCGACTAAATTCGTCTTCGGTGCATGAAGAGCGCACGCATGTAATTTACATTATAATTACACAGTCAGGCGCGCCCACTGCATGACAGCACTATTCTTGTTGGTGACGGAAAAAGAACTGCCCTATATTGTCTAGTTATAGCAGTCTTTCTTTGTCCTGCGTCGACGAAACAACTGAATTTTCATATTTAGAGTCTGCTATTGATAACCATACGTCATTGTGATTGTTTTTTGTATGCCAAAAAGTAAGCCAACAAGTTTCACAACTTCAGAACTGTTTCTTTATTTACAATTATTTACTTGAATTCGTACTCCTAATGCTCACTTAAGAGTTTTTTGTTATTTTATTACAACCAAAAAACGAAGTAAATGAAATACAACATTCGTGAAGAAAACCAAATGATGACCAAGTGCATCTTAAACTTGGCGGCTGACTCTTAACTAATCGTACAAAAAACACAATAATTGATGCATTTTAATATATAAATATAGCCTGGACTACAAGTTTAATCTTCGTAGACGTAGGCCTAAATAGTAGGCCTATGTCTGGTTAAAAGCGTTTAACATCAGTAGAGTTTTTTTGCTGTTACGACATAGGCTATGACGCGGCCGATCTTTGGCATTTCGTTGCGCATTTGTCATCGACTGGGCTGCGTTTCGAAGTCGTGCAAGCAAGCAGACCTGTCGAGTGTGCGAAGACTGCGAACGACCGACGACCGCCTGCAGCGCAGCTTCGCAAGTGGTGCGTGCGTCTACCAACTGACTGAACGGCAAACCATGCCATACCTTGAGGCGGAAAAACTTTTCATCGGGCGTCGGCGGCGGCGAACTCACTACTACTAGCGTTAACTCACCTGGGCTACAGCACACGTGTAACAACTTGGCGTCTTGTATTCGTCTGTCGGCGCTCAATTTCTCCTTTACGATGCTCAGTTTATTGACCACACGCTCGGCCCTCGAGCCACACACTTCGGCTGATCGACGCGTTGCTATCTAATTGATGAGTCAGTCTGAAAAAGAAAAGATCGGCAAACGTTTTCCCAGCGGACACCTAGCTTGGACACAAAGAAGAACTGCTCCAGGCATTTCGGTGTCGGTCTATCTGCCCGCTGCGTCCACTCCGCTGTGTTGTGTGGTCACTCCGGGCAAAGAATGATGACTCTCGCGATAAGCGCTGGAGCAGATAGTTATACACTGACCATTCGGTACATGGTGTATGTTTACCGTATCAAACAGGTAAACTGACCAGTTTATCACCCACGATGATTGCTTTCCAGCCATGAAGCACACGCCTTTGTAGATACACTATTAGTTGTAAATAGTGCTAAAACAGTCAGTCGAAATTCTCTTCGATGCGACTGTATTTTATCAACGTAGTCTGTAGTCATTGCACGCATGCACTATTTCGTGATGTTATTTAAACTCGCACGAGATTTGGCATGTTGGCACTTTTATTAATGTAATAAAGTTAACTAAACACGCGACACATACAACTTCAGTTAGCACGCATACATGACACATTTATGTATTTTCACCAGCAACTCATAAGCGTCCGTTTTCCGCTTTATTTGTCGTAAATATTTTGAGACATTTTTTTTGGAATTTCAGGTCGATTGCGTAACTCGTCGGACCTGCACACGAAGTCCAATTGTGAGTGTAACGCTTGCAAAACTCGCCTGCTGTGCCAACATCAATAGCGCGAATGCTGTCACAAATAAGCGCGCGTAGGCTACTGTCTCTATGGTTACAGAACGTGTTGGATACTGCTGCTGGTGCTGCTGCAGTCTTGAGATGCATGAAGCCGACACGATGCGCTTAAGCCACGTTCGTCTTGGGACGTGTTCACCACTGATGAAGCAAGCAACGTCGAGCCTATAGCCGAAGCACGTCTCTACGTCATCAAGCAGGCACGGATGGCTGGAGGTCGACGTCATTGGGGTCAGTGGATACAGCCAGCGTGACGTCATGATGAATGCCGGTCAAGCTGTCCACTCCACTGACCACCACGCGCTGCAGCCTGCAGATCGTCTCCAATAACTCGACGCGTTCGACCGTAAGCGCCGCGATAGAATTCGTTCAAACCACGCCAAGTCGCCGGCATGCAAGGAGACTGCAACGTTCTTATCCGCCCGAAAGAATGCGCTATAAATCTGCATGAATCTTAAATGGAGTTCTTGGCCTTCGATTCGGTTAACCACATGATTACTTTATGGCATGTACCATGATTTCGAGCGCTACTGTTCAGTTTTGATTTGATCGTTCGTATGATGAAAATAAACTGTGATACGTCTATTACTGTTGTTGTAAGCACATTTACAATACTGTTGTAGCTAGTCGTTTGTGTTTTACTATTTGTAAGCTAAAGTAAGTAAAGCATGTCATTTTATAGCATTCGTGTATACGCTTCTCGTATAGGTTAATAGACTGAGTCCAATGAAAAGACTCCTATTATTTTAAAACTGTAATATTCAGTGTTGGATTATCATTCATTGAGGTCACATTTTGCCATCAGCGGTTCGGGTTTTCTCATTTGGAACAGAATAGATCTGCCGAAATAGCAGAGCTTTTGACGCAAAATTATTATTTTTGCAGTTTTATTTTAAACGGATAACTGATGCACTAATATCACGGTCGGGTTAACACGAAGCTTTATTCACCATAAACATGGTAGAAACAAATAAAGGCTAAATAATAAAAAAAACACAACTTAAGTAATCTTAACTAACAAAATAATCAAGTCCATGCATGGCATACAGAACACAACAAACTGTCAGAGTTGTCAAAACTGGTTAAAAATTTATGTGTCCGCTTAGCTATTATA
>Ga0209367_1012430_pt1 | contig 11129 bp, 7 predicted proteins | sample WorMetLIZISLAND2_FD_187412 | JGI IMG/M metagenome (GOLD analysis project Ga0209367, IMG submission 187412) | Marine gutless worms symbiont microbial communities from Max Planck institute for Marine Microbiology, Germany - Olavius geniculatus... ... | reverse complement strand
AGCTTAGACATTTTTATCTGGCTACTGAGGACAGATTAAATGTCTAAGCTAATACATTACTTCGTGCTTATACTTTGGATTTTTTCTGTTTTACATCATCGCTTATACAACATTAAATAAATTGTTTACATTTTTTAAATATTATATTTGCGGTTTTATCAGAATTTGGAAAGTCACTATAGCCTGTTAGTTTTTACTACCTACGTAGCGGTCTGTCTACGCTTGAATTAAACGAATATTGTATTGCATTACAACTACAACAGCTACTACATATCTACTACTACATACATTTCTGCAAAATTGCATTAATCTACCTCAATCGGTCGCTGAGTTATTACACTCTGTGCAAAAATCTAAGATGGCGGCCGACACAATCTTGGATGTTATTTTTGTTCAATATTATGGTATTTCCGAACGTAGGACCATAAAGTGAAGCCACGTGCTAAATTTTGTGCGAATATATGCAATAGCAAGCGAGTTATAGGCAATAAACGGAATTGAAAATGGCTGCTGTCGCCATCTTGAGTTTATTACTGTTGCCAATTTTGGTTACATGGCCCATTTCATGTAATGGCTGGCTATGCTCCTGCAAAATTACATTAATCTAACTCACACACGAGTTGAGATATTGGTGTTTGTGCAAAAATGCAAGATGGTGGCTGCCGCCATCTTGGATTTTATTTTTGTTCAATATTATGGTCAATTCATATGTAGGATCATAAAATGAGTCCACGTGCCAAATTTCGTGCACATATACGCAATAACAAGCGAGGTATGTGCGATAAACTGAATTCAAGATGTCTGTCATTGTGCTATTACTGTTGCCAATTTTGGTCATATCACTTATTTCCTGTAATAGCTGGCTACACTCCTGCAAAATTTCATTAATTTAACTCAAACAGCAGCTGAGTTATTAGTGTTTGTGCAAAAATCCAAGATGGCAGCGGTCGCCATCTTGGATTTAATTTTTGTTCGGTATTATAGTCACTTTGTACATAGGACCATAAAATGAGTCCACTTGCCAAATTTCGTGCATATATACACGATAACAAGCGAGCTATGAGCGATAAACTGAATTCAAGATGGCGGCTGCTGCCATCATGAATTTATTACTATTGCCACTTTTGGTCACATGGGGGGTAGGCAAAATTTGCGAATTTTGGCCAATAAGTCGCTGTATCTTAGCAATGGTGCGAGATAGGGCCTAGGTTACTGTTAGTTACTGATAGGAAGTCGTACTCTGGCTCTCGATTGGCGCTCAATTCAATGACCTTGAATGACCTTGAACGCCAAGATAGGAGGTTTTATGGATTTTTTTTGGCGATTTCGGGCTGCGAGACACATTGCAGGAGCGAATTGCACCAAAACCAATTGAGATAGCCATGGACAAGCTGCGTATAAAATTTTCAGCATTGAACGTAGATTTCGACAGTTCAAGTCTTGATTTTCTAGGTTCAAGGAAACCTGTGCACGAGGACATCAAAGAGCGGTACCCCCGTAAAAGTCACGACGAAATGGCTAAAGATAGACTGACAGTTTGCGAACAGGAACTGCTATAGGCTTTCGCGCGTCCCGTGAGCATTAGCTCAAATTTCTTGTTTGCTCCCCATTTTTGCATCTGTGGTCTGCCACCAACGAAATCGATCTTCGATAATCGATCTCATATTTCTTCACTTAGTTTCCATAAAAATTATATATCACCAAATTCCTTATATATCGCACTAATGAATGCAATATTTAGTATTTCTCGCAATTCGTTCTAATTTGCATACTTTGACGAAATATATGATATTTTTTTTCGAAAGTTGCCACGCCCCTTTTCAACCTACTTAGTCAAAATTCACATTTTCCACTAAGTCTGGATATGCAAATCCAGTACCGATAGGAAGCTTGTTGGATATGGATTCTAGCAGTCCAAACTGTTCTCAAATCCGTTCAGTAGTTTAGCTGAAAATTGAGATGTTCACGCTAAGTTAATATGTAAATACCGATATCTCCAATCTCGATAGTTGCGTGGCGCCATATTGCGAATAGAGTTACACTTATGCCGGGTGTATGAGTCATGGTTTGCCCATCTTTCTCCCCCTCTTTTGGGGGACCCCTTTCACCCAGTGGCATGAAATTTTGTCACAAAATACTAGAGACGTTAGGCTATCATGTGGTGAAATGCGAATTCTTAGACTCACCTGGTCTTGGAACGGTACCGCCTCATGACACCAGGACAGACAGATGGACAGAATTACCATAGTTAATACACGCATGTTTGAGGGGTCAATCATGTCAATCAGCTTCAAATTCTATGGAGTTATTGCCATTTAACACTTAAAAATTTTGAAGTCATGTAACTGTCCACCCCTCCCCCTTTTCTAGTTTTTTAAGTATCTTATGCAGATGGTCTTGGGAACATGCATATCAGATTTGAAGTTCGTGATTTTAACCATCTTGGGGATATTAGCATGTAACACCTTAACTGGTCTGATTGAACTGTCTGCTTTGCACACACAGACAAACAGTATCTTTGCCTTTCACTCCATCAACTGGGCAGAAGTAAACCTTGTGTAACAACTTTCTGTACTGATTTTTATCTAGGGATGAGCATATAGTGGGTATAGGCTGTTTCATTTTCTTCGTATTACCCCCCCCCACTTGGTGGTGTGACCAGTATGTTCATGTTCATAGCCTATAGTGATGTTAACGTTGTTGCTTTATTGCAGATTTCCTAGGCTGTGTGCTAGTGACCACACGGGCGTGGTCTTTGGTGCTGGTTTCTATGACAACGGGCAGGTGCGTGCCTAGGTATTGATTATTCTACCTGTGGGGCATTAGGCTTGCAGGTGTCATCCTGGCTGGTTGCTGCAGCTAGTACCTGTCACTGGCCAGCACTAGTCACACTGCACTGATGATGATGACTACATTTCTCCGTTACCGCCGGCGTCGCTGCTGATCTCAGCTTAGCAGGTAGATTAAATTAATAGTTGTAGCTTAGAGGCTGATTAATAGAGGTTTGTTGCCACATATTAGTGAATTATCAGTATTTACTTTCTTTCTCATTAATCTGACTTCTCTACGTAATATTTTACTTTCATTATTGTTGAGTTTGTTGCTCAGCCAGGTAGTTATTTAGCTGCATCATTGTGATTTTTTGTGTGTAATGAAAACGAAAATTGCTAATAACAAAAAAAGTAATGAGTTCATCAACAATAACTAGAATGATAATGCCAAAATTGTCAAAACTAGTAGGAAACAAAAATGAGAAAAAGAAAGCAGTTAAAATTAAAACAAAAAATTCAAAACTTAAACAGAATTTTTTTTCATTAAAATCAAAATAGATTTGTGTACTCATGATTGCAATAAATTTGTTTTCTGTTTTTGGATTCAAAAATCAATGGCACAGTTCACTTGCTTCTTTAGTGAAGAGATATAATCAGTGTGATCTCACCCATCTTTCTCTTCTCATCAGAGTAACATGCTTTAGCTAATATAAGTCAACTTTCATATTCGCCCTAACATGGTGACATTTTGATGCTTAACTGTTTTTTTAGTTTAATGCATTTTCATTTAATGTGGTGTATGGGCATTATAATACTCAGCATTAATGCAGCTCATTTGTTCTCACTCATGTTATGCAGGCTTATGTTATCTCTGGTCCAGGTTTATTCTATGCATTATTTTAGGATATTTTTTTATTTTTTGTTGTGTTATTTACAGTACTCATATTTCTTTATTAAAAAGAAAGATAATAGATCCAGCACTTGCTATAGTGCTTCTTACATGAGACAAGACTCAAGACCTGAAGTGCTTTACAGTCTTGGAAGTGGCAGCCCATTGGCATGAGCTAATGATACCACAGAGCACTATGCGGCCATCCATTGCCTACACTAGTGAACAACTAGACCAGCAGTGCAGCTAGCAGACGTACCACCACCCTAATCAGCCACAGTACTGTGACAGTAGGTCTTCACCCCATAGTCCTTAGCTAGTACTCAGTTCCATTCCGCTGAGGGTAGGAGGCTAAGTTGAGCTGAGCTCACAGTTTATTAGGAGCAGCTTGCTCAAGGTTGTTTGCAAATGTCCCGAAGTTTTAGGTGCTGCCATTCGTTGCTGTAGGAGGTGCTGTAGAAAACTTTTTTGTGATGTATTTTTACGTCGTAAAGTCAGTCAGTCAAAACAGTCTATGTGAATTCAGTATGCTTTGTGTATGTACTATACATATGTATGTGTTATAATGACAGCATTGTATGTGTTCTAGTGCAGAATGTCGACCAATTCGTTCATAAACAACAGGTAAGCTGTGCTGTTCTCATTCTACTCATATTACTTCTAAAATGCTGCACTTAACGTGTCAAAAGGTCAGAGGTCATGAGTGTAAGGCTGAGCTTGCATTAGATTCTGATGATTAGAGCACTGAACTTCGGTGGTAGGTGGCAGAAGTAATTTGCATTTGTACTCAGTGGGACTGTGTCTCTTGACTGAATAATTTATTACCCACTCGTTGGCGTTGGTTCTTGTGGTGTACTTAAACATGCGTGCATCTGAAATTAGACTGTCATTGTTCTCTTTAGTAGAGCAAAAAAACCCAGTTTTTTACGCGCGAGAGATAGCTAGTGTAGCGTGTATTAGCTATGGTAAATTTTCTGTCTTGGTGTCTGTCTTGTGTCTTGTGTCTGTCACGTCCTGGTACCGTTCCAAGACCAGGTGAGAGAGACTTCTGGTTTTCATTATATGATAGCTTAGGGTCTCTAGTGTTTTGTAACAAAATTTCACGCCACTGGGTTTAGAGGGTTTCCACGAAGGAGGAGGTGAAAGTGGGGCACCCACCCTAAAAAGACGTTATTTTGCCGCTATTGCTCGTCTGCCATGGAAATGGTTGCAGATAGGCACTGACATGCTGCTTATCATAACAAGCATTGGTGACAAGCTTTTTAGAAGTGTCAAGATCTATGACGTTGAATGATTTTGAACCCCCAAAATAAGGAGTTTTAGTGAATTTTTCACGATTTCGGACTGCGGCGCACATTTCAACACTGAATTGCATCGAAATGGCAGGAGATAGACCAAGACAACCTGCGTATGAAATTTTCAGCATTGAACGTAGATTGTAGCGGTCTAGGTCGCAGTCTTCTACGTTCAACAAGGTTGGCGCACGTGAGTGTCAAATACGGGTAACCCCTTAAAGTGGTGATTTTTGGGCTATTCACTTGTCTAGCGTAAAAACGCTTGCAGATAGGCACAGACGTGCTACTTGCCAAAACAAGCACTGGTAACGTGCTTTTTAGTACTATTAACATCAGTGACCTTGATTGACCTTCAACCACAAAATAGGAGGTTTTCAGTGAATTTTTGCGATTTTCAGCTGCAGAATAGTGAATTGAGACAAGATGGATGGACATAGACCAAAATTACCTGCAAACAAGAACTGCTATGGGCTCTCGCACGTCTCATGAGCATTAGCTCAGATTTTTGTTATGCTAAGTGTGCTTACTGCGCTGTTGTCATCATAAGTTGTTAGTTCCTTTTTTGCATGATATGTTGATGTACTGTACCTTTCTTACAGAAGGAACTCACGGATCAGTGGACCAGCTTGTGTCTTAGATGTCTTTGGTGATTGCTAACTTTGGTAAAGTACTGAAGTAGATAAGGTCAACTCAACTGGCTTTTAAGCATGCTATGAGTGTTTATTTACTCACTTCTTTGTTGGAAAGTAACTAGAGGAATAATGAGACCAATGGACTATCTGTATCTGATGTATTTTGTCCCAGTCCTATATGTTGGTTTAGTGAGTGACATTGTTACCATATGAAGATATTTGTGAAAACTGACAGTATTTGAATAAAGAGTTGCATGGAGTAGCCTGTGTTACTGGCTTTTTGTTTGTTTTAGTGTTGATTATGCTCCAAAGTGGGAGAAGGAGGTAATTTGTTTCATTGTTTTCTACATCATGTTATATTTTCCCTCTGAATAATTTGTGTGTTAGTACAGCTCTAGCTATCTGCTGACACATATTATTTCGCATTGCAGAGCATTTGCTTAAGTTCATTGTGGTTCAAAGTACTAGAGATTGCAGATGTTAAACTTTCTGTAATGGTTAAACTTTTTGTTTTGTTATTATGTGTGTGTGCAATTTTGCCTGCAAAAGCCGTCCCCGAAATGACCTATACTGTGTCGGGCGGGATGTTAAACCCTACTCACTCACTCACTTACGCAGACGTTCTGTTAGACCAGTGTTACATTATTAGTGAACTCTTTTTACACTGATAAACACGTTGTTTGATGACATTGGTTTTTTTACGAAATTAGACATTGTATACCATTTTTCAGTTAGTACTTATGTAAGCAGAGCTAGAACTGATAGATATATGTGAGTGATATCTGAGGTGGTTTCTGGGACTTATCAGTTTGTGTTGCAATGTGAAAAATTCAGTGACTTTGAAGTGACCATGAAACGTTTGAAAGTTTGAACTTTGTTTGATGCTGAGGTTAATTGCACTAAAGCAGCTGAGCAGCTTGTGATGATTTTTGGATTCCGTGATGCCCTTGGCCAATGTTATAATGTAACTGTCATCACTCATCGTTAGCAATTTGGATATAAGTTACAAATTGTACACCTGAGATTTTTGGTATTTTGCAAATTAACAGAATGATGCCCTTTTGAACTTTGTTTTTTTTGGGATGACTGTTGTATATTAGAAGTGGATTTGGGTTTCATGGGATGATTTTAGCAACAAAAAAATTTGATGAGCATTATTATATTGATGGGTAAGAAAAAAACAAAAGGTATTGTATGGTGTCTGCAGCATGAGCGGATAAAGCAGAATCAGGAGAAGAAAAGAAAGCCGTCGGGCTTATTGCAACCCAATCTTGACCGACCGTCATCAGGCCCTCGCAGACCTCCGAGGGAAAACTCTGTCGATCTCATCAGATCTGACCACGTCAGTCAGACTGTGAACAATGACAACCAGTTTGGTGAGTTTGGTGTTTCGTTAGACCTTTTGTTTCTGTAAAGGTTAAACTTTCTGTTTTTTTGTTGTAAAGGTTAAACTTACCATTCCATCACAATGTGTTTTTGTGCATTTTGTCTGAAAAGGTCATCCCCAAAATGTCCTATATTGTGTCGGGTGGGACGTTAAACCCTATTCACTCACTCTTTTTAATTTTCACAGTAGAGGAATGCTATCGAGCATGCCTCGTTTATGAAATATGCTGGATACAGTAAAATGTCTGGTATTTAACCAACAGCAAAATAATATTTTCCAATGAAATATTTTGCATATTTTGTATTTATTCTGATTTGGCATTTCTGTTTACAATGTCATGGGAGTTACTTTTTGCAGACACATTGTGTATCAAATGTTGTCTCTTTAGTCAGTGCAGCGATCACAGTAGTAACAGTTGATGAGACGTGGATCAGCCGTTGATCTACTGAATTTCACTGTAGGAAATGTTTTCAGACTTCTGAGGCAGAGTGTATTTGTGCTGAACACCTTTTTGCACTGAATGAGTGAACGATTGTTGTGATGTATCTAAGAAAAAAACCTTTGTATGAATAATTAAAGGGTCGACCAGAAAAAAGGCACAAAGTTTTCCGCACTGTAATTTCTTCTGACACTGAATGTGGATGGTCGATGCACAGATTTAGATGGGCCGGAGCTGATAGACATTGAAAACAGTGCAGCAGTGAAGCCAGAGCTGGGCGGTCACCACACAAAGCCAGACGCATCGACTAGGCACGTGACCAGTTCCAGTGGTAGCAGATTAATGCATGTCCAGCAACACAAGCCTGGTGGTAGTCATGGTGGTGGTGGTGATGCTGATGATACTGCTACTGTTGATCACCATAGTTCCGGTGCAGCTTCCGGTGCAGCTTCCAGTGCAGCCGTTCATCACACCAATGACGGCAATCTTGCTACTGGCAGAAGCGGTAACGAATTATTGTTTTTTTCTCTATTATTATTTATGTGACACTTGGTTGTATGTATCAATTAATAAGCAGGCACATCAACAAGTTCTTCTGTTTCTTATTTTTAGGTGTTACAGCACTTTGCGAATGTGTATTTGATTTTGGCTTAACATAGTTTATTTAAATTGTAAGTGAGTAGTAAAGGCTTTTTTACGCTGACTTTGTTATCACGCCTGCTGAGACTCATAAACAACATGCAACTCCAGTCTGTTGCAAAATTCACTACCAGATAAAAATCGCGTGTAGAAATTTATCACCCCGTAGACGTCGCTTAATTTTATGCCTTTACCAGAATCCTAACCCTAACCCAACATTAACTTTTGGTTGCTACCTGATAGTAGTAGTCACGAAAATATTTATGATGCTGTCATCACAACACTGTGATAGAGTTAGTGTGTTGTTTATGCTGGTCAGCAAGCGGAGAGCCAGCGAGGTGCAGACATCGATCCGAGAAGCCGGCGGTCAGTCAGCGTGAAGAAGCGAAGGTTTCACACGCTGCTGTCGTGGGTGACGTCAGTGAACAGGACACTGCAGTAGCGACTGGATCAACAGCTTGGGCAACCACACACAAGCTTCCCGAGACCACCAGCAGCCCGGCCAACAAAACGGTTCTTAGTCTCGCAGCTGTTTTCTGGTTTATAAATATGTTCATGAGCAGATGAGTTATTTTGGTCTGTCGTGAGATATGACGATGCCGAGAACTGAAACATTTATGCAATTGAAAGACCTATGGACGTTTTCAGCTGATGTTTATCAAGTGACTTGATGGCAGCTTAAGCAACAGTTATCTATCATGATGACTGTTATTTTTTTATTGCAATATATACAATATATACATTTGCTTACAGTTAGATTAGTCTTTCAGGTGTGGCCAGTGGCCACTGCAACATTGTCAGCACAGGAGAATGAGTGAGTCAGTAATTGAGTTATGTACATGATAATATTCAACTATTGCTGTTTGTTTGTGATAATATTTATTATCTTTAGCATCACATTGTATTTGTTTTACGAAAATCTTATTACTATGATATACTAAGGGTATTGTGGACTTGTGGTTGCAGTGAGTTATGGTCAATTGAGCTTTTGTGTTGATGACGATTATGACAATTACAGTGATGATAGATGCAATTGCAGCGGAACTGAACTTTTTTCAATTAAATGCTGTTGTTTTACTGTCAGGTGTCTGATGCAAGTGGGTCGGTGAAGGTCCCGGACCCAACAGAGAACATCGAGCTGTTTATATTTTGTTCCGCACCAAAGGGTGTTGTGATGCGCTGTCGTGTAAGCCGCGACAAGAAAGGCGTCGACCGCAACATGTATCCAACGTATTATCTGCACATGGAACGCAGCGATGGAAAACGAGTTTGTTTTCTGTGCTTGCAAACAATTTATACTCTAGATTAATATTCGACAGCATACAGAACCTTTCTGCATTATTTATTTACATACTGAGCTAAGCTGTGTTGCCCATGCTGCAGCTTTTAAAAATCTTTCTGGACACTTAGCTGTGTTTTAGTTGCTAACTGTTCAGGCTCTTCGTCTTCTGTACTATGTAGCAAACTGCTTTGATCTGTAATAATAATACCAGTTTTCTTGATGACTTGTGCTTGTGATCTGTCACACAGGTGTTCCTGTTGGCTGCGAGAAAGCGAAAGAAAAGCAAAACATCAAATTATCTCATTTCCGTTGATCCGACAGACCTCAGCCGTGACAGTGCTTCATTCGTTGGCAAACTTCGGTATTGTTTTTGTTTCAGTAAAAATGTCACGGAGTTAGAATATGTAGAAGTTAGTAGAACATCCTGTGTCCTTGTAAGGGCGATGAAGGTGGTTGTATTTAAAGTTTTTCTGTGTGTTTATAGCTGACTTGAAGTTGAACTGATTGCCGACTCTGCTATTTACAACACTTCTAAGACAGTATGACTATTGACTTTTTGACTATCACATAAGTTGCAGCAGATTTTATGCTTGTACTTTGTAATACATGGTGCCCATTGTTTGAGCTTTGTTAATGTGGCTTACGTTTGCGATGCCAATTCTGTATAGTGTTTATTGATGCTTTTGTTCTCAATTTAGATGGGCATGTTGATTGACAATCTGTAAAACCAGGTATAACGCAACAAAATAGATCTAAAAGCAAGGTATGTGTACTGTATAATTCTGGCAGAAGTTGGTTAATTACCGAAGGAATGTTCAGCAGAACTGAAGAGAGAGTTTGTGTTTTTCTCCAGGTCTAACTTTCTCGGCACTCACTTTACGACTTATGACAGTGGGGAAAGCCCAAGTCATTCTGGATTTACCTTGGACGTCAACAACATGAGGCGCGAACTTGTTGCAGTTGCATTTGTATGTCTTCCGTATCTGTTACCTTTGTGCTTTTTACGGTTTTGTATGTTAGCTCTGTTCTGCTATTTCATGGTCTGGTTAGTGTTAGTATTTGTTTAGTATTTATTTAGAAATTGATAGCGTGATTTTTATTCAGCTGAAATTTGTATTAGCTCCTACAGTATATCACATTGTGTGTCTGTAACAAAGTTTGAAAATTGCATAATTATCTGCACAAGAACATTGTTGAAATGTGAAAATTTGCAGATAACAGATTTGTTTTTAGCTGCATGCTGCATGACTGGTAGAATGATATATACACTGTGTTCAGAAAAAAAACACACACACTCATGTTTTTTTTATATCTTTGTGGAAAATGTTTAGATTTCCACAAAATTTTCAGGGAATGTTTAGGAGGAAACTAGTATTTCATCCGTGTAAAAGTTAAGTATTCTTTGCTACCGGTGACATCATGCTGATGTCATATTTCCGTGTTTGTAAATCATGGGTTTTACCTTGAAGACAGATATTTGATAAAATGTTTGCAAGTCAGCAAGTTTGTGCAAAATGTTTCTGGACAATGGACAGACATTTGGATATTGACGAAATGAAACTTTTAAATAGAAGATTGACATGACTGGCATTATCAAGTCGTTTGACAGATAGCAGACAAGTGAACATCCACGCAGTGATGATGATGATGATGATGATGATGAAGAACGAATTAACTTTGGCATGGCGTGAAGTCCTAAGACTACAAGGACACGTAACAATAAGCTTAAACAGTGAAGTCACGTAATAGTAGTCAGCACAATGAGACGTTCTTAGTCATGTCTGTAAGACCGGGC
>Ga0209367_1012429_pt1 | contig 11129 bp, 3 predicted proteins | sample WorMetLIZISLAND2_FD_187412 | JGI IMG/M metagenome (GOLD analysis project Ga0209367, IMG submission 187412) | Marine gutless worms symbiont microbial communities from Max Planck institute for Marine Microbiology, Germany - Olavius geniculatus... ... | reverse complement strand
GAACTCCTTAACTCCTCAAATTCGTCAATGTCAAACCTTGGCTACATTCAGATGTCACTTAAAGACCCACTACTTTCAGTCAGCCTTTTCTGCCACCTAGCGTCCATCATCCTATGCGCCCTGATTTCTTTCCGAGACTTTGGCGCTTTATAAATCATTTACTTGCTCACTTACTTACTTACAGTTAGTCCAGGAAACAGTCAGGAAAAGATTCTGTGAAGATGTGAGTTCTGAGATGCTGACAGATGATGGACAACAACTTGGCAGACATCACATCATCTGGCAGGTTGTTCCAAGTCCGTGGACTGACAACTGGGAAAGCCTGGGAGTTGGCGATGGTTGTCAGCTTGACCAGATGCACTACCAGACAGCTGGCTGTGCGATTGCGTTGATATTCTGCCTGTAAAAACTATATCTAGCAGTATGGACTAGTTTTAGTATGTTATGCCATTTACCAAGAAACATTTTCAGTGAATTTTTTTAGTTGTTTCAGAAACTGTAATAGCCCAGTAATTTGTGTGTTTTAATGTTTTGGTTTATTGCTATATAGTAGAAGTTTGTGTGTAACTGCATATGCATTGCAGTGAATTTGTAGTGAAATGTAATTAATCGAGTAATCTTTGAGTGATCGTGCATAGTATAGCATGGTGGAGGTCTGTCAAAGTTAGGGGCAATTGAATTTAACTTTGTAGTTTGGTGTAGATTTGAACACAGAATATATGCCTAATATTGTGTAAAAATTTTGTGTCTTTGAAAATAAATTTCAGAACTAATAGACTGACTTTGTGGACATGTGTGTACAGGATTGTCTATGTGGTGTCCATGAGAGTAGATCTCGCCTGCAAGTTCACTAGACCTCCGCTGTCATGTCATGTACGTTGTACATGGAACATTGCTTGAATATATTCCTTTCAGCATTTGTACTACTACTCTTCTTCTTCCATCCCATCATCCTTTGTTGCTTCGACCAATCTTTTTACCTATGTGCCCCCAGACCATATTATGTATATGAAATGATAACTGCTTGGTTTTTCATAATTATTTGTTCATGTTTTATCAGTTTGCTTCATTTTGCATCAAAACATTTTTACCCTCCGTGGAAGCAATGGCAGTATTGTTATCAGCGTTATCGCTAAGTTTTATCTTTGTCAGCGTCATATCCCATGAACCACTGCACTTAGCTTGATGAAAGTTTGCATGATGATGATCGTCTCAGCAATCTGTAAAAGCCCATTGAATATCAAGGTTATGGGTCAGGGATCAAGATCACATCCATGTTTTTTGTGCGTTTTTCAATAGCGCTTGAGCCATTTGGCCTTGGTTCACGAAATGTGATTTACTAGATGGCACCACTTTATTGCTGTCCACGAAAGCAACTTAGGCTTCCTGTGGGCAGTGTAGTTAGCCTTGAACAAGGCTTGACGATCTTGTGCGATGTATACTTTTACTGGAAGTGTTGGCTAAATGGTACCTGTTCATTACTAGTTTTTTTACTGAGACATATGGAGTACAGTTGTGTGTGACAAACCTAGTCAGTAATGCGGTTTACACAGTTGTTTTTCAGTGAAGCCAATCTGACTTAGTGATGTGTGCTTTGCTATTGTTTCTTGTAGGTTAAAGATGTTGTCTGTCATGCTGCTCCTCACATTTGTTGTTACTTACTTGTTTTCATGTCGTAGTACATGTGACATCGTTGCCGAGTTAGAACTACGTGTATGAACACTGTTTGTTGCCAGTTAACCTACACTGTGTCTCAAAATAACATCCCCGATATTTTTGATTGTAACTTTAAGAAAAGTTATCAGTTTCTAATAATTTCTGGTGTGAATATTTCTCACACAACTTAACATCAAATGACCACTCAGTTTCCCATTTCACTCAATGTTTGCTTTTGCACTACCAAGGGAAAGCAGACCAAGCAAAATACACAAAGACGTGAAAAAACATCCCTGACATTATCCATCATAACTTGAAGAAACATTATCAGATTTTAATAATTTTTGGCTAAAATATTTCTGACACCACTGGCTATTGAATGACTGTTTAAGTTCGCACTTCACCCAACGTCTGCTCCTGCACTACCTGGGGAAAACAGACCAAGCATATCATGTGTTGGAATGAATGAAAAAAGAACTTCAATAAATTCCATCTATCCAGATCTGTGGCCTCAACAGCCAGTTGATTACAAGGTTTGACTGTTATACAGCAGTGTGTCTACCAGATGACATTCAGGAATGTTTATGAATTCAAGAAGTGACAGGTACAGCCTGGATTGGTCTGGAGCAGAACATTATTGATACTGCCATCAATGAATGGGGAAAGTGTCTCCTTGCCTGTGTTCACACAATGTGCCAACATTAAGCAGTTGTATTGTAAGCAGTTGAAAACAAAACAGTTGGATGAAATGTCAGCTAAAGTGTCATAAAAGTTAACAAAATATGTTTTTGTACATTATTTAGATTTAGCAATAATAATGCGTTGAGTAAAAGAGCAATATTTCGTTGGTTCTGGTTTCCCCAGGTAGTACACAGACTTTGTGTGAGGTGGAAAATTGAACGTTTATTTAATGGTAAGTTGTCACAGGAATATTTGTACGGAAAATTATCAAAATCTGATAATCTTTCTTCAAGTTACAATCGAAAATGTTTGGGATGTTTTTTTTGAGACACAGTGTACTGCTGTATCAGCTGCTGTTGTTTCTTTTGTAAATAAGTAAATCCCACCCTAATTCATGATTACACGGACTTCCATGTAATCGGTAATGCCTCTGAAATCCTGTGCAATCCTAAGATTTTTTTTGTATTTTTTTGTATTTTATGTCATTCTCTCAATTCTCAGTGCACAACTTGTTGTTAATTTTTTAAAACATACTGTCTTCAGCTGGTTGAATAATGAATTCTTGTTTGGTTGGCTAAACTGCCACTAATTCGCTTTACAATATGCTGTTGACATTTCACTTCAGGCATGTTTAGGCTGTAGCAAGAAAAAATGGGGCAATTTCTGGCCACTTTAACCTTTCATGTAATTTGCGAGTAATTTTTTTGCTTTTCTCCAAAACAGCCGCCCATGTAATTCACTTTATTCTTCCGTAAATTAAGTTGGGCCTGATACGTAAGTGTTTACAGTGTGATTCTGAGCCTGTCAAGAAGATGCAATCTTCAGTCCCAGTGCTGATGCAGCCTCTGCAGTTTCATGATGCATTCGTTTCTTATGTACCATGTACCATCAACTTGAGTTTGACAATTGACTGTATGACTTCCAAGCTGATATTTGTCCCATGTGCTATTAGGTTAAATTATACGTGTAGGGTTTTAATGTTGTATGACTTCCCAGTCATCTATTGTAGCACCAGTCAGTGATGTAGCCCTTGAGAACAGTATTAGTCTCAATGACGACAAAGCAGTAGTCTTGATAAAAACTCTTGGTTTTGTTGTTGAGTCTTGCTTTTGATATTTTTACAGCACATGGAAAAACCAAACTGCTTGTGTTCTGCATACAGTCATGTTATGTGCTAAGTGGCGAGCACTGCTGACTTTGTTTTGTATCAAAGCCGCCATTTGTGTGCATGTGCTTTCTGCTCCGCTAAACAGATTTAGTCCGTCAATCATTAGACCTCTGTTTGGTGCTGATATCTTGACCTTCGATGTACTGACCTCAGAACAAATCTTGTCCTATAGACAAAACATGAAGGAGTATTCTCGGCATATTTAAATGAGTGCTCCCAGACTGTGTGTAATGCATGCTATGTCCAATAAGCTGCTACATGGCAGTTGTGTCAATTGTATGTAAATGTCTGTATATCTCGGAGCCCTGTGGGGCAGCACACCCACATAAATACTCGGCTTACTATCTGTGTTGTATAATTATGTGTGAAGCTGCTGTGTGTAGGCCTCCCAGTTTTACTGTCTAACAGTTTCGCTGTGATTAGTTCATCAATCAGTCTGAGTGTTGCAGAGTTAAAGGCCCATTTCCATTAGGCCAGCTAGTCGGAAACTACACTGTGTCCCCAAAAATGTCCCACATGGTTAATTTTTTGGTCGAATATTAACCGATTTTCACAATTCTTTTACTGGCGCATACTGCGGACAATTACCAATGAAGTAGTTGTTAAATATTCCACTACACTTCAACTGAGTCGCTACACTACCATGTGAAACATAAATATTCAAAAATCACTCAAATTTCCATGATACATATGCAAAAAATCAGCTTCTGATACAATTTTTATTAATTTTCACAGAGAAATTAAATTTTATTTAGTTTTTATGCATTTCTAATGTTTGTTAACAGAAGCAGATGATATGCACTTTTGTTGTACCGCTGATGTAATGTGCCATTTAGCAGTGGAGACAAGCCTCTGATTATAACTTGTACCAGTTCAAAAAATACAGTCTTTGGAGAATACTAGCAGAATTTTTGAAAATAAACTGCAACAGGGAAAGAGTGGGATTGTTATTAACAGAGATTTGGGAAACATGCAGCACCGACCAACGACATGAGACCGGCAGACTGAAGCATACGTACTGAAGAGAACGTGATCACTGTAGATAAAATGGTGGGCTTGCTAAACCACAAAGGCCAGAAACAAACATCGTTCAACATGCCAGATATCCAAAGAAACAGATCTAACAAAGTCTAGCATCGTACAGATCATTCACTGCATTTTTGGTCGGAAGTGTATTTTGTTTACCAACATGCTTGCTGTCTGTTATTGTTAGTTTTTCTTGCATTTATATTTCACAGGGTAGTGTAGCGACACATTTAATGTGTAATGGGATATTTAATAATCACTTTATTGCTAATTGTCTACAGAATGCATCAGTAAAAGAATTAGGAAAATCGGCTAATATTTGACTAAGATATAAACAATCACAAAGTGGGACGTTTTTTGGGACAGTGTAGTTGGTAACTACACCCTGGGCCATAAAAAACGTGCCACCTTACTTTTGTCCATATCTTCGCCAATTATTGACCGATTTTCAAAGTTCTTTCACTGGCACACTTTGCAGACAATTTGCAATAGTGTGATTATTATATATCCCACCACACGGTAAATGCGTTTTTACATTACCTTGTGAAATATAAATGTAAGCAAAAACTAATGATAATAACAAAAATTTAGGCAAATGAAAAAAAATTCTTCAGACCAACATTGCGATGAATGATTTGTATGACACTAAACTGTGTTATACCCACACAGTCTAGTGTCATACAGACATCGACTGCAATGTTGGTCTGAAACGTTTTTTTTTTCAATTCTACCAAAATGTTTGTTTGTGATTATCGTCATGTATGCATATTTCATTGATATTCACAAGGTAGTGTAGAGACGCATTTACGGTGTGGTGGGATCTATAATAATCACATTATCGCAAATTGTCTGCAGAGTGTGCCAGTGAAAGAATTTTGAAAATCTGTCAGTAATTGGCAAAGATATGGACAAAAGTAAAGTGGCACGTTTTTTGGCCCACCCTATAGTTCACAACAAGTTTCTAACTACAGGGTGTTCCAAAAAACGGATACCCAGTTTTATTTTTGGGATAACTTTGGTAATTCAGCACTGATTTTAACCATTCTTTCACTGTTACAAGCAGAAATTTATGGCGCGTAAACGTGAAGTTCTTCCACCCACCACACTTTTATTGTGTGACCACATTACCTAGCAAAACAGTTCTCAGTTCGTAAGCCCATGATCAAACAGCGATCATCCTTTGTTATTCTGCCCATATCAAACGATTTATTCTAAAAATTATTACTGGGAAACAAAGTAAATAAACACGATATGACGTAACAATGACGTCACAAGGCACTACTGCGAATAAGTAAGTAAGCTTAACTATTTTATGCTACGAAACTGATATCTTTATGTGTTGCCTGTTCTCCGAGACCACTGTAGCTTTGACAGTGTTTGTTTTACACACAATAAGTGTGCGGTGGGTGGAAGAACTTCAAGTTTACGCGCCATAAATTTCTGCTTGTAACAGTGAAAGAATGGTTAAAATCAGTGCTGAATTACCAAAGTTATCCCAAAAATAAAACTGGGTATCCGTTTTTTGGAACACGCTGTAGTTATATTCCAAGCAGATATAGGCCCTATTATTTCTTCTTTTTTTGTTTTGTAGGTCTCGATTGTATTGTGTGTTGTAACATTATTTTGAGTTCATAATGGGCGGCCAGTTCCTTGGGCCATTGGCGTCTCTGGCAGTCTTCCGTTATTGTTGCTATTCTTGTTTAGATTATATTCGTATGCTGATTGTTTTAATTGTTTTAACAATTGTTAATTGTTTTTATGCTTAGGGGTCTACATTTTTCTCAAATCATGCGTATGGCTATACTCAATAGTTGGCAACAAGTTACCAGTTAGTTGGCTCTATTATGACATGTCCTGATAGAGCCAACTAGTTGGCAGCTTGTTAGTAGTTACAAAAAGTTGGTAACTAGTTGGTGACTAGTTTCCAACAAGTTGGAAACTAGTCAGTGCTAAGTAGCTTCCAACTAGTTAGTCTAATGGAAATTGGCCATTAGCGTTTGTATGTCCATGCTTATTACCAGTATTGTAAATATGCAAACATTAGCATTAGCTTGATGTCGCATATTTTTTTGTGCGCAAAGAGTTCAAGTCCAAATCTGCAGTACCAAGGAGATGTATCATGTGAAATTATTACTAAGTGTTCGTGTTTGATGCTTATTGGTGAGAATTTCAGTTTTTTGAGTGTTATGTGATAACTGGAATGTCACATGTTATCATGTCAGCCATTCAGCCCCACAACTAGTTCTTCAGTGTGACGGAATGTTGGCAGAATGTTGTCAACGGTTGTTGCATTTTTCCAGCGGACAGCTGCAAATTTTTAACAGAGGAGATATGGGTGCTCAGAAGTTCACTTTTGCCCTTAAATCTCCCTAAATGGGAGACTCCATACCCAGATTTTGTATTTCTGATGAAAATTTTGCGACAGGAAGAAAACTTTTGGACACGTTAAAATTGAAGGAGGGCATTATTCATTTTCCCAGTCCTCCTTGCTATATGCCAGTCACACAGTGTACTGTTATCATTGGAATGATGTACATAATTAAGTCGTGTCAAGTTTGTGATGTGTAGTATGTGACAACTGGTTTTTTAGAGTTGTCTTTTTGACGTCAACTGCAGATGTTAGCGCAATTGTTTTACTACTCATGTTAATATTGTTAATGCTCTGTGCTGTTTGTAAAGTGGAAACCAGTACTGAATGCTGGCGATGCAGTGTCACCTGTTTGCTACTGACCCTGTCCTCCAATAGATAGAGAGAGAGAGAGAGAGTTTATTTGCCAAACCAACTCAACATAGCATAACACAATAACAATAACACAATGGCAGGCTGCCAGAGAAGCAATATATGCCTATCAAGCTGGCCACCCATAGCAACAGAACATCAGTTACTCAAAATATCAAAAGAAGAAAAGAAAAGAAACACAAACAAAGTACATGCATAACAGAACATAAACAAAGTGCATGTGCATTATAAGATTGATGACTGTCTGGAGGATAACAGGGAATATTATTAAAACTACCATTATTGTTAATTACATATGCATGCATTTTATGGAGTTCTTACATTTTTAGGTTTAGGTTGTTTTTTTGTGTTTGTGTTTCTGTAAAGTTAAAACTAAATGCTTTTTTATTGTAAAGGTTAACCTTACCGTTCTATTACTGTGTGTTTGTGTGCATTTTGCCTGGAAAGGCCGTCCCAAAAATGACCTATACTGTGTCGGGTGGAACGTTAAACCCTACTCCTACTCACTCACGCTACTCGGTTGACCAGACTGTAGTTTTAGCTTCTTCACTGCATATGTTCATTTTGTTTATTTGGCCACTGTTTACTAGTCTGAAGGGGGACTAGTCCGAACAGCCAGAGGGTTAGGGTTAATGATAGGATTGGAAATAGGGATCATTTGAATCTTTGGCTCTGGCAGACCTTGGCTGTCACAGCTCTTGGCTATAGTGCCCAGATTATCAGAGACTGGAAGCTGTAAATGTGTACAAGTGGACAAGTGCTGATTTGGACTAGTCACCAGTCATGGTTTATTTTACCATTTATGCATTACGCATCTTGTTCGTCCATCTCTCCATATGATGCTTTTCGTTCAGCAGGTCATAGTTCAAGGTCACCAGACTTCCAAAGTCGTTACAGAAGTGTTGCATGTCTCGTATAATTGCAGCTGCTCTGTAATGGTCCGTGTATTGCTGTGCTAATGGTAGCATATATCATAGGCCTACTATAGAAATTTGCTTACTTTGGTGGCTGTATATGAAAAAGAAATCTACTGATAGCGTGGACGGCTGCACATTGTGTTGATCTTGCTTAAGGCTGACATTTGCTTGTTTGTATACATATAATTATGACTATAGTATTTGACAGTGTCGCTAAACTTAATTTCCACCTTCTGAACTGTGTTGCAGTTATAATAATCAGGGATGGGGGTCCTCAAGGACTGTCTTCGACCTCAAGGACAAAAAATTGTAGCCTTGACCTTGAAAATATCTGGCCTTATCCTTGAATATGTTGGCCTGGACCCATCCCTAATAATAATGACATTTGAATGGCTTGATTGGTGGATTGCAGTTGTTGCTAGAATCTCGGTTGTCCCACCAGTTTGATGCAATTCTATCTGAAATTTAATGATTTAATTTCCATGACTGGACCAAATGATTGCTTTCCTGACAGGTTAACGGCCAGTTCACACCTACCACACCGACTCAACTCAAACTCAACTGCTCAGCCAAGATAGCAAACAGTGTGACGTCACAATGCTAATGACATCATTGCAGTTGAGTTGTGTCAGCTATTCGAGTTCAAACCTGAGATACAACACAACTCAACTTATAATAAGTTATACTAATTCGTCAATATACAATCTTTGTTAGTTAGTTTGTTGACATTTTGGCATGCTGCCTTTGTCGGAACAACTCATTCATTCCGACGAAGGCAGCAGCGGTTGCCAAAACGTAAACAAACTGACTAAAGTAATAAAGATTGTATATTGAAGAATTGGTATAACTTATTAAGTTACTGTTTCAGCCTATGAATCTATTCAAAGTCAACTCAATGCAGCAGTTGAGTTTTAGTCCAGGAGCATTAGGGTTTACTAAAGAAAGAATTAGTATCAAGCTGATTTTTTCAAAATAGTTAGCCTGGGGCACTAGGAATAACATATCAAAACTCCCCAAGAATCCCAGCTGTGCTCGCTTCAAAATTTAAAATTGAAATTTGGAAAAAAATGAAAAATAGGTCAATTTTTAAGTACGTCAAAACATAGGCATATTGCATATCAAATCAAAGGTAATAAAGAATAGAATGTAAATACAATATTGATGTGTTAATACAATGACTCTATTGCCAGTAGAAGTAAAAAAAACTGCATTTTGGAGAAAATGATGAATGCCAATATTCGTTATACGAACTGTTAGATATTCACAAGTCTTTCTTGAATAATGTGAAGAAGGATATTCAGAAAAAAACGTTGAAAGAGAAATCGACAAAGAAATATGGTGATCAAGTGATAATTACAACCATTCCTTCTTAGTCCAATGATGTCACCTTCAGGGAAAAGGGACATGAAGTTCTACAAAGCTTGTGGAAATTAGAAAAGAAATTTGATGTACAAAACGATAAGGACAGTATAATTAGTATGGCTGCTTTATTCATTCAAATGATATTAAAATGCAGATATATAACTGCTTCAAATATCGTGCCATGGAAAGTACCAACAGTGGATTATCCACGATTCCAGACAATCTCTTCCTGTTATTGAATGAAGTTTTGAAATCCAAAGCAACACAGACCAATCAACGAAGATACACATCAGTTGCACAAGTCATAATTTCGATCTTTTATTTCGCCTATTCTGCTGGCCATTGCAATTTGCATTTATCAAAAGCATGCATCTCGTAAACTGATTGACATTTTAAGCACTTTGGGTTTTTCAGATGAATTACAAGGAGGTACAAAAATGATTTCTTTCTGTATCAGAAATGGTGAGTGGTGACCCTTCCTAGAACTTGAACACATTTTCACAGTTTGATTAAGCCAAAAATGGGAAAGCAGCTTCAAATGCTATCACAGGAAAAGTTTTCTCTGAAGTCAAACTAAAACGCAGTAACAAAGTAACAACCATCAGCGGAGCAAACGTCCATCGTTTCAATGCGGGGCAGGGCAGCCAGTGCCACCCCGTAGGCTTAGGCCGCCATGTGGGCCCATCAGCCATCCCTAGAAAGTTCCCAGCAATTATACTTGGTACTGAAAGTCATGGTGAAAATAGCAAAAAGCACAACTGCTCCCACTCACATGACTACTCCCTTTAGTGTAGGGCTCTCCAAAAGATTTCCCAGTCCCCACAGAAAACCATCCAGCAGGCGGCCCAACTTATCAGCAGACCAGCCATATGAGCAGCCACACCACCCCTACCATGCCTCCGAGCCCAACGGGGCGAAGTGAAGCCCCCACAGAATTTCTATGCCTGACAAGATAGCCATATAGTCCAGTCCCGAACTGCAATGAATTCAGTATCTGTTGGAAATCCTAATCTAACCCATCATCCCGGAAGACGGCAAGTCTCTCCAACGCGTCATCCGACTCCAAAGCATGACAGGAAAAGTGAAGGCACCCACCGCACATGACAAGACCACAGGCCAGGCAGGCACAAACCAAGTAATCATCCATGGGTATCTGTACGATCCCAATAAGCCCCAGCAAGGCACGATCTCAAATCAGCACCCTTAGCTGACTGGGAGATCAGCCTTCCTTGAACTGCAACTGACGGTATTACCTCAAATCAGCACCTTATGCTGTCAGAGGGTCAACCTTCTTATGCTGTCTCATAGAACTAGCTACTGGATACTGTTGGTCCACGGTGCTTTATTTTGTATTATTTGGCGCAACCCTTCAGAGTCACTTCATGAAGGGCTTCCTTCATCGGCCGACGTCGGGCTCACTGCAGATGTTGCATGAGACATGGTCGCTGATTGCAATATCTAGAGGCCTCAACGACCCAGCACCGGTCAAGCGGTCCACGAATGTGTGAGTTGAGCAGTGTGCAGATCTGCAATTTTGTATGTTACAGTCTTGCCAGTATAGATACAGGACATTCGTTTT
>Ga0209367_1012428_pt1 | contig 11131 bp, 8 predicted proteins | sample WorMetLIZISLAND2_FD_187412 | JGI IMG/M metagenome (GOLD analysis project Ga0209367, IMG submission 187412) | Marine gutless worms symbiont microbial communities from Max Planck institute for Marine Microbiology, Germany - Olavius geniculatus... ... | reverse complement strand
ACTACCTTGTTTTGGTATTTGTTTGTTCTAACTTTAGAACTTATGGATTTATCTGACTGTACTTGTGTATTAAGGGCAGTGTTCAGTACTTTTAGTCTCACTGTCCGGTCCTACTGCATTGTCATTCGCACGTTTTAAATTGTTTTATTGGACAAATAAAGATTGATTGATTGATTGATTGATAAACCATAGATCTTGTGGCAGCCCACAGTGAAGATTTCGTGATTCTATCTTGCACCATTTTGATACAGATCACGCGTGTGACAGACGTACAGACAGACAGATGCCCAGACAATGGTTAAGACGCATGAAGCATTCTGCTTTCGCGCGTAACACAATGTGTTTTTAAGCATTATGTTAATTAAGGAATCATATTGCATTGGATAAAAAAGTGATATTTCGCTGGTTGTGTTCTCCCCAAGTAGTGCAGAAACAAATGCTGGGTGAAATAGAAAGCTAAATGGTCATTTGATGGCAAGTTGTGTCAGAAATACTTGTATCAAAAATTATCAAAATCTGATAATTGTTTTTCAAGTTACAGTCAAAAATGTTGGGGATGTTTTTTTGAGACACAGTGTAGAATTGAATGTTGCTTGCTTTTACAAGAAAGCCCAGCTGTCTCTAGGGAAGACACGCTACAGCCTATATAATTTCCTGTTGCACTACTGACCTTTAAGGTCATCCAAGGTCAATTATTTTCATGTCATTTGAAAGCCAATATGTGACTTCTATTAGTGATTAATAGTAACCTTGGCCCTATCTCTGACTGTTTCTGAGATACGGCCACTTATTGCTTGAAACTTTCTATTAAAAACTGCGGCCAAACCGCAGCAGATGGAGACTTTGTTACTATTGACAGCCTACCAGCGCCCTATCCAATGGTACAGTTGCCGTCCGCCTACGACTTACTGTTTAGTTACAAACTTACAATACTGCACATGCACGATTGGCATACCATAGTGCGTTACATTATGACTTTTTAAGGTCATCCAAGGCCAATGATTTTCATGTCGTTTGAAAGCCAGTATGCGACCTTATTAGTAACCAATAGCAACCTACGCCCTATCTCGCACTGTTTAACCCGCATCCGTGACAGACAGAATGACTGACAGACGACATTCATGCCTTAGATGCGCGATACATAAAAACCACGACCTATGTTGTTAGTGCGTAAGTAACGCATATGTAGTAAGTATTGTTATGCATTAACTTTTTACTTAAGTTTTCTTGTAGACCGACTGCATGACTTCCAGATTTTGTACACTGACGTCCAAATTTTTTTAGCTTGGAAGTCATGACGTTCTGAAAATTTAGGTCTGTTGAAAAACCTGAGTGGGACTGGGAATGGGCACCCTTCTTAACTGACGGGGGGGAGTGTCATGAGAGCTTCACAGCTGGGTCTGGAGCAGTTATTGTATGCAAATCTACCCTGGGTCTGCTATGATGCTTAGGGGCCTGTTTCTGTTTGTGCCTCAGTGACAAAGTGTGCTATACCATGCTGGTGGCATATCACACATGATTTATTTTGCATCTTCGTTGCTTCAGCTTATATTAGCAAATAATTGGTTGATTGATTGTTTTTGCAGGATGAGTCAGATCACGTTAAGCTCCGAGAAAGACTGCGTAAAACGCTTTACTATGGACGTATGCCATCAGTTGAACGTCCCTCTTTGGCATTGACAGGTATACAGTATATATATAATATATCTGTACTGTAGATTTAATGGGGCATCTGTACATTAGTCAATGAGTTTGTAATTGTACATGCAGCGTTGATCGACTTGCACGGTATCTAAGTTAGTTGCCTTGTTTGTATGAGCATTCTGTGCATTTGCATCTTTTTTATCCAAGTAACAAGTGGAACAATTTGAAGTCAAGCCATCACAACTTTTTGGGCACACTATGCAGTATATAATTATATATCTGTTGTGACTATTTGTAGTTGGAATTTACTCGGATCTGATTCTGATCTGATTGTTTTAAGAAGTTGCTTTTCTTTGTATTGTCTGATCAGTGTATCACCACAGTAAATGGCTGATGGTAACATTTTGCAAGGTAGTGTAACCCGTTTGAGATGTGGTCACTGTGGTCGGATGCCTGATGATCATTATTGCACATTTATTTCATGATCATTCTGCAAAAGAAGTATGTGAAAGCTGTTCAGTATTTGGTGACATTTTCTGGCATCTGGCAAAACCTGGTGGTTTACTTTGTTTAGATCACACTAGCAGATGGACAGAGACGTACTATGCCAGTGTATCTACCGTGTTCATGCAACGGCTAAATTTTAATGCTGGTAGCTTACAGAATTTTGTGATTGTGTGATTGATTTCTGTTACAGCCCTTCAGTTAGTTGTATGCTGTATAGTAAAACGATGTAATGACTTGGAAGTTATGAGACCTGTTGGCATAATGACTGTCTATTAAGTTTTTACGCGCGAGAGCTAGCATAGCGCATATTAGCTACAGTAATTCTGTCTGTGCATCTGTCTGTCTGTCATGACTGGGTACCGTTTCGAGACCAGGTGAGATAAAAACTTTGGGTTTTTACCACATGGTAGCCGAGTCTCTAGTATTTTGTGACAAAATTTCATGTTGCTGGGTGAAGGGGGTCTCCCCAAATGAGGGGGCGAAAGAGGGGCACCCTTTCTAAAAAGACGTTATTCTACCACTATTGCATTCGCGCGGTGGTGCCACGCAACTAAGTCGTTATGCTGTGGCCAATGTATATACATGGCAGTAAATAAAATGTCGAACTTGATCGATTTTGAGCATCTGCAAACAGTTTACTACCCGTAGCCTATGCTAGAATTAAGACTTTCTCCTCAATCGCCGGTAGATATTACAACGACAAAATTATAAATGTTAAGACACCCAAATTTTTGCTTTTTTACTGGCTTGCCTAGCCTGAAATTGGTTGCATATAGGCACATACATGCTGCTTATCACAACAAACACTGGCGACGACCTTCTTAGAAATGTCAACATCGATAACCTTGAATGGCCTTCAACCTTCACAAATAGCAGGTTTTAGTGAATCTTTTTTCGCAATTTTGGGCTGCGACACACATTTCAAGAGTGAATTGCTCTAAAATGGCTAAATATAGACCAAGACAACCTGCACATGAAATTTTCATCATGGAATATAGATTTCAGTAGTCCAAGTCCAGACCCTCTAGATTCAAAGTGGTTTGTGCACGTGGGTGTCAAAGAGGGGTACCCCTCTAAAAAGTGGTTATTTATCCTCTGTTGGCTTGTCTAGCATGTAAATGGTTGCAGATTGGCACAGCCATGCTGCTTATCGTAACAGGCACTGACGACGAGCTTCTTACAAATGTCAACATCGATGACCTTCAATGACCTTGAACCCTAAAAATATTGGTTTTTAGTAATTTTTTGGCGATTTTTGGCTGCAAAAGAGTGAATTGCGACTAAATGGATGAAGATAAATCAAGATTACCTGCAAACAGGAATTGCCATAGGCTCTCACGCATCTCATGAGCATTAGCTGAGATTTCTTGTTGTTTCAGAAAGTGCATGAAGGCTGCAGTGTTTATTGTGTTCAGAGTTGGCGGTGGACCTGATGCAGGAAGTTGCTCCGAGGGAACTTGGTAAGCTTGACATGCACTGGGCTGCCGACATGTCACGGTCAGTTCAATAGTTCTCTGCATATTCGCTGACCAGTTTTCTTCCCCTCCACCCCATCCTCCAATAGACAGCATTCTGAGATTGATGACTGTCTGCAGGATAAGAGGGAAGTTATTAGAACTGCCATTGCTGTTACATATGCACGCTCATAATAGACAATTCTTAAAATTTTAGGTTTAAGTCATTTTTTGTGTAATGTGTTCCAGATCAGCCTGGTTTTCTGTAAAGGTTAAATTATCTGTTCCATTACTGTAAAGGTTAAATTTTTTGTTTCATTTTTATGTGTACAGGGTGCAGCAAAAAAGTAGCCCTCTTAAGTTTTTTGCTGTTTTCTCAGCAATCATTTGGAATTTTTATTTGAAATTTTTCTTTATTTACTAAAACCTTTTACATTGAACTGCAAAGTGAAGTGTAATTTTGTTGAAAAACGACGAAGTTATAGACTTTTCAACATGACCGCCGGCACCTACCGATTTTTTAGCATTAAAAAATGTTCAAGCTACAACACCAGTTCAATAACATCGCTGAAACAAGTCAAACAACACAGTTAACTAATGATCAGATGCCAAAATTCCATTGTCACTGTGAATGTTCGAAGTGTCCACCGACAGCTCTAAGCTCCAACACAAGCCTTCAGTCGCTTAATTTGAGAAGTCTTTCACAGTCTTGTCGATCGGTTTTTGTGGCAGGTTGTCCCGGGTAATCTGAAGCGCTTCCTTGACTTCGGCGATTGTTTTCGGGTTTGTTTTAAGCTTGCAGTAAGCCTCCAACATTGCATCTCACACGTTATAGTCCATTGGCTTTATTTTCGGCAAATTTGGAGACCATTTGTCTTTTGTGATAGAATCTGGACAGCTGGCCAGCAACCACTTCTGTGCACTGTGCGCACCGTCTTGCTAGAAGATGAACCCGGTGGGCAGCCGGCAATTGCTTTAAAAGAACGATAATTTAGTGATAATTTATAAACAGCATAAATTGCTGTAAATCAAAATGTCATTGTAACGTGTTATCGCTGTATCATCTGACAGTATGCCTCATGTATACTGAACTTCCCAGCAATTCTGTTCAGGGCTATTGTTGTGATCCTCTCTTTATAGGAACATGATGTTATGTTGGCCCAATGTATGCTAATTTAAAGCTATTGTTGTATTCTTTGCTTATAGGGACACCATGTTATCACCGTATCCTCTGACAGTTGGTCTCATGTATGCAAAGCGGCTGAAGAGGAAGAATTTGTCATTTGCTCATCAGATTTCATCGTCCGATCTTTTTCTTGTTTCGATGGCAAGTTACTTGGATTGTTTGCAATCAGTTTTGTTACCTATGCCAAAGGAAGAAGGTGACATTTTTGTTTCTTTTGCATTTTTTGTTTTTTTACCCCAGCCAGACTTACAAATGGATATCACTTAAATTTTGCACGACCACATGGGAACAAAAATCAAGCACAAATTGCATGTAATTCAAAAATAGATTAGAAATAAAAAATAGGTTTTTGTCTAGATGAAAAATGACCTGACACATTTCATGTTGTGGTGTCGTCAGATGATGGCATCCAAGTTTCTTCATGATGAGGGCGAAGAAGACAGTGTGATCAACGATGAGTGGGCAACTTCTGCTGACATGGACGTCCAAGACCTCAATGAACTTGAACGACACTTTCTCACCGCGCTGGTACAGTATATACACCAGTAGTTGTACACCATGTTTCAAAAAAGCAGTCAAAATTGTTTTTGTCGTAACTGTGTCATATTTTTACCAATTTTGATAATATTTGGCACAAAGATGGCCGAGACGATAGAATTATGTAAGATGCACTCATTTTCCATTTCACCTAATTTATGTCAACTCACTACCATGTAAAACACAGGTGCTCCAATTTTGCATAATAATGCTGAGCTGTTGTCTCCAGTAACGACTTAGTTAAGCACATAATAAGTGAAATGTACATCATTTGGCAGAACTGCAAGTTTGTATAACAACTCGCTTGCAAATTATCAGAGTTTATGCCCAAAGTGTGCCCAGCATACATATTCACAATGGCTTAGATGCAACACCACTGATTGATAGCAAAATCAAAGGTTTACTGACCAAACTGCATTTACTCATTGATTAGACATGTTTTGAGCTCATCAGTCAGCAATTTCGTTGTCTGCTATTTTTACCTTAAAATATTTAATATCACAAAATTAATAAATCATGTGGTGCCCTCTGTCGAATTGATAATGCAAAGGTGAACAATCGGATACAAATAAAAACGCCAAATGTAACAATTTGGCCCATTTGTGTTTCACATGGTAGTGCATTGACATAAATTAGGTGAGATGGAGAATAAGTTCACTTTACATAATTCTATCATCTTGGCCATCTTTGTGCCAAAAATTATCACAGTTGGTGAAAATTTAAGAAAAACAATTTCAACTGTTTTTTTGAAACACGGTGTAGTTGTAATAGTAAAATTAGTAGCAGTAGCAGTAGCATTGGTTGTGGCTGTTGTATTTGTTAAGTTAGACAGGTACGATGATAGCAGCTTGCTGTACTGTAGTCTTAACGATATAATTACTTGGCAGTTATGAGGATGAGTCCATCTCAACTGGTTACTGCTTGGAAGGGTGCACTGCACAGACTGCTGTAGGCCTACTTCAAGTAAATAATACAAGTATTACAATAATACAAGGAGTATTATCATGCAGCCGTCTTAATAGGCCACATTACAGGCTTTGCCCGTCTGTCTGTCTGTTTGTCTGTCTTGCACAGACTCCTAACTGAAGAAAGAGTTCAAGAATACAGATTTGCATGAACGTTCCCAGGGAACATTTGTTCGATAAGTCAAAGGTCAGAGTCATCAGATGTAGTTATGGTGCAGCTGTTGTGTTTACCGTTGCTTACTTACAGCTGGCAGATAGTGTAAGTAAGTAAGTAAGTAAGATGACTTAGGGGGCACAGTTTAACAGTTAGCCACAATGTGCTACGCTCTCAACATCCAAATAAAAATGTCTTCAGCAGCCGCTTGTACTGTTCAAAGTTAATGTCAGTTCGTCTCAGATGAGCTGGAAGATTGTTCCACAGCCTCGGACCTGCAGCAGCAAAGCATCTGTCTCTATAGCCGCTGTAGGTCCGTCTGACGACACATGTCCTTGAGTTAGCAGGACGCAGCTGACGACGACCTTCGCCAGAGACCAGCTGACAGTTGGCAGCCAGGTATGCTGGACAGTGATAAGTACACCAGACCTGGCTGATCGCACACTGCAGGTGGCTCCAGTGACCAATGGACTCTTAGCTTCACCGCTGTATGGCTTAGTTCATCATGGGCGCCTGAAGCCTTCGGCAGCCACACGGTCGGCTGCCTGTGCGTATGTTCTGCTGTCAGCGTGCTGTGCTCTGTGTGTTCATAGGACTGCTCTTTGTTCTTTCTGCTGACTTCTGACCTCAACAGCAGCAGCAGTATAGTAATACTTGTAGTATTATGTAAGTGGTTTGGTGGCATAGCGGTTGGTATGTTCTACTTGTGATCAAAAGGTCTCGAGTTTGACTCCGTGTCAGGCTGCTGATGTCATGCGGTTATTACTCGGTTGGGTGACCGACTGCAGACAGGTAAACCAGCTCGGCATATAACCAGCCTCCAAGGTCAACTCAGCCTTTCGTCCCTGCAAGGTAGGTAAATCAAGTACTGGCCTGCTTGGCTGGGGTATCATGCAGGGTACCAGTATATTCATTTGTATTGGGTGTCAGTTAACTCTGCGATCCCATGTGGCAAGCGATGCTTCGTATCGTTTATCGTATTGTGTATTAGTGGTGTTGTTGCATGTGCATAGGACTGGGATCTGTATGTGAGTGCTGCTGATTTCTGGGCTTCACTCAGCACCATTGAAAAGCTGTGAGTAGCAAACTATTTGCGAATGAATCGGTTCGTTATCTTTAGCAAGGTTGTGTGATTGCTGCTGTTTTTCGTCTGTTAGCAGGATTACAAAAAAAACCGACGACATATTTGACTGAAATTTTCAGCAAAAGTTAGGCTTGCCCCAGCTCAGAGTGGGCAAGATTTTTTTGGTGGTGATCTGGATCGGCATCCGGAGCCAGGACTGGACTTTTAGATTTTTTGCCATCACGAGATAGTGCGGAAAGTTTGTTAGCAAGATTACAGAATAAGCGGATTTGGCTGAAATTTTTTAGAGGAGGTTGGATTTGACACAGTCTACAGTTAATTAGCTTTTGGGGGAAAACCATGTTGCCACTTGATGAATATGACAAAATGTTGCTGAAAGTTGGATGTTTTGAACAGCAATTTCTTTTTGCTTTGGTGCATCGTAAATTAATTTACTTACTTACTTATTTAGCACGTGTATTTGTGTCTTAGAATTGCACACAAGCGGACTGGTGAGCAGGGCTGCTTCACTTACACTGACATGGATGTCCTCATTGATAAAACGATGACTTATTCCCTCGGTCGTCTGTTAATTGAAGTCTGCAAGGTAGGTTGGCGTAATGTCTTGTCAGTCCGGGGCTTGAATCGGCCACTTGAAAAGCATATTAACCACTTCTTTTATGAGATTGTTATAAATTAGTATATTTACGATTAGTACACAATATTAGATCGACAACCTCACGGTTTTAGTTCCCATACCAGCATTTGTTTTTCCACTTTGAGCCATGCCTGTGGTGTGACCAGTAGTATTATTTCAGTCCTTTGGATATTTTTCTTAGAAGAATGTCCTATATATGAATTAATGTAATTAGTATTCATATTTTGATATAATTTTGTAATATATCATGAAAATCCTGGAAATGTATGTCGTCAGAAAGGTGTGGAAATTGACCATAAATTAGGGAAATGTTGGAGATAATTATTGGAGATAAGCCCAGAGAACTATTTATCGTTTGTTGACCTTCATTTGCACAGCACTACAATGATAGCATAGTATTTTGGACTAGCCACTGCACGTGACTACGTGGTTTTAACAGTGTCTGCTTTGATTTTGTTAACACCGACCTTTGAGCTTTTCAATGGAAAATTGATACTTTGGTATCTCCTGCCTCAGTTTTTGTTTTCTGCACCTTTATTTTCTAGCTGAAGCCTGTATATGACAGATGGATGAACAGGCAACATCTGTAATGCGACTTATTAGGATGGCTGCACACTGCACAGCCACCACCTGGGGCTAACTCAGTCTGAGCAGCCCTTAGTAGATAGGTGTAGTGAGTGCTAGTAAGAAGTGTGACATAGATGAACGCTGAACAGTACACTGTGTCCAAAAACGTCCCACTTTGTGATTGTCTATATCTTCGCCAAATGTAAATCGATTTTCAAAATGTTTTCACTGATGCATTCTGTGGACAATTAGCAATTGAATGATTATTAAACATCTTGCCACACGCTAACTGTGTCGCTACACAACCTTGTGAAATATAAATGCAAGAAAAACTAACAATATTAAGCAGCAAGCGTGTTGGTAAACAAAATACACTTTCAGCCAAAAATGCAGTGCATGATCTGTACGATGCTAAACTTTGTTAGATCCGTTTCTTTGGATATCTGGCATGTTGAATGATATGTTTGTTTCAGGCCTTTGTGGTTTAGCAAGCCTACCATTTCATCCACAGTGATCACGTTCTCTTCAGTATGTTTATGCTTCAGTCTGCCAGTCTAATGCCTTTGGTCGGTGCTGCATGTTTCCCAAATCTCTGTTAATGACATTCTCACTCTTTCCCTGCCAGTATTTGCCAAAAACTGTATTTTTTGAACCGGTGCAAGTTTTTACTCAGAGCCCTGTCTTCACTGCTAAATGGCACATTACGTCAGTGGTATATCGTCAGTGCATTAAGAATTATTATTTATGACAATATCACTTCCTTTTGTTTACAAACATCAGAAATGTATGTAAAACTAAATATAATTTAGTTTTTGTATGAAAATTTGTAAAAATTGTTGCAGGAAATGATTTTTTGCAAGTGTATTATAGTGATTTTGCTGTCTTTTGAAAATTTGTTTTACATGCTAATGTAGCGAAACCGTTAGTGTGGTGAGATATTGAACAAAGTACTTTATTGCTAATTGTCCGTAGTATGTGCCAGTGAAAGAATTTTGAAAATCGGTTAGTATTTGGCGAAGATGTGAAAAATGACAAAGTGGGACATTTTTTGGGACACAGTGTAGTAACAGCAGCAGCGGAGAGTGTTCGTTGTTAGCGCTTCTTCTATCTGGAGCTACTGTCATGTAACTGCAGATCAGCCAAACTTCTCAGCACTTTTAAATGTACATGTAGTTCTAAAACCGAACTGTTTGACATTGCCCCCTAATAAACGTGAATGTTCAGCCCAGTCTCTGCCATTATGCACCTTTGATTTGTTTGCAAAAGATGGTGCTGCTACTTTATAACCGTGTTTTGACTTATTGATTGATTGTAGCTAACTCAGCCATCCATATAGTTATCTCCGCCAATGGAACGAAGTGAATTGGAGGAGATTATGAGATTGGTCGATCTGTCCGTCTATGTGTCCGTCTGTCTGTCTGTGTACACAAATACACAGCCGGCAGAACGGTGGCGCCTTCCTGTGAAAACTTCTACATTGGCGGAGATATGCACTCTAACAAGCACCTTCTAGTTGCTTAATTTAGTTTATTTATTCATGCAGGTGGTTTCGGTCTGTGTGGTGGCTTATGTTGCTGGTGTGGTCATTCTGGCTGCTGCACCTCCCATTGCTTACACAGCCGCCACTCTCACCATCACCAGCTGGGTACCAGCCTACGGCAATCACTCACTTCTCGACAGCCAATCAGCTTTCAGTAGTGTCGTGGTTCCAGCTAACAACGATGACACCAAACATCTGAGGAAAACCTTCAACTTGGAACCAGCTGCCTCTCTGTCAGGATCATTCCTAATACGTCTGTTTCGCGTGGTTACGTTCGCTGGCACTGAAACGTCGTCTGGTTCTTTTCCAGGTTGCCACGTTGCACATGTTTTGAACTCCACTTGTTCCGGAAACAATATCTCCAACACAGATTGCAAGAATCATGCCGGAACTTTGAAGCCTGTCAGCGGCCGGCAACAGTCAATGGCAGAAAAGCCTAAGAATGGATCATGTCGGCGACTGGCACCCCCAAGTCAACGTACAATATTTTCCAATCACTTGTCATCGGTGGATAAGCTAATTCTTGGCTCGGAAGGAAGCATCCATCATGGAATAACATCAGCACTATCTGACTCCCACAATGCATCTCTTCTGTCTAACGTCAGAACTCTGTTAGAGCTCCTGTAGTATCATGTCATAGCATCATTGCTAAATTGTCAGTTCTTGTTTTCATGAATACAAACAACCAATTAAATTGATTTTATTTTTGTCTGTCCAATGCTATGCATGGCATTGGACAGAGTATAAAATCACCTTTGCGTCCATGCGTGTGTCCGTGCGTCCTACATTTCTTAAGCTATCTTACTTCCACCTTCCCTTTCAATTTCCTTTCCCCTTCTCCTTCCCCTTACCCCCC
>Ga0209367_1012427_pt1 | contig 11131 bp, 5 predicted proteins | sample WorMetLIZISLAND2_FD_187412 | JGI IMG/M metagenome (GOLD analysis project Ga0209367, IMG submission 187412) | Marine gutless worms symbiont microbial communities from Max Planck institute for Marine Microbiology, Germany - Olavius geniculatus... ... | reverse complement strand
TATCAGCCAAATGTAGACGACGTATAAGGCTATAGTCAGCTGTAGTTTACTAATTTCAGTTGCTTGCAAATTGCGATAAACATAATGGCTCATGTCTACAGCACTGCAGTTGCAATTCTTTATGGTGCAAGCCGTTAATTATTCAGTAATAATAATTGTCAAAATCATGAGCAAAAACCCACAATATCACAAATAGAAAGTGCTTGCCATGGTGCAAGTTAATTAATCCGTATAATTTTTTTCATTGTCAGTGTGTTTCACCATACATCACGGAAAACGTCTCGGCGAGACCTTGAAGCTCACTCCCAAGACTCGAGATTCTTGGGAGCTTCAAGGTCTCAGCCAGCATCTCGGAAGCTGCAATGTCTTGTCTTGGTCTCATATCTCGGATTTTAAACGTCTCAGTTTCGGAGACATGGGTCTCAGGTCTCGTCTCGGTCTCGGCTCAGAAGGTCTCGTGCACATCCCTGATGTTATCATTATCATCCAGGAAAACCATTGTGGCAGTATCTTTTTGGATGTCTTTTTCTCCAGCACTGATATTCCTTGTCCCTGACACTGTATGGCATTGAAATATGGGTTGTAAACATGTATATCAGACATGTTTTTTTACGGTTGCTGAGCTCTTATTGCATTTAGCACTATCAAAATAGTAGGCCTGGTTATTTATTTTTGCATACTTATTTTGAATAAACTCTTGAAATGAGCAAAAGGAATTATTTACCATTTGCCATCATTCACAAAAGAATTTTGAAAAGCTAAATCTTTATTAGTGCCGTCACAGAATGCTGTCAACTGTTTTAACCTTGAAATAGCTCCGAATGCTATTAATTGTTTCATTTATTTGTTGATCTCTAAACATGAAATGTGCTCATCTCAGAATGCTGCATTGGGAACTTGCTCATATTATGCAAGCTTTGTATCTTAAGGCGTATTTTACCATCTGACACTAACCTGCAGTGCAGGCATCATTTTTGTAGTGTTATTTATATCTGCTATTTAAATTCATCAGATTACAATTGTTGCTATTGTTTAAGTAGTTGATGTTTTGGCAGTCGCCTGCTGTATTCCCAATATCTGTTCATCGCTAGAACTAAGTAATAAAGGTTGTAATTTGTTGCTAAATTTGTAATTCGATGGATTTGTATAGCTTATTAGCCACTACTTTAACCAATGACTTTTAGTCAGATATAATTCATATAAGTTTGTTATTTCAGCTGCACCATATTGGCCCTTTTAACTGAAAACATGTTCACATAATATTACATCTATTTTTGTCACCAACATGCATGAAATATCATGATCTTGTGATCATGAGGGTTAGTTTTACATCAAGTTTAGCTTGACTCACTTAAACAAATAAATTGCACTGTGACATTTTGATTTTTAGCATTAGGTATTGTTCTGGATAACGTGACAACAAATGCTGCATGGCAGGCATGCAAATGCAACAGACAACACATAGATGGCAATTTGTAATGCATAACTTTCTACAGAGTGAAGTATAGTGAAAGAATTGGTTCTAGCAACAGAGATCTTATTACTACTAAAACAACAACAGTCTGTACAACTTGTGCTTGGCAAAATCAGCTGCACTTAGTGCTGCTGAATACAAACACTAAATATAGTTTTGCAATGGTCATCTTCCCGATTCGTGTCACGTTTAAAAATAAATCACAAAAGAGTTTATACCAACTGAGGCTCATGATAAATGGGGGCATGTGCATGTGCATGTGCTCAGTAAAATAAAAACTACAGGCTGTACAAGTGTGCAGATAATATCACTAATGTGTGCTATTTCTACAGAATAAACTTATTACAGCTTAGCATAAAAACCATAACATCATGAATAACAAAGGACATAAATGCAAATGTGGCTTTAGTGTACAGTCTATTTCCAATACAATGATATTACAAGTGCGACTGTAGGCTAAAAGCCAAGTCGTATCAGTTTACATAACTGTTATAAAGTGCTAATTGGCTCAATTAAATGCTAATTTGTCAATATTTATTAATCTGCCTGTTGCCAGTGTGATCTTTATACTATAAAAATAAAGTTTAAAGTGGACAAATGTGGCGAAAGTGTGACGTCACAAACAACTATTAGTGTCAACGTAGCATTCGACAGAATTTGAATGCTAGCAGCATCAATGGAGCGCGGTACTGGGCGAATAGACTTCGCTTGCATTTCCAGAAGTTGCTGTCACACCGGAAGTAGGCCGACTGTATGCTTTTTCCGTTGTACCAATTGCCAACAGATTCCGACTTTCACTTCCGGAATGCAAGCGGGGAGTTCCCTTCTCTGAGCGCGCGCTGCATCGACACTCTGGCCAGCTCATGGTGTGAAACTTTCTCGCACACTGCAATACGCGCTATAAACAAAGCATAGTAGGTGATGTCATCGTATCATTCGCACAACATTATTTTTATTGAAATTTATGTAAAGTGATGTTCTTATATCAACTGATCAGCATATTATTAATTAGCATTACATTCTACACATATTTAGCCAATATCGTTTTTTCGTGCGACTTGGGCCTTCAAACTACCATCCACAGCACTTTCAGTTTTTCATTTCTCTGGAGTCATTCACAGGTTCAGCTAGCTGGGTGGCTTGAAAGTGATAACTGGTAATTGTAATTGGTGACTACAATCCTCGGACTGACTTATCAATCCTTAGATCCAGAAGTAGGAAATCTGTAATCCCAGAATCCTGTTTTCAGGATTAGGTTTACGGACTGGTTGTTATGTAGTACCACCATAGTAGACCTACTAGAATTACTTCATGCATAGGATGCAGCAGGCCCTACTACAGCTGTCCCTGTGACCACCTACCAATCCCAGGATTTGGGATTGCTATCACTAACTGTATTGATGAGGTAATTATTTCCACAAACTAGATGCCATTTATATCACACAAACAACAGCATCTCAGAGAAAGCATCAACAAATAATGAAACTTCCTCAATAAAAGTAGCAGTATTAATAGTCTCTCTTGAGCAAGCTCGTAATATCATTATGTGCAAGCTTCTTCTCGATAAACTTTGCAAGGCTGTGACACATTTCAGGTGGCACATCTTCGAGAGTGTTGACGTTCTGTTCAAAGTAATGAGGCATGTGATGTTTGTAAAGCATCTCTGTGAGCTTGGTCAAAACATCGATCAGCCGTTCACCAACTGCATTCTTGTCCCAATCAGAGCTATCTGGAAGATCTTCGAGCACATGGAGCAACAGCAGCTTGAGATGGTAAGACGACATGGCACCAAACTGCTCAGGATGGTTCAGTCGAATTGCTTTGAGGATTCTCAGAACGATCAGATGACCACAAATGGACAACTCAAACCGGTCAACTGACCACTTCTCCTGCCTAGCAAATGACTCCACCCAGAACCCAGGATCAGTTTCAGACTGCTCGCTGGACCACACTGGACAAGATGCTGGTAGAAACAAATGACTGTTGATGATGATAAATGGAACAAAATTGATGGTGACTTTATCACGGCCATCAGTGTAGACAGTGATGGGGATGGCTGTGAAATTATGTGATGATGGTTGGATAGCACAGTGATAGCCATAGACCATTTCAACAGCCTCCACAACAACTGCCTGAAGCACATCAACTAGCTTTCTTTGAACAAGCTGCCAATCTCCATTGAAGACATTTCTCTCGTCACATTCACTGACCATTCCATCTTTGCCAGCAACAATCACAAACCTTCCCAGTACTTTTCTACCTGCAACAACAGCCTCTTGAGCATGACACTGCGATCCAAACATTATCGGTACCATGACGTCGAAAGAGTTTGGACGAATGACTTGCAGGCCTTCCATCACGCTACCAAATGGAACCAGATCACCAATCTTCAAGGCCATGCCTTTAAAACTGTCTGGATCACGCAGACGAGACCTGACTGCAAGAGTCACTTCATTGACCACTTTCTGTGCAGCATTCATTTCATCGGACGGAATGACAACATATTCTTGGTAGTATTTCAACAGCTGTTCATGTAGTGATGGCTGAACAGCAGTATCATGCTTGCTGATATTCACATGTGATGCTGCTGTGTAACGAGCACTGCTGTCATGCCCAGTTGATGGTGGTTTTGACTCGTGATGCTTATAATCATCATCTGACTTGCCAGCTTTAGATTTCATCTGCTTTTCATCCTCTGCTTCAGACACCCAAGATGACAGCAGTCTGCTGCCTAAGTAGCCAATGGCAGCACCAGCAGCTGCAGCAGCCACACCCAACACCACTTTACCAGCTGTGCTCATACCGTCATCATCCGAATCACACTTCTTCTGTTTGCCTCCCCTTCGTGACATGTCTTACTGTACACAGCGAACAAAACAAGCTTGCACTGGAGACAAACATAATATGCATAATATATTTAATAACAAGATTACATAAACATGGCAAGGCCCAGCAATTACTTCTGCCGTGGCATGAAATGTGAAATCATTACGTTAGCACATATAGAATGCACAGACAAAACACTTTGGATTTCAGTCAAAAAGCCAGTCTAGTCCAGTCTAAATGTCTTCCTGGGGTGCCCACTTTCATTTCTGCAAAGTTGTAGTGCTGATAAAACAGAGGGTCAACTTCCTATCACCAATGTCAATAAAGTACATCATGTGGTAACAACTCACTAATCCACACGTGAAATGTACATAGGTGTAAAAATATATAAGTTAATTCTATTTTCAGTTCGAACTGATGATCAGCATTGTGAAATTTACTAATTTCAGTTCGGGTGAAAAACAGCTAACGCCCGTCACCGTGCGCGCACACATGCGGAGCTGCGACGTCTTGCAGCCGTCATGTTCGGTCGGGCGCTGATAGAGGCGTCCACTCCATTGACAAGTGGAGGCAAATGCCTCTTGGAAAAAGTTGGGGTAGTAAAAAACAGAAAACTGGGGGGAAATATTTTTAGGTGGCAAACTGCCTAGACATGCATGGCACAGAATGCGACAATTTTGCACAACAACTCTATTTTTTCCTGTTTGCTTTGCTTGCAGATTACTTATAGCCCCTTACTTGCAGGGCTGTACTTAAGGGGAAAGGAGTTAATGAGTTCAAACCTTCCCATGGGATTTTTAAAGTTAATGTGACAATTTTTGTGCACCAGTTAAAAAAATTTCTGCTCGTTTCGCTCGCAGATTATTTGTGCCTTTACTTTCAAATGTTCCGCCGCCCTTGTTTGCCTAACGTGCGTTCTTTTAGGCCTAAACCGCAGCATTTGTAAACTTTTATTAAAAATTAATACTTTTTGTGATAAAGTGTAGCGACACTGCAAATTTTCAGCTGAGTGTGAAGTGAAAGAAATGAATTTTTGAAATCTATCAATAGGCTTATTTTGATATAAACATTACGACAACAGTTAGAAGTAGTTGTAAACTCATCGTAAGGTCCTAATATGGTCTAAAGGTTCACCGTACGGATCCGAGTAGCCTAATTAGCTGCACTTCAGATCGCGAACTGCAGTTAGTAATTTCTGGCTCTTTCAACTCAGTTCGCCGAACTGACCGTAGCACTGAGCAAATATATATTACTTCACATAGACATACACGAATCACGGAAAACAATTTCGCAATTTATTGAATTACTTTCACAATCGAAATGAAACACGTAAACAACCAAGAAATTTATCCAAGGATTAGGATTCTAAACTACTAGTGATGGGCCATTGTTAAATTTACCGGAGACATACGGTTACCAGCGGTTACCGTTAGTGAGTAGTTTGCGTACCGGACTACCGGTACACCAAATTACCATTACCATTTACTAACGGATTATAGACAAAATTTAAATAACTTGATCGCATGGTATGAGTATACGTAAAAGCATCTATGAGCAATACTAACTTGTTGCAGCTAGAACTGAGTGCGCAGTGGCAGTCTAGCAGATCAAGGTCATCCAAGGTCGTTGATTTTAACAACAATCGAAAACGTTTATGGTACATTTACATGTAGTCTAGCGTCAATGCCAGTGGATAATGACAGCCGTATTTAGTTTGGCTAATTTATATGCAACTTTCTATTGATATGATCAATAACAACGTAACAGCGCGCTGCACACCCTCTATTAGCAATTCATGTATTAATGGCTCTGTTTACGACGATTTGAGTCTATCGTTAAATTTTTTATATTAGAAAGGTTTCTTAATGACTCGGTCGCCGCAAATGAAAATCCGAGAAACGATCGAAGACCCTATTGAACTATTCTAAATTTTCCAATCTCGTCGATAACCGAAGTTACCGAACCCAAGTAAATTTTTTTCGGGAACACAGCTCTAACAAAGAGGAGTGGCACTGGACATCGAATATTAATCATTACTCACTTCATATGGCACGTAGCCGATCTTGTGATATTGATTAATAAACGCAGTGTGTACGTGTAAAGATATCCGTATATACGTGCAGATATTCTTTACAGCAGATGGATCACGGTGGTGCGTTTGGTTCGCCCGGAGCAACTGGCGATTTTGATTTGAAGGCGTTTTTGACGAAACCTGAGGTCGTGCTTCGGATTTCCGGTTGGGTAAGTCAATATAGTAAGCGTACAGCTTTGTAATGTAGCCTATTGTAGGCTAGCCTAACTTACAGTTTCTAGCATAGTACAGGTTAAACCTCTCTGCTATTATCAGTGCATATTGACTTATCCAAATTCTGTTATCGGTTACTGCACTGATTGAAATTTTATTTTCAGTGTTGCAGCAATTAGCTTCGATACTGTGTCGGGCGTGTCAGTGATTTTTCATAGTGCGTGTGTCTGTGTATGTCAAGGTGTTTTCGGTGGTTGTGTTCGGCTGCATCACCGACCAGGGATACGTCCAGAACCAGTGTATTTTCAATAGCAACGATGATGCATGTCGCTTTGGCAATGCCATTGGAATCATTGCGTTCCTGGCTATGATGGCTTTCCTGGTGTCTGATGCTGTCTTTGACAACATCTCCAATGTCATGCATAGGAAATACATCGTTATGGCTGACATGGTATTTTCAGGTGCATTCTATTTCTTTTTTCATATCATTGTTTTAATTATGTTTATCACATGCTAAATATTTCTATTAGTTTAGCACTATTGTGTTTTACTTGAAAAATTTTGTGAGGTTCTGCTTGACTTGATTATGACTGGCTGTTTGACTGAGACATATGCCAATATCCAATCCAGATGTTCTTAAACGTGCTGGTTTATGATGCATGTTGAGGCAGTGCATTCCAACCGCTGATTTATCTTGAATCCCACTGTGGCTGTGGACTGTGTTCAGTGAAAGCCACGTGAGATATGTACAGAGTGGGCCAAAAAAAAATGGACCTGTTTGAGCGTTGATAACTCAGCAACGGTTAATGGTAGAAAGATGTGTAATACGTCAAAAGTTTCAGAATGCTGTAGAGAATAAACGACGTATTTGCATAGTGAAGCATTTAAATATTCTTTGCCTAATTTGCATAAATATTTGTCACCCCCGAAATTCTGCAAATTTGACTGTAACACATGGATTTAACGTGGATGTTTGAGCTTTTATAGATTAGCGATGTTTATTGATGGAAAGGCGCGTAATACGCCAAAAGTTTCGAAATTGTGTACAGAAGAAGTGTACAACTTGCATGTCTCAGCATTTAAATATTCTTTGCCTTATTCACACAAATCTGCCCCACCCCTAAAATCATGCTAAAATGGCAGTAACGCATGAATTTAAGTTGATTGTCATTCAGCATACAGTGAAATATCAACAATCATTAACAGATACGTTGAGTTTAGATAAAATTCGACATAGGCAGTTGCCCAGCTTTTGCATTCATAATCGTCATCAGTCCTTTTAGGCAGCTGATCGATTGCTGGAGTCAATGTGTTCAGGATCAGCTGAGCCCAGCATTCGATTAGCACACGTTTTAGCTGGCCAGTTACTGAAATTTTGTGACCATGCTATCTGTTGCAATGCCCCCACATTGAATAATTCACAAAATTTAAATCTAGACTTTTTGGCAGTGAGTTTTTGAGTTCAGTGAACTCGGGCACATGGGAGGGCAGGCAAATGCCTAATTTTAGGGGTAATGAAGATTTATGCAAATTAGGCGAAAATATTTAAATGATTTGCTATGCAAGTTTGGTTCTTTTTGTCTACAATATTCTAAAACTTTGACATATAACCTGCCTTTCTACGGGTAACCATCGCTGAGTTATCAACGCTCAAACAGGTCCGGTTTTTTTTGGCCCACCCTGTAGAAATGTGCTACTGGTTGTGGCTGCACTCTGGACTCTACTGGGGAAGCTAACAGCTGATTGTTATGGCAGGGGAAATTAGGGTGGGAGAGATGGAGAAGATCAAGTACGAGTGAAGGACATGGACGAAGAGAAGATCACATGGCTCAAGAGCAAGACTGCATTGCAGGCCACATTCATACTAACGGAGCAGGACATTTTGGTGCCGCCATTTCGGCATCATCGTTTGGGTGCTCACCTTTTGGGCGCCCGGACATTAGGGCACGGGGACGATTGGGTGCTGCCATTTGGGCACCCGATGTTTCGTCATCAAACATGACACCGCCTTCAATAGGGCTCGAAAATTACGCATGATATTGGCCAGCATGTAACAGATAACTCACATGAAAATTACTTGCATTTACCTGAGCATTCACTATGAAAACAACAGTCTGCTTTGTCACTTGAGCGTTCTGGCTGATGCTAAGGAAGCAAGCAAGCATTACAAACGCGATATTTACTGCTATCCGATGCCAGCCATGTTATAAAATATTGGTGGGCACATTTCACAACCTTACAAACGCACAACGACAACGTAAGACGACGACGCACGAGTGTCAGTGACGACATTATGATGAGGTCACATGATGACGACATAGTGCAACGACGTACGATGGTGACGACATACAATGACAAGTCGTCGTCGTATGTCGTCATCATCGTACGTCATTGCACTGTGTAAACGAGTAACAATGCACGAAAAAGAAATGTGATGACGCGAGATGACGATGAAGAAGCGATGTACAACGCGAAGCATGACAACAACCCACAACAACAACGTAAAATGACGTCATGCGATGACAAATGACAACAGATGACTACAACGATAACTGCTAAGTACAGCAGGAAGTTATTATTACAGAGCCAATAAAATCGTATATGTCACTTTACTTGTGATTACGATTTTAGCTCTATCTATATGCAAATTAATTTCAGTAATGTGGCATTCACAAAGCACGACGCCCAAACGTCCGATGCCCAAACGCTGGCACCCAAATGTCCTAACGCCCAAACAGTAAGCGCCCAGACAGTAGCGCCAAAACGGTGGTGCATAAACGGCGGCGCCCATATGTCACGTACTCTGAGACCAAGACCAAAATGGTAAGATGACTAAGGTCAACGATTGCAGATTTCAGTGATACTCTAATTAACTTGATGCACATGTAAGTCAACAGTTTAGCAGTTTAACCTGTAAGCTTCACGCCTGAAACAAGTTCTAACAGCATGATCAGCTACCGTCTGGGAGACTTAGATCTGAAGCCTAAAATGCAAGACCAAAATCTGGCTATCAAGACCACAGAGCTCAAGAGTCGAGACCAAGACCAATATTACAGTTTACCGGTCTTGAGACCACATCCGCATAAATGATAGCAATACATTTACATAACTGATCAGATTGGTGCATTTATATTTCCCAGCCTTGGCCTGTTCGTGACACTGCCAGGGTGTGTGTTGATGTTGCAGCACTGTGGACGTTCATGTGGTTCGTCTGTTTCTGTTTCCTGTTGGACACGTGGAGACGTACACCTAAGCTATACACCCAACGCCAGAGTGCTGGCAATGCTGCGGTTGTCTTCTCATTCTTCTCCATTGCTGTCTTTGTAAGTTGTCAGTTGTTGAAACTAACTCAGTTTCTTGCCATCTTTGTTTGGGTGTCTGGCCTTTTCACCCCTTTGCTGTTTCACCCCCTGGCTGATTTGCCCCTGGCTCATTCACCTTCCGGGTTGTTTGCCCCCGGGGCAAACAAGCCAGGAGTAGACCTGCGAGTCGCTGCGATACAGAAACGTGACTCAACTTGAGGCTAAAATGATTCCAAGTCGACGGCGGTTAACTTGAGTACGTCCAACTCATTGTGACTTGGCAGCTGCATGTCAACTTGAACTGACTTCAAACGACTTGAGACATTTGAAAATTGTGATGAACTTGTGTGAACGCTGTACGTAGACTGTAGGCTATTCATAAAGTGTTTTTATTACTTCGGCGAATGTCTTTTTGTTATTGTCTTTTCTTGAAAGAAGTTTGTACAGAGAGTTAAAACTGCGTGTTATGTGACTGTTTTGACGTGCTACAGCTATGCTGTACGATGTCTTTGGCATCGTTGTTGTCCGTTCGTCGTCCGGCCATCTGTCCGTCTCTAACGGATGTATTGTGGCTAACCCTTAGGGCTTAGGCCTATGGAAATAACTTTTTACATGAATAATTAGCCCTGTGTCATTAACCTTTAATTTCAGCGATTTAGTGCAAGGGGGAATAACAACATGGAAAATTGCGTCATTCACATTAGGCTGATTCCGCATAGGCCTCTACATCATCTAACAATTACGGCTGTGCGAAGCGTTGAAACTCCATAATCCTTTTATACCGTTATTTTATATATGGTTACTGAAATATGTTACAAATTCCCCTATTCGCCTAAACTCATTGATAGCCGTGTTTGAGAGAACTGCTAGGTGCAAGAAGTCGACTTGAAATGACTTGTGATGAAACCTACGGTGCCAGAAAATTTTGACGGTGATGCTGCTACAGACCGACTTGACCTGACTTGGAAGGCCCAAGTTGACGAGTCGACTTGATCGACCCGACTCACAGGTCTAGCCAGGAGTAGAACAAGCCAGTGTGAAAAAGTCATAATTAGTCCGCCCAAAAACGACAGTTTTCGGAAGGACTTATGTTTTGCTGTGGTTTTTTTTCTTTTTTTTCGCCATGTAATCTCCGAGCTCCGTTGGCCGATCAGCGCGAAATTTTGCACGATGCTCGGTGCTGCGTTCAATTTTATAATCCCGGTCCAAAATTTTGGGGGAGCCTCCCCAAAAAATTTTTAGGGGCCAAAAACATGCAAAATTTGGCCCGATTTCGGTCGACTT
>Ga0209367_1012426_pt1 | contig 11131 bp, 5 predicted proteins | sample WorMetLIZISLAND2_FD_187412 | JGI IMG/M metagenome (GOLD analysis project Ga0209367, IMG submission 187412) | Marine gutless worms symbiont microbial communities from Max Planck institute for Marine Microbiology, Germany - Olavius geniculatus... ... | reverse complement strand
CGTCGTACCGTCCTATGCTCAGAGGCAAGAAGTGGTGGTGGCCGCTGTTTTTGAATGTCATTAGCCTGTGTGTGGTGGCCGCCTGGAAGGTGTACCACAACCTGCATGGTGCAGACATGGATCACCTTAGCTTCTGCAGGGACATTGTCATGTGTCTGATGAAGATTGATTCGCCAGAAGCAACTAATGCCTCCGGTGGTCACAGAGTCGACTTACCAAACGACGTCCGCTTTGATTATTATTATTATTATTATTATTATTATTATACTCGGTTTATAATGGACGTTAGGTCTTTCACAAAGTGAAGAATCTCAAGTGCAGACAAGGTCACATGTCAGTGGAGGAACGCACAACTGTATAGAGCAGTTTTAAGCCTAGATTTGAAGGTATCGGTGGATACAGTTATGTCAGAAATAACAGTTACGGGCAGATTATTCCAGATTGTGGGTGAAGCATGACAAAAAGCACTCCTAGAGAAGTTGAGAACTGCTGGACTGTACTGCAGGATGTTGGCACCGCGAGGTCGTAGCTGTCTTGGAGTCTCGTAGAGTAAATCTCCTTCAACCAGCATGTAAACAAGATTTGCAAGTCGTCATATTATCATGTCAAAGCTCTTCGTCATATACGTAAACTGCTATCTGATGACACTGCTAGGACCGTCGCTTGTGCCATGGTTGCCGGAAGACTCGACTACTGCAATGCAGTCCTATACGGTTCTTCGTTCATGAACATCGACTAACTTCAGCGTGTCCAAAATACACTAGCCAGGATGGTCTCAAAAACGCATCGGCGTGATCATATCACTCCGGTACTCGCCGACCTACACTGGCTTCCTGTCCGTTACAGGACTGAATACAAAATCGCATTGCTCACTTACAAAGCCCTGACAATTCAGCAACCGCAGTATTTGTCAGAACTCATTCGTCTCTACGAGACTCCAAGACAGTTACGATCTCGCGGTGCCAACATCCTGCAGTAGTCCAGCAGTTCTCAACTTTTCTAAGAGTGCTTTCTGCCATGCTTCGCCCACAATCTGGAATAATCTGCCCGAAACTGTTATTTCTGACATAACTGTATCAATTCAATTCAATTCAATCACTTTTATTTCAAGCAGCATAACCCATAGAAACAAATCTAGGCTTAAAACTGCTCTATACAGTCATGCGTTCCTCCACTGACATGTGACCTTGTCTGCACTTGAGATTCTTCACGTTGTGAAAGACCTAACGTGCATTATAAACCGAGTATAATAATAATAATAATAACAACAATAATGGAGTCGGTCACACTTCAAGTGCCTTCACTGAAAGTCGATGCAGAGTCTGCAAGAAAAATACGAAGAAAGGTTGCTTGAAATGTGATGCACGTCTACACAGCGATCGTGGAACGAAGTGTTTTGAGGACTACCACTCACGTACATAACACACTGTTCAGTTGATGACTATTAGGCGATTATTATATTATTATACAGATGTAGCGCAGTTTTTAGTGACACTTTTCGGTAACATTTTATATAACAGGCAATTTTCGTCCTGAGTTATATATGTAAGACGTTTGTTGTTTCATGTTCATACTCGTTATTATTTCAGTTCCTTGAAATGTGATGCAAATCCGTGTTACATTAGGGTCAATACCATAAGTTAGTCTTTAGTCGGTGAAGTGGTCAGCGTTCTCGTACACGAACATAGGTCTAAAAATAGATATGCAAATTAGGCAACCTTCTAACTTGGGGCATTTCTACGTTAGGTCAGTGTCATCAAATGTTCATATACTGAACACGTTTGGTTAACAGATTTCATGTGTGACCATTAAACGGTTAAGTATGTCCTTCAAAAAGTTCAAAGCCATGATGGGTTTGGCGTTGGCTGACGAGCGTCAGGCTCACGAACTATAGAGTAGAGAGACTAGAGTGGTGCGGACTGTGGAATGCAATAATATTTTAATGCATAGAGTTGTGTCAACCCACGAAATATGAACTGGTGAGAATCCGATTGGTTAATTCAATAGTTACGAGTATGTACGTCATATTAAAAGTTTCCAAGTATTTTTTGTAGTTTTGCTGAATGCGCGGAGAAATTCAACTACGCCGAATAATTTTTCAGCGGCTGAGGCAGCGCCAGTAATTCGGCTTGGCCGATGTTTATTTCGGCCGATATTCGGCTAAGGCTCAAAATTCGGCGGCAGCGGCCAAATTTGGCGGCTCTGGGGTCTATTTGTACGTCCGTCCGTCTGTCCGTCTGTAGCTGCTGTTTTGCCGCGTTTTAAAGCATGGTTTGCGTTAGCTGCATTCACGTTTAGTCATTAAGCTGCAGCGGAGTGGTATGTGGCTTAAGCCGGTGACCGGATCTCCGGCTGCGTTGTGAGCCTATAACAAACGTAGCCATAATTATAGCCTAGGCCTATTTGTCAGTATTTGAACAGCTGAGATGTAATTCCAGCAAGCTATTACAGTGACAGCTAAAGCTGTGACACTCTGTATTATTAAGATTGTGTAACGATCAAAGTACGTTGTTGGGCTTAATCTCCACCAGTGACGCTAACGAAGCCAAAATATGGCAAAAACGAAAACGAAAAGACAAATCAAGTAAGTAGGCCCAAGTAACAACACTTCGATGCTTGTGTCAAGAATTATAATTTTAGTATTTTTGCATTATCGAGGCCACGAGAACTAATGCTATGCATGAAAAACGAAAACAATTTATTTAGGCTTAGATGAGAACGAGAAAGAGACCAACAACAACGAGACCAAGAACGAGACCAAAAACGAGACCATTAAATTCGGCATCGAGAACGAAACATTCCAAAACTACACAACTTTGGTTGGTTGATAGGCCTAAGCCTAGCATTCTGTAGTCTATCTAATACAAGACTTCATAAAAATGTTCGACTACCGTAATTAAGGCAGTCCTGTACTGTAGGCTAGATCGTCTGCGGACAATGACAAGTTGCAGCGTCTGCAGAATACATGTACACTGGCATGCAGAGTTGTCGGCAACACACGCCGACGTGATCACTAATCTAACGTCTGATTAGTTAATTATAGCAATGTTAGAGCATGTAGAAAAGTTCTTTGTTAAAAAATAATAACGATTTTTCGTATATTTAACGTATAATTTTTGTTGGGTGCGTATGTGCGCTTTCGAATAATTGCGCATGCGCACTGTCCATACCAAAATAACCGACCTCGAAAACACCCTATCTGACGCAAAGATCTTTGATATACCTCTTACGTAAGCCGAAATCTAACCCATGATGTCCCAATTTTTTTGTCATGGCAACGAGAATCGCTCGCAAAAATTTTCGGTTGGCAGCAACTGATGGCCCATCTCCGAACCCCCTTATTAATGCAAAAATCTTGCTGATATCTCTTACACAGGCCGAGTTATAGCCAATTTTGTCCCAAAATTCGTTGCCATGTCAACGGGAGTCAATCAGGGGTAAATATAAATGACACCGTTCAATTGGCCGACCCTGAAAACCATACGTAGAACCAAAAATTACGACTCTATCTTATACATAGCTGGAGTTATGATGGTTTAAAGCATTGTTTAATTTTTCCCATAGGCGCCATTGTAATTTTTTCATATTTTTGTGAAAAATAGGTTTACATGTTGAATTTAAATTTTGTAACCCCCAAAAGGCACTTCCTTGCGCGAAACCGCGTCATATGAGCCATCGTGTGTTAAAATCAATTCAGTCGTTTTTTCCTGTAGAGGACGGCAATAAAAAAAAGTAACGAAAAGGCACAAAAAGTCACGCAAGCGATATATTTCACCTATTCGTGGGGAAGCCCCCGTGAACGAATTTTCACCAAATTTTGCATATCAGGAGATAAGCTTATGCCAAACATAATCATCTTTGCGAATTTTAATGTGAAAAATTAAGGGGTTTGGCATATACGGGGGGTCAAATTTTTGTTTTTTTTCATTGAAATGGCTGGTCACCCTTACCGCGCAGCATGTGATACAGTAAGTATAGGTTTCAACACGGTCTACTGTGCATTATGCCAGTGTAACGAGGCACACTACACAACAAACAGTGGTGAAACGTAGGCTACTTATTTTATGGCTGTGATCAACGGTGTGTTCTGCCTGAACGCACGAGTCATACAAACGCTATACAAACGCAAGACGCTATCGGTCGTCACACTTGAGTGAAGTGAATTTACGTCGTATGGACACTTGCTCTAGACACGGTAGTGAAACATAGGAGGACTAAGTATAGGTCATGAAATAATAACTGTTGGATTTCACAGGTCTGAACTTGTTCGTCGCAGTTCTTAGAATTCGTTCACGCACCTATTATACCGTACTGGACCTGCAAGTCAGCGAAATACTGTATGGCCACAGTACATTATATGCGTCATACCTGTCTGTGGGCCTGTGCTATAATCTTTGTCCTGCAGTTTGCAGTCCAACGTACACTCTGTCGTTTCCCCCCGTCATTAAAGACCGTAGGCCAATGTGACTGTTGGTGTCTCGGCAAACTGTAGGGTCTAGTCTGTTCCACACGGTTGTAAGAAATTAGTCTCTTACATATTGTTGAAAACCACAAAGAATAAGGTAGTACTGTCGCCTGATTAGCTGTCGCATGTTAGTTTTCTCACAGAAATTTACGAACCGATTCGGCTGCAATTTTGCGTCGCCGCTTGAGTCCCGAAAATCAGAAAACAGTTTGTTATGAATGGGAATCTGATTATGACATCCTTCTAGGTTTTACTTGGTACAGTGCATTTAATGAAATAGCAGTGGCGTTATTATCTTCACCAAGGAGGTTATGCGTATACCTGTGTGATAACAACATTAGACCCACACAAAAATTTACAAGCAAATTTGGCTAAAATATTTAGGAAAGGTTAATCTAGACTAGGCTTAACTCAAAGGAAATTAGTGTTTGGTGGTAGTAATTCAGATCAGCATCCGGATTTATTATAAAACTGAATGATTCGACAGACAGGACAAGCCTGAGCCGAATATGGTGTTTTCACAATTTCAGACACAACGAAAAAAACTACAACGTTGGCGGAAGTTTGCACTGCTCGAATGCCCTTTTTTCTGTGGTGAAAAACATTTTCCACGTGACAGTTGGGTTGTGCGTGCAAACAGAGTTTCGTCCCCGAAAAGTCAAAGCCTAGGATCATAAAAATCCCCAGTTTGTCGCACGGTTTTAGTTCGCACGCACTCTAAATGTCCGAACACCATAACACTGAACACACTGCACATTAGCTGGATAGTGTTCATATTTATTATTTTACTATTATCTGCTAAATATGAGAGAATCGTTGATGACGAAACTCATCGCCTTGACCATTTTTCTTCACATCGGTTTCTCACTCACCAAAGGTCAGTTAATTAAATAATAAACACGGCAGATCACTCCAAATTGACAGATGGACCACGGGAGAAAAATGCTATCTGAAAAAAGTAAAAAAAAATTAAACTGGTATTTTTTACTTGACAAATCAACGAAAAACAGTCATTAATTTGCACAATTATGTTCTGCACATAAACTACTAAAATGTTGCCGTAATTATGCGTTTCCGCAAAATGCGTAAAATGAGTTAGCCGCCGGGGCTCAGCAACGGGCCCTGCTGGAGGAGCTGCATTTTGGGGAAAGCAAAAAGGAGAAAAAAACATGTGGAAAACAGGGAAAAAAGGAAAATGTGTTGTTGCTACTTGGGAAAAGTTGCTTTTTGGCTCTAGAAGACGATGGAAGTCTCTGGCCATAAACTAAGCTGCTAAAATAGGCCTAATGAGCTGATAAATGATGTTAGTAAATTTTAACTGCTGTACCGTCTAAATAATATACTGTCATATTTATTTTAAATGTTTTTATTGTTGCTTTTTTCAGCCCAACGGGGTATGTAAATTGAGTACCGGTCTGCTTGACTGTAAAGCGCTTTTTCCTGCGTCAGGTTGCAGGTAACACTGTGTGATCCCACTGATCTCATATGGCAGGTGACGCGACGCAGTTCTGAAACAGGTTTTTATGAAAAGACACACCTTTTTTATTTTTTTTTGGTTAGCTAAGTGACAGCAGCGTTATGCCAGGGTGGCACTGGGGCGGTATGCAATCCCCTTCTTCTTAAATTTTAAGCCGTCGGAAATTCTGGAAAACTTTGGTTCGTGTCGGAAAATTTTTGTCCAAAATGCAAAAATCGGGTTAATACCTTTTCGGCGTTGGGAAAGTTTAAGGTCAAATTTAAAAATTTTAAGCATGCATATTTGTTTTTGTTAAAAATTTTTAGCTGCAATTTGTCGGAAAATTGCAACTTTCTGCTTCTCCTCAACTTTTAACTCTCGACATCGCTGCTAACCGACTGATTAATTGACTGTGATTGACTGGTTGATTGATTGGCTGATTGGTCTGTTCTGTTGTTAACGTCACAGCTGCGTATCATGATGACACGTGTTCTCCCGGTCGCAATGTGATTGTTCATCTGTTCAACTGGAAATGGACGGACATCGCTCGAGAGTGCGAGACGTTTCTCGGCCCGAACCAGTTCTGTGGCGTTCAGGTAGCAGATGGCGTTTATTATTTGCTTTAGTCAATTATTCGGCACAAAAAAAACATTATAGAGGGACCTTCGTGAAATACTGTTATCTGACATTGCACTGACAGAAACAACCAGGCATTAATCTTTCACGGAAGTCCATAATAACGAACATAAGTGCGGACACAATTTGCATACACAATTGCTAATAATTAAAATTTAAAACACATTAAATGATCATTTAGTAGGCCTACTTAAGATGTTATGTGCAAACATGTATAACCAAATAAAATCAACACTAATGAGGCGAGGCATTTTCTCCGCGTCACAAGCGGCGCCAGAGGGACAAGGGGATGGGTAGCAGCTGCCCCAGTGCCCTTGCTCTTGCCCCCACCGTTTGCCTCTCCCAGCAAAAATTTTGAGGGTAATAAAGTGCCCTCTGAAGGCATAACTATACACATGCCAAGAAGTGACTTATTAAACGTCATTTTTGCATGACAAGTTGACAACACAAATATCTGTGATTTTTGGCGCTTTCAAATATTAAAAAACAGGAAAATTTGCGGCTTTCATTGCACGTCCAAAAATTAAAAGTGTTTTAGCTTCAGGGGGCGCTTCTTTAACCCCCAACCAAGGGCTCTGCCCCTGGACCGCGCTACATCTTGACGATGCATACAACAACTGAATAAGGTCGACATTTGTTCCACCACAACAAAACTATTGCCCCGTCTATGCCCGGCCCCTTGCCCTTCCCGTTGCTTTTCCCAGCTTTAGATTTCTAGCGCCACCCACGTTTCGCGCATGTTCGGTTTGAGTCAGTGTAGGCTGCTACGCATCTTGGGGGGTGCAGATCGATAATAAAAAGTTTCGATACTCCGAAGGTTCGATGGTCAGAAAGTTTTTAGGTTCTTTCCTATACACTTCTACAGACGCTGACTTAATCTCCACATTTCCTGTGTACAGTTAGAAATTAGGGTTAGGGTCATGGCCACAGAGTTACTGACACGTAATTTGAGCAAAGCTCACGTGATGCGCGACAGCGTCAGTCCTGCCACGTGGGCAATCTCTGTACAGCGTGCAATAAAATAATAATATTGCTTCTTCAACGAGTACCGTAATTTGAGCTTTTCATACAGAAGACTCCTTGAACTCGAAAGGTCGAAACTTAGACGGTTAAAATGTAGACCTACGTTCTATGCTAAAAATTTTTATGCTGGTTAGGTCCTATCCCGATATATCTGTAGTAATTTCGGCGCAATTTATTCTTGAAATGTGCGCCACAGCCGAAAATTGCAAAAAAAACACTAAAAATCCTTATTTTGAAGGTTCAAGGTTATTTAAGGTCATTGATGTTGTCACTGCTGAAAAGCATGTCATTAGTGCTTGTTATGATAAGCAGCATGGTTGTGTCTACTCTATCTTCAGCCGTTTTCACGTTACACGAGCCAATAGTGGCAAAATAACCACTTTTGGGGGTACTCTCTTTGACGCTCGCGTATACGCATAATTGAACATAGAGGGTCAGGACTTAGACCGCTAAAATCTAGACCTAGGGGAAAGTGCCCTAATATGGGCATGCTCTTAGAATATGGGCACCTGCTGTAAAAAAATTACTAACTACTGAATCAAACCGCCATTTGGCGAATACAACACAGGAACATATCGCGGCGTCACATTTACGGAAAAATTCGTTGTTAAAGTTCGTAATTTTTTCATGTTCACAGTTTTCTGTACTGCCTTAAAATGCAGAAAAAAAGTTACAGATAAGATTGAATGCGTTTATTTCGGTTTGTAATGCACTATTAAATAACCGTATTTATACAGACCGTGTTTTATACAGACATTTTCTCGCTTTTTTAGGCTCGAACAATCTTAAATCCATTTGCCCATGTTATTTTTGCACACTCGCTAAAAACCGTCATACGTCATGCGCGCCTAATATGGGCACGGGCCATGTTTTGTTAAAACATTGCGAATTATTATTTATTTCGCTACAACTGGTAAAAATTTCATGCTAATTGCTCATCATTTGTGTAAATTATAAAAAAACAAAAAAACAAAAAAACAAAAAGGGGTCCTTTTATGAAACATAACTTGTAGAACCCCCCTGTTAAACCCTGGCCGCTTGTTATCTGATCTCCTGTCACTGGACAGTCGTGCCTCGGTTGCTTTGGTGTCGATGCGTGATACAAATCCACTTCTACTTAGTTAATTAACTTACTGAGTTATTAGCAATACTCAATTTTCAGACCAATAAATAAAAGTATTTAACTCCTTCGATAAAGAAAATAATGCATTTCAGAAATTTCTACTCGACCCAACTCGACCAGCCTAATTTGCCTTGATACTGACCGTGACCCGACCCGATCCGACCCAACCCGACCCGACCCACGAGTCGACCCGACACGTGTCTATCCCTGAGCTACTCCACTAAAAGTGGTTATTTTACCAGTATTGGCTCGTGTAGCATGAAAACTGTTGAAGATAGGAACAGACATGCTGCTTATCATAACAAGCAATAGTAACAAGCTTTTTATTAGTGTCAACAACGATGACCTCGAATGACCTTGAACCTCCAAAATAGGTGGTTTTAGTGTTTTTTTTGCAATTTGTGGCTGCGGCGCATGCAGATTTGAAGAGTGAATTGCGACGAAATGGATGGAGATAGACCAAGACAACCTGCGAACAGGAACTGCTAGGCTGTAGCGCGTCTCATGAGCTTTGAACAAATTACTTGTTGATGAATAGTTTATTGTAATTTGTGCTGCATGCGTAACGGAACTGCACAATAATTATCTGGGCCCAGGGCCCGTTAAAGCTTAAATCCGGCCGTGTGTACAGGTGTCGCCACCGAACGAGCACCGGGGTATATGGGAGCACGGAAAACATCGTCCGTGGTGGGAGAGATACCAGCCAATCAGCTACAAGCTACAGTCACGCTCCGGCACAGAGGCACAGTTCATTGACATGGTCCAACGCTGTAACGCCGCCAACGTCAGGTTAATTCATATACACCCCCAAAATACATATGTTTATGTTTCGCACGGTATTGTGGCGACGCAGTTAAGGTGTGGTAGGTAATTCGATAGTCGTTTTATTGTCAGTTGTTCACAGAGTGTGCAAGTGACAGACTTTCTTCGGAAACTGCGGTTAATATTTGGCGAAGATATGTGCAATGACGAAATGGGAAATATCTTGGGGACAGTGCACGCTACGTCAAATAGTATGCTGTGATAATAATGACAATGATTGTAGGGAACGTCTCTTGGCCACCGATCTTGACAGTCTGGAACTATGGCGCCTTAGATATGATCTTACTCTTACTAACAAATTACTTTCCAACAAATTGTTTACTGACAAAGATGGCAATATGATGACATCCAGTTTTCCGGCATTAGTAGACATTGATGTCAATAGTTTCTTTTTTATTTAATTCATACTTTAACAAGCTAATAGCTTAGAATGAGCTTTTGGCTTAGATCACAGTGAATGATCTGTAGGCGTACCATGCTGTGTTAGAACCATCTTTTTGGCTATCAGTTGGGTTTAAAGGTATGCTTGTTTCTGGTCTTACTGGCTTACTGGTCCTAGCAGTTTATCCACAGTGGTTCTGTTATTTTCAGTTATGCTCGCGTTTCAGTCTGCAGTCTCATATTTTTGGTCTGTGTTTCGCCTTTCCCAGATCTTTTCTAATAAAGTGCCTAGTTTTTCGCTTTTACAGTTTGTCTTTAAAATTTCGTCAGTGTCCTCTGCAAATCATATTATTCGAACTGGTATAAATTTTTAATCACTGCCTTCTTTGCTGCTAAATGGCATGTAACAAGGCTGGTATTTTGTCACCGCATTAAAAACCATTATTCACAATAACATTCTTCGTTTTTGTTTACAAACGTTGGCCATGTATCAAAAACTAAACATAATTTAATTTCAGTTACATAATTTAATTTCAGTACGCAAATTAGTTAAAAATGTTTCAAAAGATAAGTTCTTGTGATGTATTTATTCTGATTATAGTGATTTTTGAACATCTATATTTCACAAAGTAGTGCGACAACACAATTAAGGTATGATGAGATGTTTCATAAATATTTTATTGCAAATTGTTCACAAAGTGTGACAGTAAAAAATTTTGAAAATTGGTTAATATTTGGTAAAGTATGGACAATGACAAAGTGTGACAGTTTTTTGGGACAGAGTGTATACTTTGTTTGATTGTCTTTAAATTGCATTTTCAATTTTAAATAATTTCAATGTTGGAACGAATCAAAAACTGTAACCAAATTTGCGAGATATGTCGTGTGAATTTTTCTTGTTAAAGCACAACAAATGCGGTAAAAGTTTTCACAATTTCCGAGATCTAAAAGTTCTCGTAAGAAATTGCTTTTTTCGTTATTTAGAAGTGAATACTGACATTGTATATTCAACAACATGCAATTTATAGGATATTCGTGGACGCGGTGATAAACCACATGTGCGGGGCGGGCTCGGGCACTGGTTACGGCAGCGCCGGCAGCTGGTACAACTCACAAGCCATGTTGTTCGCTGGGGTTCCATACGGACCTGACGACTTCAACTGTTGCAGATGCTCCGCTAGATGTCCGACGATTGGCTGCACCATCGATAACTACGGTGACTCCC
>Ga0209367_1012424_pt1 | contig 11133 bp, 9 predicted proteins | sample WorMetLIZISLAND2_FD_187412 | JGI IMG/M metagenome (GOLD analysis project Ga0209367, IMG submission 187412) | Marine gutless worms symbiont microbial communities from Max Planck institute for Marine Microbiology, Germany - Olavius geniculatus... ... | reverse complement strand
GCAGTGGTGTGGGACAACCCTGCAGGAGTTAAGCCACGCTGCCCTAGATAGGCAGCGGTGGGCAGCGATAGTAAGAATGGCGTCAGACACCAACGGGCATTGAGCCCACGGTTGTCAATGATGATGAAAATAGCTGCGATCCTGGGATTCGGAATCCTGGGATTGCAAGCACTATGCACGTATTACAGTGTTCCTACAGGTCAGGAAAAACTGGACAAAGTCAGGGAATTTGTGTTGTTAGTAAAAGGTCAGGGGAAATATTATTTTGGACAAGTCAGGGAAAAGTTGAGGGAAATGATACTTGGATCATGCAGACTGCAGATCCAAATGTTAAAAAGCAGACAAATGTGCAGCTTCCATTGAACGTCCACATGCTAGAAGTGTTTCATCTTTAGGGGGCTTCATCCCCGCCCCCCAACCAAGGGATCTGTCGTTTGTATATTGCTTCATTAATACTGTTTCGTTACCTTATGACATTTATGTGCTAGGGTTATTGTTTTGATAAGGTCAGGGAAATTGTTATTTCTTGACTTGAAAAGTCAGGGAATTTTGCTATAGAATACCTGTAGATACCCTGATAGTAGTAGAGCAATATGTGCGTGCGTGTGTTTAGTGTAGACTGCTGCAGAGAGGCTCCATGTTTGTATTCTCTCAGTCTCAGTTTGAACATCTGCTTGGTGTCAGTGAACATTGGATCACAGATACTCTGCTTGACCTCGGTAATTGACTGCAATACTATCTGCACTACTGTTGATCATTTGTTTCCTGTTATAATTTAATATTGGTTAAAACTTTAGAGGTGAGTTAAACTGAGTTTTGCTTTTCGTGACAGCCTTACCAAGTTTTCATCATTTTTTCTACACATAAATTAAAGGCTTTTAACATTTTATGGTGCTGAATGGCCTATTTTCTGCTGATGTGTGGTTAAGAAACTACTCGCTCACTTACTTCTAGAGAACCCATCTCAGAGCTATGGAGCGTCACCTGCCATATGGGATCACACACCTGCCACCTGACATGGGTGATCATGCCCATCTTAACCCCAGCCAGACAGACTGGAACTTGATTTACCTACCCCAGAGGGATGGAAGGCTGAGTTGACCTTGGTGTTGGCTATATACTGAGTTGGTTTTCCTGTCCGCAGACAGTCAGCCATCCATGTAGTAACCTGGCCCAACATAGACCACCGTTGTTGGCCAAGACCATTGCATTAAAACACTACACCATGTCATCAAGCTACTACTACAAAATTGTTGACTGTGTCACACAAAGAGCCATCTGTTTTTGTTTTGTACTTTGGCGTTGATTGGTAAAGATACTGTGACAGTGCGTGTTTTATTTTTTTATGTTTCAAGTCTAAAGTACTCAGTTTTCTAGGGCTGAAATGTTGGACTAAGATAAACCAAGTCCGGATTGGTCATGGGGAAATGTGTCTAATAGTGATGACACACTGGCCAGTTTCTAGTAACAGTCGACTGGTTCCACCAGAAACTGGTCAGTCTGTGATTTCTGGTGCCAGAAACCGCCACTGGATAGAGCATGTTCAGTTTCATGCCGGAAAGCGGCTGGAAAGCTGAACTGTGATTGGTCAGTCTGAGCAGATGACAGCACTGCTCATATGTTTGTAGGCCTAAACAAAGATGAAAGATGAAGTGGAGTGATGAAAGCATTTTTAACTCAGTAGAACAGTACGAAAAAAAAACAAATTTCTCTACAGTGTGTACTTAAAAACTTATCATGATAGAATCTTGAAGAAAAGCGTAATTGACAAGCTGTCGGTGTCATTTGCTGGCAAAGTGTGTCATGGTTTCTGGCACCAGATGACTGGCGCCTGTTTCCGGCCAGTGTGTCATCAACTTAAGCCAAGGTGCAGAACTGGACAATGCAGGAGCAGTGAATGCACAAATATAACCAGAATCGTGTTGAATATGATTTTTTTTCAAATCGTTGAAACCAGAGTCACGTCTCACAATTTTTCTACGAGATTCTCATTGCTGCTGGCATAGAATTTGCATTTAACACTTTAGCGATTGCGAGCGGCCACAAGATATTGCAAGCAAGATTTTTCTTGGTTACATTTCCCTTCCCACATCTTTATGTGGCATTGTGTCATCCAGAGGCAGGTGATCTTTATTCTTTATGCTAGTAAATTCCAGTGTCAGATAACCCGACGTAGAATTTTTGTAGAATCCTTACATGCACGCACAACGTTGCACGTCTTAGGGCGCGTTGCACCAACGTCGTTCATGATCTGGGTTCAGCTGAACCTAGATCAAAAGTTGAACCAAGAGCACGCTGAATTACGTTGCACCAAGTTGAACGGCCGTGGTTATACCGTGGACGATGCTGATTGGTCAACCACGCTCGGCCTACGGGCCAGCTTCAATGATGTCACAGTCACGCAATGCTTACGAAACAGACCAGTACAGATTGGCCATAATTTGTTCGAATTTTTAGTTTCCCTGAAGTTACTGCACGATTTTCGCATCAACAGTTGCATTGATGAAGTTCCGAAGATACGCATTTTGTGTTTCAATAGATATTGGTTAATTATTCTACGTCCGTTGTCAAGATAATATGTTTACCGTAGGTACGGCATAGCAATGGCGCATTGGCACTCTAGAATGCCTGTTATTTATCCATTAATTAATTTATCCAGTAAAAAGTCCACAGAAAACAGATACAGCACAAATGTAACATATCTAGATCACAAGTGTAATTGAATTTAACGTCTTATAAATCGATACGAATGATTTTTTGTTGATGTGGTTAGGTTAGGGTTCGATTGTGTGTTTACTGTAGCAGCGAGACATCGCCACCGAAAAATGTGATTTATTCATCTATTTGTTAATTTATCGAGCACAAAGAGAACATAAAACGAATATAGTAGAAATCTAACATATCCAGATCATCAGTATAATTGCATTAAAAGTCTTAAAATTTGATACGAGGAAGTTTTTTGGACAGGATAAGATTCAAATCGGACAATTTTTGGCAGCAATAGTATCACGGAAAATATTTATTGCCTAGTGCGCATGCATAACCGCGAGTTGAACCGAGATCAAAACTTGATCGGTGGTCAGATGGCAGTTCAGAATTGAATGGAGATCAACGCTTGAACCGCTTTGGTGGAATGTAATTTACGGCTGAATTAGGTTCAAATTCGTATTTGACCCGGGTTCAAAGTTGAACGACGTTGGTGCAACGCGCCCTTACACTTTTGAAAGAACTAGTGAGCTAGCAGCTACGAGATTTTTGTGGGCAGGAGTGCAAGACATGGCTCAGTAATCCTATCTGCCAATGTGTGTGCTAATGCCAGGAGCGGGGGACGGTGCAGTCACACGGCGAATGGACAAACATTTCCGCACTGTTTACGTCACAGAGGTGTCATCGACAATGATTTGGCGACTGCAAGACAAAGGCTATCGGTAATTCTGTTTCAGGATTGTGACCTAATACGTAACACATTGAGTCAAATCAACAAAGTTACTCAACACCAGGCCAGTGAGTACATGGATGGTAAGCCATCTCGGTATAACCAACCACCGAGGTCAGCTCAGCCTTCTGCCTTCCCTGAGATGGTACAATGAACTCTAATCAGATTCTGGGCTGAGTACCGGTAGTAATAAATGGGGATGTTCAGTGTAGTACAGTAGACTTTGTCAGTTTAGGTGAATCTGTGGCTTGGTGGAAAGGTTGGTGGCCGGCGGCCGCCCATCGCTCATGCTGCACTCCTCAAATGAACCGCCAGGTGAACTCTCATAGTGACAGTGCCATGATGACAGCACCAGAAACATTGTGTAGATATTACTATTGGATTAGGCTACCAATACATTCAGATACGTTGAAATGGGGGAGCTTTTTGTTTTCGCTTTGTTTCTTTTCTACTTATTTTGTGTTATTTTTCTTTTTATTCCATTTTGCTGAAAAACCGGACAATGTCCCAAATGCAAAATTGGATGTGGGAAGGATGACCATTTTTACCTGGAACGAATTGATGTTGAGGCCAAATTTCAGCAAGATCCTTTAAGAGGGAGGGACATATTAGATTTTTGCAGTCGGACTAACAGCACCGAGTGGCCTGACGTTGGGCTCTGCTCCAAATTAGTAGTGATAATAGTGGCTGGTGTGTTGTCAGAGTGCTGGGCATTGATGACTGGGCTCCGAACAGTGCTGATGGTCGTCAGTATGACGTCATCAGTTGTTTGAACGTGATAGATCGCTGTGAGAATCCACTCACACTGCTACGTCAGATCCACGCCTCCCTCAAACCAGACGTTGGCCTACTAGTGCTGGCCGTTGTGCTACCGTTCAGCTCGTACGTGGAAACAGGTCAGTGGAGCGCCGCTAGTTACTGCCAGTGACACTACAGTTCAGGTTACTCTAGTTGAGTACCAGTAGAGTAGCGCAATAGAGATGCTCCATGATATTGCACTATATAAATATCAGTGGCGTCATTTCAGTAAATCGTTGGGGGGGTCTCAATCTATGTAATGTATCATTCTTGCAGCAGTAACATAGTTTTGAAGGTACAATTTTCAGGAAAAAAACTGAAATCATGAATCCTTGGGGGGCCCATCCAGCCCTTCTAAATGACGCCTCTAATAAATCTAATGTTGGCATTGACATGGTCAGTTAAATTGGTTAGAAGTGCTGGGAATCATCAGGGAAATGTCAGGGAGTTTGATAGTGCCTAGAGACTGGTCAGCTAGATTAGCTGACATTTTCGGACTTTCAGTTATTTGCAGGCTTATAGTAACAGTAATAGAAATAGCGAACAACACTGTTAATTCCGAATCCCAGCCAGACAGGCCGGTACTCAATTTACCTACCCTAGAGGGATGGAAGGCTGAGTTAACCTTGGTGTAGGTTATAGACCGTGATGGTTTACCTATCTGCAGACAGTCACCCATCCAAGTAGTAACCACTTGATAGCAACACAACCAGGAGTTGAACCCACAACCTCCTGATCGTGTGTCATAAGGGCTTCTGTTTGCTCCCCAGAGGGTAAAATTTACCAATATTGGCAAATTTGTAGGTTTAGAAGTTTAAAACCTTTGCTGTAATAAATCCACTATTAGCGGAACAAAATTTAAAAGGTGCTGATGTTCGATAATAGTGCCAAACGGTGGTAGTTAGCTGAGTTTTTACGCGTGACAGCAGAATGCTTCACGCGTCTTAGCCATCGTCTAGGCGTCTGTCCGTCACACTTATGATCTCTATCAAAACAGTGCAATCTAGGATCACGAAATCTTCAGTGTAAGCTACCCCATGGACTCTAGTTTTAGTGACAAAATTTTATGGCCCTGGGTAAGGGGATTCCCTCAAACAAGGGTGTCAAAGAGGGGTACCCCTAAAAAGACGTTATTTTGCCGTTATTGGCTCGTAGCGTGAAAACAGTTGCAAATAAGTACAGACCTGCTGCATGTCATAACAAGCAATGATGACAGGCTTTTTAAGTGTATTAACATCGATGACCTTGAACGACCTTGAACCCCCCAAAAAGGGATTTTTAGTGAATTTTTCACAATTTTGGATGCAGCACACATTTCAACACTGAATTGTGACGATATGGCTGAAGATAGACCAAGACAACCCGCATAAGAAATTTTCAGCACTAAACGTAGATTTTAGCAGTCCAATTCCCGACCCCCTAGGTTCCAGGAGGCCGGCGCAGGCAAGCATCGAAGACAACTACCCCAGTAAAAAGTGGTTATTTTGCCACAATTATCTCGTGTAGCATGAAAACGGTTGCAGATAGGTACAGACATGCTGCTTATCATAACAAGCACTGGTGACAGGCTGTTTAGATTTGTCAACATCGATGACCTTGAACGACCTTGAACCCCAAAAAGGCGTTTTAGTTAATTTTTTTTCACAGTTTTGGATGCAGCACATATTTCAACACTGAATTGTGACGATATGGCTGAAGATAGACCAAGACAACCCGCACATGGAATTTTCAGCATTAAACGCAGATTTTAGCCGTTCAAGTCCCGACCCCCTAGGTTCAAAGAGGCCGGCGCAGGCGGGCGTCAAAGACAACTACCCCACTAAAAAGTAGTTATTTTACCTCAGTATCTCGTGTAGCGTGAAAACAGTTGCAGATAGGCAGAGACATGCTGCTTATCATAAGAAGCAACAGTGACAAGCTTTTTATTGAACATCGATGACCCTGAATGACCTTGAATTTCTAAAGTAGGGGTTTTAGTGTTTTTTGCAATTTGTGGCTGCGGCATAGATTTCAAGAGTGAATTGCGTCGAAATGGATATCGATAAAGACAACCTGCGAATAGGAACTGCTAAGGCTGTCACGCATCTCCTGAGCTTTGCTCAAATTATTTGTTTTGCATTATTGGCATATTCTTGTACACAGTATGATGCTACCGGTGCAGACTACTATTTTAATGCTGCTGACATTAGAGCCATGGTAAAGGTAAAGATGGTGTATAATTCTTAATAGGAAACTTTTCACTAAGCTACGGAGCGTCACCTGCCATGTGGGATCACACAGTGTTAGCTGCCACCCGACCCAGGTGAACGTTCCCTACCTTAACCCCAGCTAGACAGGCCGGTACTCGATTCACTTACCCCAGAGGGATGGAAGGCTGAGTTGACCTTGGCGTTGGTTACATACTGAGATGGTTGACCTGTCTGCAGACACCTATTACCTATCCACCTACCTATCTAAGTAGTAGCCAATTGAGAATGTCCTGACCAGAAATGGAACCCACAACCTCTTGATGCTAAGTCCAACAGCTTACTGTTATGCCACCAAGCTAATTAGCAGATGTGATCTTATTGAAAGTGATCTTAGTTGTTTTCTAAGTTTGTTCTTTTTTTGGTATTTTGTAGAGCTGTCAAATTAATGTGTTAATGCATTAATAAATTAACGTGCATTAAAAATAATTAATGCTTGTTGAAAAAATAATGCACATACGTAAATTTATTTAATTTATTAAATTCTGTAAAACAAAAGCTCCAACATTCCGTTACTGTAGTTACCGTTCCGTTATTTAGATGACAGACTAATGGCGATGATGTCAGCTATTGCTGAAAAATGTGTTTCTATTTGCTTTCTAACTTTCTATATTCTACAGGCGGGCCCCCCCAAACACTGCAGGGCCTGGGGAAACTTCCTCCTACTTTCCCTTTCGACGGCCTGGGTGCGTTAATAATGCGTCTAAAAAATTATCTCAGAGCATTAATACGTTTTTTAAAATTAACGCTTCGCCAGCTCTAGTATTTTGTATTATTTTTGTATTTGAATGTACACAGCAAGTGACCATCATCCGAAGCAACATCTGCATGTGTCTGGCAACACGTTTGAGCATCAGTTATCAAGCCTCGTCCGTGACGTACTTCGACCGGTGGGCTTTGACGTGGAACGATTCACTAAACTGCCGTACTTGTCTGAGGGCGACCTCTATCACTCATACTACGTACTGTACGATGTCGTTCTCGTACTGCGACCTATCGTGACGCCTCATTGCCAGCCCAGCGACCGTCATCTGTACTGCGTTAATAATAGCTCATTCTCTGCTGTTAATAGCTGCTCCTAGTTGTATATTTCTCAGATAATTGTCATGAATTTTGAAATGAGATTTCACACATTTCTCATACATTTGTAGTTGCATAAAAGTGCCACAGGGCATTTGATTTTTTAACTGTGAAAAAGTTGGCGGATTTTCCGACATTCACAGTATATTTGCAGAATAACAGCCGAGCAATATTTGTGTTGTAGAAAACATCGTTATTCGAACAACATAATGAACAATTTGCTAATTACCGTAATGACTTTATACATATTACACAGTGTCTCAAAAAACTGTGCCACTTTTATTTTTTGAATAACTCCGTGAAACATTGACCGATTTCAGTAGTTTGGCACATAAATTCAGGAAGCAACTTGACGTGAATGACTAGTTTTGGCCATCTCACCTTAATATTGTTGTTACACTACCCTGTGAAATGTAGAAGTCATTCTTTTGCCGTTTACAATAAGGAATTCATACCGCCTAACGCATGCATCGACTCAAAAAAAACAGACTGCACACCGGGACTATGCTATTGATTTATGCTACAATGTGTCCAGAAAAAAGTAAACCCCCTACACGTTATACAATGGAAATGTTAAATCTGAACGAATCTGAATGAAATTTCGTACACTTAATTCCCAATGAATTCCTGAAGCAATCATCAAATTTTGTTAAAAAATATTGTTTCTTAGCGGAGTTATGAATTGTTCAATATCGATAACAAAATATCCCCGTTACAAGTACGGCATTACATAAGTAAACCCCTCTGTGGTCTATACATTTGTATAACTCTAACAAACAACATCTGACTTTAACAACATTTTACATCAACAGTACGTCATCTATTACCAATCAAAGTACCAAATTTCAGTTAAACCTACCAATGCAAACAATATCTACAGCGGCTTTTGTGAGGTCGCCTCAAGACGTGAAGTGTCTAGTATTAGGCAACCATTTCTTTAATTCTGACAGTGTCCACGGCTTGCAATAAATTTTTTACCACTAGACCCTTTCTATTCATCCAGCAATTCAATTAAAACACTAGCGTCTGCAAAATATATCATTTTGTTGTTGTTTATGTTGATTGTGTCAACAAACTTCACTTCTGATCGAACGACTGCAGTGGGTATGTAACGCCATAACATGTAACAGGGATTTTTGTTATCGATATTATTCAACAATCAAGAACACTTTTTTCAATAACATTTGGTGATCGGTTCACCAATTTATTCGGGATTAAGCATACAAAATTTTATTCAGATTCATTCAGATTTGACATTTCTATTGTACAGTGTTTACTTTTTTCTACACTGTGTCCCAAAAAAACATCCCCGACATTTTCGACTGTAACTTGAAAAGATTTTAATAATTTTTGGTACGAATATTCCTGACACAACTTGCCACCAAACGACCATTCAGTTTTTCATTTCATCCAATATATGCTTTTGCACTACCTGGGGAAAGCAGACCAAGCATAACATGCGTTACAATAAACGAAAATACGTCAGTAAATTCCATCTGTCCTAATCTGTGGGCCCCAACAGCAGGTCCATTACAAAGTTTGACTGTCATGCAGCAGTGTTTTTACCAGAAAAAGTTTAGGAATGTTTGTGACGTCAAGAAGCGACTGGTACAGCCTGTATTGGTCTGGAGCAGAACTTTATGGATACTGCTGTCAATAAATGGAGAAAACGTCTCCTTGCCCGTGTTCACATAGTGGGCCAACGCTTCAAGCAATTTTACTGCAGGCCGTTGAAAAATGGACAACTGAACGAAATGTCAGCCATGGTGCCCGAAATGTGAACAAAATATGTTTTTACGCGTTATGTTAATAAAGCAATCATATCGCATTGGATAAAAAAGTGATAATTCGCTGGTTGCGTTTTCCCCTGGTAGTGCAGAAACAAACGTTGGGTGAGGTTGGAAACTAAACGGTCACTTGATGGCAAGTTGTGTTAGGAATATTCTTGCCAAAAATTATCAAAATCTGATATTTTGTTTTCAAGTTACAGTCAAAAATGTCTGGGATGTTTTTTTTGGGACACAGTGTAGACACATGATACAATGTAGTCAGCAGCACAGTTGACTAAGTGAGTGCTAGTAAATGTTAGTTCGCTGAAAGCAAACTTCAGTTAGTGTTTGCCGTACACCAGGCACATGCTGAACCTAAAAAACAAGACAACACAATAATCATTTATTATTGCATTAATCAGTACGTCTTATCAAAACACACTTATACAGAACAACATGCTGCGAACAAGTCACAGGCACGTAATGATACTATTCGGAAACAAATGTCGCAAATAAATATTTACTGAAAAATTACATCATCCCAGTGCTGGCGTATCGTGCTGCCATCCAGCGGAAATTTTTGAACTGAAAATTATGCCACCAGTTGCACCTCCACTGCCAAATTTTCATCCAAACTTTGGTTCTTCATTTTACCCTTTCAATTTTGAGTTACAAGCCCATTAGGGACTGGCAAAGCATGTACTGTGGCAAGTTAGGATGTCTGCATTAAACAACAGCGTGTGGCGAAAAAGTGTCATAATGCCGGCGGTGCAAACGCTCGATTCGTTTTTTGCCAGTTAAATTCAAACATCGTAAACAACATTATTTCAACAAAAGCGCTTACCTGACGTTTCAGAATTTTTTTATAAATCCTTTGTGCACAATAACAAAACGAAATCGTCGCGGAATGGATGCGTAAAGCTGACATATGGAGGTTTAATGAACTTTACTTCAGGTTGTTAGAGTAGACTTGGTAGGGTTCTGTCGAGAGTTAATAGCTGACATTTCAAAGGCACATAAAATTTTATGACTTTCCACATATTTTCGATAATGTTTTTGTCCAGTGATTGTGCTGACCAGATAAAACCCAAAATGTGATTTTCTACTTTCCACAGATGAGTAAATACTAAGAGATGTACAGGGGCTATCATCCTGCTAAAAGAAGTGCTTTCCAGCAAAATGTTTACACACACCTGGCCACAAATTTGCATCGAGTGCATTCACATAGTTACAGCAGTCAATATTTCTGCCAACTGGTAAAAAAGTAACCACTCTTTCGTAGCAAATACAACTCCAGAACATGGTGATATATTTCGGCTGTTGCTGCCTCTCAAGACATTCGAGATTCCAGACTTCGTGTAGCCTTCTCTAAACATAGCCTCGACTTTTTTATCCTGCTATATTACTATCTGAGTTTCATCTATAAATTCAACTGATTTCCAGTTATCTGCTTTCCAGCTCAGCTTCTATGTACACCAAAACACATGGCGAGGTTAATTCACCCTGCTTGTTACAGTTTGCTTCCAAATTTTCCATCTGGTTAAACCACAGGAATGCAAACGATCTCGTACCGTACGTGGTGATAATCGTTGAGTCAGCATATTGTTTACATAGTTTATAATTTCAGCCGATGTCTTTTTTCTGTGCGCTTCAACATGACGAATTTTTCTCCAATCGCTCCTTCAATCAGATTCGGTGGTCTGCCAGTTTGAAGCCACTTTTTCTACGCTTTGTCAACATTTCCATCACTTCAAAAACTTTCGTACGCAAGCCTGTCTTACGTTTAATGTATTCGAAATGAATC
>Ga0209367_1012423_pt1 | contig 11133 bp, 9 predicted proteins | sample WorMetLIZISLAND2_FD_187412 | JGI IMG/M metagenome (GOLD analysis project Ga0209367, IMG submission 187412) | Marine gutless worms symbiont microbial communities from Max Planck institute for Marine Microbiology, Germany - Olavius geniculatus... ... | reverse complement strand
TGGCTTAAAATGCAATAAAGGAGCGCTTATAACTTCGGAGTTAGGGGGTGTAGCCCGACGAAACTTTGGCACTTGACGCGGCTCTAGATCGGGGTGATAACGCACGTACAACTTTTGGGGGCAACGCCCCCCTTAAAATTTGGGAGGGCAAAAAACGTCCAAAATTTAGTACGCTTCACGACAACTTTCGACTTTGAGCGCAAATATCTGGAACTGATAAAGATAACGACACAATCTAAACGGCGTTGACGAGAGCGATCCTTTCCACGTTGAACAAAAAAAGCTTTGTGAAATTCGGTCCACCACGAACAAAGTTATAGGCGCTCATGTTGACCTGCCCTAAGTCAACAATGCGCGTTCGGCGTATGCCAATGCATTTGAATTTGAACCACGTGACTTTGATGCCGGGAAAATTATACCCCACCTAATTTCTCCCAATAGGACTTAGGGCGCCGGGCGGACTCACGTTGGGCTTTGCCCCAAATTTCTAGTTAGTCCGCCAGTAAGCGATAGCTTGCGGAAGCGGACTTAAGTTTTGCTGTGGTTTATTTTTTTTCTTTTTTTCACCTTGCGTAATCTCCGAGCTCCGTGAGCCGATCGCCGCAAAATTTTGCATGATGCTCCTAAGTATGTTCAATTTTATAATCCCGGCCCGAAATTTTGCGGGAGCCTCCCCAAAAAATTTTTAAGGGCTAAAAACATGCAAAATTTGGCCCGATTTCGGTAGACTTCAAAGTTTGGCGGCAAACATCTCCGGAACGGATAAAGATATTCAAAATTGGTGAGTTACTCGTTCGACACCAATTCCGCCTGCGTTAGGCAAAACAAGTACGGTGAAGTTCGGTCCAGTGACCTTGGAGATCTAGATGTGGAATTAAACCCACCGAAAGTGCATTTTTCGGAAAACCATATTTCGGCCCCTAGGGGGTGCTGCGCCGCCAAATTTTTACATGCGCTAGAGAATCACCAAGTCTTACTAGCGCACCCCCCACCGAGAACGGCGGCCCCCCTTACAACTTTTTTCAAAGGGGGGTCAAAAATTGGCTTAAAATGGAATAAATGAGCCACTATAACTTTGGAGTTAGGGGGTGTAGCCTGACGAAACTTTGGCACTTCACGTGCCTCTAGGTGGGGGTGTTAACGCAAGTACAACTTTTGGGGGCATCGCCCCCCTTAAAATTTGGGAGAGCAAAAAACGTCCAAAATTTAGTACGTTTCACGACAACGTTCGAGTTTGACCGCAAATATCTCTAATCTGGATAGAGATATCAACAAGCGGTAAACTGCGTTATCAAATACGGTTAATTCCACGTTGAACAAAAAAACTGTGTAAACTTCGGTCTTCTATGAACCAAGTTATGAGGGCTCATGTTGACCTACCCTAAGTCGAATATTTTGGAAGATTATATTTCGACCCCTAAGGGGTGCTGCACCCCCAAATTTGTACATATTCTAGAAAATAACTAAGTCTTACTAGTGCACCCCCCACCGGGGACCGGGCCCCCCTTACTATTTTTTTCAAAGGGGAGTCAAAAATCGGCTTAAATTGCAATAAATGACCTTTTATAACTTGGGAGTTAGGGGGTGTAGCCCGACGAAACTTAGGCACTTGATGCGGCTCTAGGTTGGTGTGTTAACGCAAGTACGAAATTTGGGGGCACCGCCCCCTTAAAATTTGGTAGGGCAAAAAACGTGCAAAAATTGGAGCAATTTTCGACAACTTTCGAGTTTGAGAGCAAATATCTCTGGAACTGATAAAGATAGCGACAAAATCTAAACGGCGTTGACGAGAACGATCTTTTGGGCGTTGAACAAAAGAAATTTTGTGGAATTTGGTCCACTATGAACAAAGTTATAAGCGCTCATGTTGACCTACCCTAAGTCGACAATGCGCGTTCGGAGTATGCCAATGCATTTGAGTTCGGGCCATGTGACTTTGATGCCGGGGAAATTCTTCCCCCGCCCTTCGTTTGATGTTGACGCAGAAAGCGTTTCCGAAGAATTTCAGATGGAGGTATTGGATTTGAAGTGTGACAAGCAGAAGCAGCAGTACACGGATATGGTGTTCCTGATTTTTACAATTTTTTTTCCGAAAAAAGTATTCGAATTAGTCTCTGCAGCCTCTGAAATAGCCAAATAGCGATGTTTGGCTGTACGTACGTTTGTGAACAGTTCTTCTCATCAATGAAGATCAACAAATCCACTTTGTGATCAACACTCACTAGTAAACGTCTGAATGCAACACTGCAATTGGCTAACACCCGTGATTTCAAGACTAACGTCTATTCTCTGGTTTCTGCCAAATCAGCGGTAAGACTTAGTCGAAGACGGGAAAAAATCTGAAGTTCTAAACTACAGTGTATACTGTAAAAATAACTTCTGTCATTTGTAGGTGCCTATTAATTACTGCATTTACTGCATTTTGTCATTTCTAAAAACAATGCGGCCCACCGACTGAGTGATATCTTGCAGTGTGGCCCCCACCCCCAAATGAGTTTGAGACCCCTGCCTTACATCGTCCGAGACTCCCGGCTGTGCAAATGTTAGCTGCTACTGACAGCATCTTCACTATTTAGCTCCAGAAACGTGCACTCCATGAAGTACAAAAAACATTTTATCGACTACTCAAGGTCACATCCAAGATCAGAAACGTCGTTGGTTGCAAAAGATGCAAGATAGGCAGAAAATTGCAATTTTTCGACAAACAGCCACACTGCAGAATTCCGCAACAAAAGATCACAGACTCACCAATGTATGTACAAGGCTGATAGACGAAAACGAAGAAAGGACTTACAAGTACGTTTTCGAGGCGGATGTTGCGATGAGCGATGTTGAGCGAATGTAGATAGTCGACAGCGCTCAGCAGTTGATGCAGCACGTTGCTGGCGCTCGCTTCGGTGTAGCGGAACTTGTCGGCGGTCACGATAACGTCGAACATATCTCCGCCCTAAACAGACACGATCACAATTCAACAGGGCTGGAGTGCCGTGGGAATTAAATTTCAATTCCCATACCCATCCCATACTCACAGAAAAACCTGTGGGAAATCCCAAAGAATTTCCACAGATTCCCCCTACCCAATGCACCCCAAAATCTTTCATACTTAATTACTCACACCCTACACCTCGCGTCTTTTTGTTGGGTGCATGTTTTTGCTGTTTCTCATGACATTGTATACTTTAAGAGCAGTTGGTTTTTTTGTTGTCCGTTGTAGAAGATAGGCCTATCTATAAACGTGGGGGCTCTAAGTTATAAGCCTAGTGCTGTTTATTGAATTAGGCCCCTCCCCTTAACACCAACACAACTCAAATGCTTAATCTTAATTGGTAGTTCTGACAACTCGTCACAATGTTGTGAGATACAGAAAGCAAAACATTTTTTCTGTAATCTGTGTTTTACGAAACACTTTGTTAAAAAAATAACACAGATGAGTTTATTATTAATGGAAAGTCAGTCAGCCTAGCCAGAGATTAGAATTTACAAGAATACTAGCAGTTAGTTGTCACCAGTTGCTGTACTAACAGTGTCAAAGTCGTAAAAGTAACGCCTAGAATGCCCGGCTACGGCTGCTGACTGGACGTAACTCTGATTGTGTCACCATGCTGCAGCGATGGCGTCGTACCGGCCAGCGGTTTTGGACTCTCGGAAGACTATGATGCGTTTGCGCTTAATCTCACATCCACATCTATCCAAAAATTCCCACAGAATTCCCACAGAACCCATGGAAATTTAGCACAGTTTCCATATCCATGGGAATTTCCATGCCCACGGCAGCCCTGCAATCCATCCACTGTGCTGTCTGCTGGTGACAGACAAACAGTTTCTCGGTTTGCTGCCCGTCTGCATTCGCCGTCGTCGACGAAAATCTAACAATAAAGGCTCTTATGGCTCCAGATTTTTCCAAAGACTCCATGAGGAAGTACCGGTAACTCGACCAACCAGTGCATCAAGTTCGTCGGTCATTTGTAGGAGGCTGACAGTTACTCACAGACTAGACAGACTGACAGACAGATAGATGGACGGACACAGAAAGAAGGACAGAGAGACATATACAAGCCGTGAGTGACAAAGAACCAATCGATACAAACAGAGACACAAACCTCAACTTACAAAACACTGCACACTGGCCATCCACCTTACCTTCCTGATCTTCTGCAGTACCATAAATCCTCAGTGTCCACGCACTCAGTTACTTGCAATTCCACAGCATAACTCATCCTTTGGTTCTCGTTCTTTTCATGTCTCTGCACCGAAAATTTGGAACTCCTTAACTCCTCAAATTCGTCAATGTCAAACCTTGGCCACCTTCAGACGTCACTTAAAGACCTACTACTTTCAGTAAGCCTTTTCTGCCACCTAGTGTTCATCATCCTATGCGTCATGATTCTTTTTGAGACTTTGGCGCTTTATAAATCATTTACTTACTTACTTACTTACTATATAACACGTACTGGTGGCTTAGTAGTGTAACTGCTAGAACGTTATACTTGTGATCGACAGGTCGTTGGCTCCGCTCCGGGCGAATCGCCATCAAGGTTACTACCTATACAGCTAACTCTCTACGGACAGGTAAATCATATCGGTATAGAACCAACACCAACATCAACTCAACCTTCCATCCCTCCGGGGTAAATAAATCAAGTACCGGTCTGTCTGGCTCGGGTTGAGGCACGGCGCATTTACCCGCAGTTGTGTTGGGTGGTGCGTGATCCGATATGGCAGCTGACGTTCCAAAATAAGTTTTTTATGAAACGCTATACCCTTTGAACCTTCAAATCTTGAAAAAAACGCAGATAGAAAGATACACAAAGATAAAGAAACAAAAAGAGAGACAGAGACAAAGTGTGAAGAGTTACATGACAAACTACTACTAACGTTCGTCAACCATTTGTAGCAAATTACTTATCTATACTACGTTTACACGATTGAGCAAACATCGAGCAGACATCAAGCAAACGTCGAGCAAAACATCGAGCTGGCTCGTCCAGCTAACATATAGCCAGCTCGTCGAGCCAGCTTGATGATGTAAACGGGGTATTACTTGCAGACAGACAGACAGAAAGACAGAGTGACAGATAGAAGAACAGAGAGAAGAACAGAAAGAGACAGAGACGGACCGCGAAGAGTTCCATGACGAAGTACCATTCGAGCGGCGTGTCGAGCTCATCAACGATTTGCATCAGGTTGGCATGACGGAATTTTCTCATCAGAGCCAACTCAGCGCCCAACGCGCATTCCTGCTCGCTGCTTATGTTGTCTTTCTTCACGATCTTCAGCACCAACTTACGACTTGGCTTTGACCGCCTGCGACACGCGCATAAGTGCATTAACATCTTTATTCACCACACAGCGATAGCAGCACAAATATGAGTAAAAACAAAAAGTTATGAGTAACATTCAACTATACATGGTTCTTAAAATAATATCAACAGTAATAATAACTGATTTATGCTTTAGTTTCCGTGATAAACACTGCACAACGAGCTTTCCAACAAAGTTATAGTTCAGACCTAAAGTTACTCTATCGTCGGTCAATACTTATGACGGATAATTTGCACTAAAAACTATTACTGTAGTATATTAACGAAAAAATAAAACGGTTTGTATACAAAACTAAAACGAGAAAGTGGCACGATCATTGCTACATAAAAAGAAGAAAAATTCAGAAACAGACAGTTATAGAAGAGATAAAAGACTGACATAAGAACAACTAGAAAGAGAGATAATAACAAAAACCGAAACAAGCAAAAATTGAAATAGAAAGCTGCAAGCAATGAGAATCGTTAAAGTCAGACAGCCGTGAAATCTGTCACGTAAAAAACACTATCATATCATCATCAATTATCATCAACATAGAGAGGTTCAGCGTGGCCTAAATAACAAACAATTAATGACATACGTTTCATCACAACCTAGAGTGTATTGTGCAAGCGCTTAGAAACTTCAAATCTTCACCGTCGGCTACCTGGGAGACTCTAGTTTCAGAATCAGTAAAGCTTTTCCATAAATTCGAAATGGGTCATCCCAGCGTGGGCATTAAATAAGAGAGGGTGGAAAAAAATTTGCGATTTTTAGCCAATAGACTGCTGTATCTCAGAAGCGGTGCAAGATAGGGCCTAAGTTACTATTGATCACTAATAGGAAGTCCTACACTGGCTTTTGATTGGCACCAAAAGCAATGACCTTGGATGACCCTGAACCCCAAAACAAAGGTTTTTATAGATTTTTACCAACTTTTGGCTGTGACACACAATTCGAGAGCAAATTGCGCTGAAATTGCTAGAGATAGACTAAGACAGCCTGCATATAAAACTTTTAGCATTAAACATAGTTTTCACTTGCATTCGGCCACTCGAACGGTGGCGCCATCTGGCATATGTGAATGCATCGTACCCAATGTCAGTTGCTGGAATCACTGAGCTTAGATTTTGTTCGCAGTGAACCTTCAAACATGCACTGCTGTCGCATGTTTCCCTTTGCGCTAGCTAGGCTTTCTTGTTACTTTTCAAACTTAACTAATGTAAACAGACCCTTGGAAAATTGCTCGGGTTAGTAGAAAAAATACTGTATGTTATACTTTTCGTAGCAGCGCTTGAGGGACACAATGTCATCTTCCACCAGGAGTCGACCGATCTTGTACTTCACCAGCAGAGGAATGGGGATCCCATACGATTTGCCTGCATTACACATCCTGCCACACTGGATCATCCATTAATGCAGATAATTATATCGTTCAAACTACACGGGGGGTCAGTGCATACTAGAGCTTGAGATACAAACTCCCAACAGACAACTACTATACGACAAGTTCAACAAAATTTTCAGCATATGAAAGAAAATGATCGTCGTCGCGGTCGTTGTCGTCGCCGTTGTTGTTGTTGTCTTTGTCGTTGTTTCTGTTGTCGACGTCGGGCTCCTTTTTCTTGCAGCATCATCGTCGTCGTTATAGAATTAGTAGTAGTCATTGTTGTCATTGTTGTTGTTCTATAGTAAAGGTATGCTGTATGTATAATAGTAGCAGTAGTAGTAGTAGTAGTTGTTGTTGTTGTCTTCGTGGTCGTTTTCGTCATCGTTATCATAACGCACCGTCTGATGACCAACCACCCAGGGGCATCATTTAGGAAAAAACTGAAAGGGTCTACGTATCCCCAAAGATATATGACTTTGATTTTTCCCGTAAATCGTACCTTTGTAACAGTGTTATTGCTGCAAAAACAATACGTTACGTATAGACTTAGACGCACGCAATAATTACTAAGACCTCCCACCTTAATGATTTAGATTTAATCCAGACCACAAAACAGTGACGGTGGTTAAATATAATAACTAACAATGTTAATAAAGAATTTATCAGTTAATCAATCAGTCAAACTAGCATCACTCAATCAATTCAGCTAATGAAAATAACAATACATAAGTTGAAAAGTGCCAAAAAACCGTCAACTAAAAGTATGATCACTGAATAACGTTACAGGTTTATATTAAACATATTAGCTAGCTACAAATTAAAACAAAAATCAATATCAAATTCTAATTCCAATCGAATACAGAAACATCACACGTCTAGGAAAAGATGTAACAATCGAAGAAATTTGCACAAAAGTGCAATCAAAAACTTCCACTCTTCAATAACATGTTTTAGTACGAACAGTTTGTACTCAACACTAATCTAATCTGCGACATTCTGCAATAATAATAACTAAGAGTTTTTAGGTACCATATCTAAAATAGCAAAACTGACCAGAATAGCCACGGTTCACCTTGGTGACGACCTACAAGTTAAAACAACCAGAACGGTAAATGCAAACACAAATTAAAGATTAAAAAACCCATCGCAAGGCTACGGAGCGTCACCTGCCATATGAAATCATACAGTTTTACCTGCCGCCCAGTGGACGTGCCCTGCCTTAACCCCAGCCAAGTAAACAGGTACTTGATTTACCTATTCCAGAAAAATGTTTTTCGTATTTTTTTGCTGATTTTAGGCTACGACGTATATTTCAACAGTAGGCCTAGATATTGTGCCGAAATTACCGGAGATAAACCAGAAAAACCCGCATATAAAATTTGCAGCATAAAACGTAGGCCTAGATTTTAACTGTCTAAGTTCAAATCTCTTGGGTTCAAAAAGTCCACGCGAACGCAGACGTCAAAGTTCGGCTATCGTTTTAACACGCACTGTTATTTTATTGCACGTTGTCCATTTATTCCCCAGGTGGTAGCACCGACGCTGTCGCGCGTCACGTAAGCTTTGCTAAGATTACTTGTTAAATGCAATAACAAAAAGACATACATACGGAGACGATAACATCACCTATTGCTTGCAGTGCAGGTAGTTGCATAAAATATGCTTCAAACAGATATCATCGGCCCAACGAGCATACTTCGAAGACACAGTCACTTCCTCAACAGATACTTCTACAGATATTTCCTCAACACCGTCCATACATCTCTTCGACGGTCGTCCTCTTGATCTCTGGCCACTTGGTTGTCACTGGTTAATTATCTCCGCCAGTGTGAACGTAATGAACACTGGAGGAGATTATGAAATTGGTCGTTCTGTCCGTCGTTCTGTGTGTGTCTGTGTACATGTACTTTGAGGCGCCATATCTCCATAACGGTGCCAGATAGACGCATGGTCACAATGTAGTAGTAGATGTTGTTGTTGTAATGTTTAAATTACTTCACTTAGCGGAGATATGCACTTCTACCAGCGCCTTCCAGTTACTCAGTTACTTGCTTACTTTCCCTGTCCGTCTCACATTACCTTGGGTTTGACGGTGCTGGTAGTAGTGGTAGTCATCGTCTTGGCAGCGCTGGTGGTCACTGCAGGCAGCTTGGAAGCCAAGTCCGTGGACTGGGCGCCCACCTGGCGTGGAGAGCCAGGCGTCGCTGGTAGTGGCGGCGCGGCCGAGCTCACTTGCAGCGGATCGTTGCGGATCTCTGGTCCCTCGCCGGACGCCGACCTGTGCTGCAAGGCTCCGTCACTGGCGTAGCCGCTGAAGTCACCCGCAACTCCTACGTAGTACGCAAAACGCTCAAAGGGTTAACGGTTGTCTATAGCTCGTAATCGTGACCGACCTCGGGGCTACGAAGCGTCATCACTCATCCGCAACATGGCTTTCGAAGCTTGTGTTCAGAATTACGGGGTAGTCAATGACGATGACAGTTTCGACGACAATTTCGAGCTGCAAGAATATTGTTTTGGACGTAGGCCTATGACATTCATTTTTAACTTTTCAAAGTTACCTGGAGTGAACAGGATCTTAGAAACTTGCTCGAAAGATAAAAAAAAATATTGTAGGTTAAACTTTTCGTAGCAGCACCCGCCACTCGATACAGAAAAACGCATCCCGCCTTAAACATAGCTGGCCGGCGCTCGATTTATCTACCCCTGAGGGATAAAAGGCTGAGTTGATCTCGGTGTTGGTTATATATATCCCGAGACGGTTTACTCATCTGCAGACGGGTGGGCCTGACCAATAGTCGAATCCGCGACCGCTTGATCGTAAGTCTAACGTCCTAACCATTATATGCCGTTTACACGATCAAACAAACATCGAGCAATCATCAAGCAAACACCAGCAAATGCATTCAAAATACACCTGCACGACGTGTGCTGTAATTGCTTGATGTTTGCTCGATGTTTGCTCGACGTTTGCTTGATGATTGCTTGATCGTGTAAACGGGGCAGGCCTATTACGCCAGCGAGACCCCCTGGTTCGAAGCGTGGCGGCCTTTAAACAGACAGGGGTCGCGCTGACGCAACGGAGATGTGCGAGTACTTCTCAGTCTCGTCTCGGTCTCCGCTCACAAGGTCTCGTGCACATCCCTGATGAGTGAGTCGGTATATACCCGGGCGCGGATGGACGGAAGACGAGCGGCGTGAGGAGTGCTTGCTGGCACTGATGCTCGTCGGACAGTTGCCTGAGTTCATGTAGCGCGCCTCTGCACAACACCACAGTAAACAAACACTCAAATCAACGTTCTATTATGCGGCCGTCTTCATGGGCCGCAATAAGCATCTTGCCCGTCCATCCGTCCGTCCGTAGTCCTTGGTCCGTCCGTCTGTCTGTATATGTTCCATACGGGATCCTACCTCGAAAACTGAAAGGCCTGCACGATGAACAGAAATTGGCGTAAACGTTCTGCGGACAGCGGCGCCAATCCGAATTCATTTTCTGTCGGGGAGGCGCAAATAAACGGCGAAATTTGACCCGAAGGCAAACGGACATAGATTTACTCCCAGCTTGCCACGGTATTTTCACTGGGAGGAAACAATCGCCCCCTCGACTCCTTTCCACCCCAATAGCCCCTCCCGGTATCGATGCCACTGCTAGGAAACTTCGCTACTACAGCGAGTGGTCATGCCCAAATAAAAGGCGAAACTTTGCAGCGCACAGCAATTGCAAAATTGCAGCTAATTCCACGGACAACCTCTAATAGCGTTTGTGCAATTCGCTTAATTCTCGAACGATTTGTCTGCCAACATCTGACGCCAACCAAACGCATAACATCAACCACCGAGCAACCGACCAAAAAAGTAGCCCAAAAAGTAACCGGTAGGCCTGTGACAACTTTCAGCTGAAAAAGGCAACGGTCATGGTTAAGGCGCGTTCACAGCGAACGAAGTGAAATTAACTGAATAAATCTGTCAGTTCGTTCGATTCGTGCTGTACGTGCAACGCAACTAAACTGACATTTCATTTAAGTGCAATTCATTTCAGTCGCTTTGTACTCGCCTTTAAAGTTGGGTTGAGTAGTGCAGTAAGCATGTGCGTATTCGGACCGCCGCATGTCATGTCTGCACTGGACCGACATAATGTTTTTAGTCTGATTAGCTATCTACGCGGACTTGTTCTACTTTCAAGCGTGATAAAGTGTCACTGCTAATTACTAGAAATAATCTACAATAAATTTCAGCACTTTTTACACTTTCTGTAACTAGAAAATTTTACGATTTAATTTGTAATCTGATTAGCTAAACAAAGGTCAACGCCTATCATTTATATCTTAATATATGTAAAAAAACTTACCAGTTTACAACTGTGTGTAAGGACGATGTGATGATATCAGTCCTCTAAAACAGCAAAAATCATTTGGGTAACCTTAGATGGGGCTATGCATATGGCG
>Ga0209367_1012422_pt1 | contig 11133 bp, 10 predicted proteins | sample WorMetLIZISLAND2_FD_187412 | JGI IMG/M metagenome (GOLD analysis project Ga0209367, IMG submission 187412) | Marine gutless worms symbiont microbial communities from Max Planck institute for Marine Microbiology, Germany - Olavius geniculatus... ... | reverse complement strand
GAAATTTCTTTCGGAACATTTTGCTGAAAACCACATGACTCTATGACGTGCGGTTGCAAAATTATGGTGTCATTAACTTTGTGCAGTTTTTTTTGGACCACCCTGTACTGTCAGTTGCCGTTTATACAGCGTTTATTCAACACTGGCCCAGTGCCGACATATGTGCGATCGTCCACTTGATCATTAAGTCTTTCAACTGAGAAAAGCGAAGCTGGCGTTTGAAGTCATTGCTCGCTGTATATTTATTCATTCGGTGTGCCGAGCCAGAATTCTGACGTAGGCGGCAGTGTTGACGTCTCTGTCGTCGTTGTGTCAAAGTAACAATTATGTCAAGTGGCTGAATACCAGTTGCCTTCTCCAACCATCTAAGAAGTGTCAGTCGTTGACGACCACATGCTCTATGTCCTTCAACTTTGCCCGTTAGAACAAGATTTTCCAATGATTTTTCTGGCAGAACATGACCAACAAATCGAATTTGTCTTGCAATAACTGACTTCATCATATCTTGACATGTGTCAGCTCGCTGTAACACTTCTGCGTTACAGATTTTCTGAGACCATGAAACCTTCAACATTCTGCAAATGAACCACATTTCTGCTGCCTGTATAGACGCGATTCCATATCTCTGCTGATTGTTCAACTTTTACAACAATATAGAAGTGCTGACCAGACATAACATTTCAGTATCTTCAGTCGAGTTCCTAGTGTCACGCTTTTTGAAGTCAAAACACGTTCCAAGGGTTTATAGCTGATCTTTGCTGTCCTAATTCTTCTCTTTATTTCACTATCACATTTTCCATCAGATGTGACCATACTGCCTAAGTAGATAAATTGATCTACTTGTTCCAAAACTTTACTTTACTTTTGTGTTGCAGGTTGGTTTATTTTCCTTCTTCGAAAACACCATTACGCACGACTTCTTATTACTTTCAAGACCTTTTCTTTCGCTTTCCTTAACCACAACATCCAAAAGTTGTTGCAATTTCTGTTCAGTGTCTGCAATCAGTGCTCGCTGTTTCGTCTGCATATCTCAAATTGTTAAGGTTCACACCTGCTATTCTGATTCCATCTAGTTCCTTTATACATGTATAGGCTTAGCCATAGTGTTTAATGCGTGATTGATCGCAAGTGAGTTGGCACGCTATTCGACATACGCGGTTCTGCGGCAGCAGAAAAAGTTGTAAAACTAACAGTGTCTTTTCAAATTGAGTTTATTTTATATTGAGGGTGTCTTGTATTGTAGGCTTGTAGCTTTTTGTATAATTATCGCTTTGTTTTTTTATAACGCCATGTGCTCCGCTGTGACTTCAGGGACCAAAAGAAGTGAAGGAGGACAACCGGATTACGTTTGAGCAGCTTGAGGACGAGATAGTGTTGGTTTGTCGCTCGGCCGAGCGGCCTGACGAGGGAAATTACTCCGTCACTCTGCGCAACAACAAGGGCTCCGACACGGCTAGCATCAAAGTGATTATTCTGGACAAACCTGGCGTGCCAGAAGGACCGCTCGAAGTCTCCAAGATTACGCCAGAGTCGTGCACACTCAAGTGGGATCCGCCAAAGGTCTGCTGCATATTTCTGTATTTATAAATAGTAGGCTACTTGCAGGGATACTTTTTAAAGACGTGTATACATATTATCACGTGAGTATATGTAAATCAGACCAGAACTAGTCGGCAACGTAATATAGAGCATTTCGGGGCATTGCGTTTAAATTTTTTCCATATAAATCAATGTCCTACTTATGGCAAAACTGTGACGGTTAGGAGTGGGCGCAGTGTAAAGCGACAACTGTTAGGTTAAGGCATTTTGGGATTTTATGTTGTGACTCTAACACTTTTTGTGTCTTGTACGATATTTTAGGATTTATTTTTGATCATTTTTAGTTTTTTTGGCTGTTATCTGCTACCGTCCAGCGTTATAGAAAACTGTCGTGATTATAAATTATTGTATTTTATTGTTTGTCGCCTGCAGGACAATGGCGGGAAGCCGATCAGTCACTACGTGGTCGAGAAGAAAGATAAGAAGTCGGGCAAGTGGAGTCCAGTCAGTAAATTCTGCCGTACGCCGGAGTGTGACGTCACCGGCCTGGATGAGGGAGAAGAATACGAGTTCCGTGTAGCTGCGGTCAATGAGCAGGGACAAAGCGATCCACTCACCACGCTCAAACCAATCATTGCCAAACATCCGTTCGGTAAGCTAAGCACGCAGCTTCTACTGTACGTTACTGTTCTGTGGACGCACTGCATTCTTTTCATTTCTACGATGCAACCATAATCTGTACAGACAACTTCTTTGTTTATCTATGATACTGGGGAGAGTCACGCTTTAGTGTGGCCATTTTGAGAGTACAGGAATCGGGAACCGTAGTTCAACGTACATCTAGAGGAAGACGTTGGCCGTTGGTCGTAGCGAGAATACGATAACTGAGTAGTGAGTTCTTTAGGAACTTTTTGGCTGTTTGTATGGTTGTGTGAAATAAACAGCATGCAAATAGATAACCGTCAGATAGTCCGGCTATAGTCTGTATATGAACTATGTGTATGTAATTTGTATGCGGCGACGTTGGTACGGCACAAGAATGGTGTTGCCTTGGTTGCAGACAAGCCGGGAAAGACCGGAGCGCCGACGATCGAGGACGTCGACGAAGACTCGGTAAAGTTGTCTTGGACGCCGCCCAAGACCGACGGCGGAGACAAGATCAAAGGCTACGTGATCGAGGCGAAGGAGAAAGGATCGAACAAGTGGAAGCCGCTTAATCCCAAGTCGCCTTGCAAAGACACTCAGTTTACTGGTATTGGCATATTTGTTTCTCCCTTTTGTGATTGCAGTTGCAAACACATTTTAACGATCGCGTTAACTATAGCCGCATCAGGCTGACCAATATAGTTTTTTTTTGCTTTTTATTGTTTTTGTGCAAAATTGTCTGAGAGCAGAGTCATAGGATGACTACATTTAAGTTAAGCCTATGCTACAGTTAACTTTATTGTTGCCGGCAACATCGTTATGCGTGTTATGCTGCTGCCTCTGCTGCTGCTGATGATGATGATAGGCTTAATGGTGATGATTATCGTTTTATTACTCCTGCTGCTATTGTCAATTTAAATTTTAATATTGTAATAAGTTTGCATTAACTGCACAGTACACATGAATTTTAATGGATACCAAAAAGAGAAAGTGAAAACGATAGGTGTACGTGAGAGAGCGTGTTTTGTTTGCGAGCTCATCGACGTCTCTAATCATAGATTCACGACGGATTTTGTTATGCAACTGAGCTGTGTTGGTGTAGCTGAGGGACTGGACACGGGAACTGAGTACGAGTTCCGTGTGTTGGCGAAGAACCAGGCGGGCCTTGGTGAGCCCAGCCAGCCGTCCAAGTCCGTCGTTACCAAGCCTAAAGCTGGTCAGTGGATCGCGTCGCGTTTATTCTGATGTCTGTTTACACTGTCCGAAAAAAAGTAACCCCCTAGACATCGAACAATAGAAATGTCAAATTAGAACGAATCTGAATAAAATTTCGTACACTTAATCCCCATAAAGGGATGAAGTGATCACCAAATTTTGGTAAAAAAATATTATTATTACCGAAGTTATTAATTCGTGATTTTCGGTAACAAAATATCTCTGTTACTACCAGTATGGAGTTACATAAGTAAATCCCTCTGTAGACTGTACATTTGCGTAACTCCAACAACACCATCTAATTAAGTGTACAAAATTTTATCCAGATATATTCAGATTTGACATTACTATTTCACAATGTCTATGGAATTACTTTTTTACCGGACACAGTGTGATTGTCGCATCGTCGTCGTTGTTAATTTGCCAAAGGAGGTACAGAGTACAGACAACAAAGTTATGCGGTTTGAACAACAATATAGAAATTTTGCTTACAGTTGCTTTTAATAATAGGACAAAAATTACGCACAAATATTAAGCACAAGACAGCGCAGAAATAAAGAAGATCACTGCATGAGAGGAAAGAGATTGGCGAGTTTTGTACAACGTATTAATTTCTTCAAATTAAGTATGATAAAATCGTAATTATAGCGACGTCAATTAATGCATATGGTAGCGTCTCTGTATATTACAACTGTCTGCGTATGTATCAGTCTAACACTCGTTGTCAGTTCTTAATGTTAGTGTTGCCGTTCTGATTTATCGTGCTCAGCAGGGTTTTTTTTGGTTTCGAATTTGTTTTTCGGTTGTGTTATGTCTGCTACGTCGTCGTACATTACGCGTTTCATGTCGTAGGCCTATCCTATGACTGCGGTAACGTGTTTTGTCTGTTTCCAGTGAAAGCCGGGGCGCCTGGAAATCTGACAGTGAACGACGTTGGACCTCACTCAATGGAGCTGAGTTGGGCGAAACCGCGTAATGATGGCGGCAGTCCCATCAAAGGTGTGTACGTCGTGATCAGAAGTTTATCTCAGTTTAAACGGTACTATGAAGCCTGTGCAAAATTTTACATTAAAAATGTGTTGGCCTAGTGATAAATTATTGTACGGCCATTCGCCTAGCGTGCATTACAGTGTGCAACCCTGACTCTAACAGTTGAATTTTTGAGCTTAAGATTTTATACCGTTAATTCTTCCAGGCAAAACCTAAAAATATTACTGTTTCATCGAGCTTTATGTTTTTAATTTTTGTTTATGTTATTTTGAACATTTGCTGTAAGTTTTATCATTTTTCGTGCCTATTTCTCGATTGAACAGATCGACTTTTACTCGCCCGTTCATTCTATCTGTCCTTACAGACAGTCAGTCGGTGATAAGTGAGTGTGGTTTACTTTCGTAGGCTACCAGCTGGAGAAGCGGACGCCGTTCGGCAGCTGGGAGAAGGTGCAAGACGCGCCTATCATCGGTGAGTCGGCGACGGTTCCTGATTTGGTGGAGGGTGAGGAGTACGAGTACCGTGTGGCTGCCGTCACTGACGCCGGTGTCGGCGAATACAGCAACGCCACGCCGCCGGTCAAAGCAGAACGCAAGAAACGTAAGACAGCTCACTCCTCTCGCTACGTCGTCAGATTTTTCCTTTAATGGTTAAGAACTTTTTGCGTAACTCTTTTTGCCGTACATTTTCGATATGCATCAAAACTTTTATACTTTTCCATTGACTTATTTTATGCACAGCTGTTTTGTTTTGTTGGGTTTGTTTTGTTTAACTTTTAGATATGTTTTATTGTATCGTGCAAAAAGATTGCCGTTCGTATTATCGCCGTGCTAATTTGCTGTGCACTTTTTTCAGTGAGTTAAGATAGTGTCTGCCTGTCTGCTATTGATTCAGATGCTCCTGAAGCGCCTGAGAATCTACAAGCCAGTGATATTCACGCTGATCATATGAAGCTGTCCTGGCTGCCGCCCAGTGACGACGGCGGATCAGACATTACCGGTCCGTTACACCTCGCGACGTTATCGCAATTTTTATTCATCATACAATTAATAGAAAATAGAAAGAAAGAAGAATAGTTATGAGTGACACTTACGGTAACTAATTCTTAAATATCAGCAACATTGCCGCTTTAATCGATGCGACAAAAAAAGCACAGAGTTTTTCAACATAGTTACTTTTGACCTAAATTTACTCCACATCGATTACTATTTTTACTCATTTTGTTGCTTAAGTTTTAACATCTTATTACGGTCAAACTGACTGTTACCTTGTAAATATCTAAAGCTGATACGTTATTTGCTTCGTTGCAGGCTACGTGGTTGAAAAGTGTGAAGACGGAACAGACTTCTGGGAGAAGGTTCCAGGAACGATTCCAAGCAGTAAGAACTCGCACGTCGTGAAAGATCTCGAGCCAGGCAAAAAGTACAAATTCCGTGTCAAAGCTGAGAACAAGTTTGGACCTGGTCAACCGGTGGAAACCAACACAGCCATCCTCGCTAAAAATCCATACGGTAATTTTACAGGTTTAGGCTTAGGTCAATGCGCTTCTGACTTCGTAAATTTAATTTTAACAGCTGAAGAAAACTATTGGAAAATCGATGAGAATAAATTCAAAATTGCAAAAGTTATTAGGCACAGATATGCAGTAACCTTACTAGAATTTTTTTGCACATTATCCAGTTGGCGTTCGGACAGAACTTTGAGTAAATACACAACGTGCGTTAAACTAGACTTTCCACTGAAAAGTCATACACGCATGTGGAATAACTCTTACGTTCAAACAGCAGCAATTTTCTTACGAAGCCCAGATGGCTTGCAGCGATAATAGACAACAAGGCGTCTGTTTTTTTTTATTTTTGTGATATCAGGCTTCAGTTATCTCTTTATTACCTTTCTGTTTCTTAATTTCGTGATTTTTTAAATCGCCGCACTTGTTACATTTTTTTATTTCCGTTTTATTAAGCACAGTTAGGTCTATAATTTTTGGGCCGACCGTTAAGCTGTAAGCTTAAAAGTCCGGCCTTTTGCTAAGGTTGTCGTCAGTCTGTCTGTCGTTCGTCCATCGGTAACGGGTGTACTGTGGCTAACTGGTAGAGCTGGTAGAGGGGAAAACTTTTTACACGAATAATTTCTTAAGACTACTCAACTTGAGCATGCAAAATTTTAGCTATTTACTTCAAGGAGAACATTTTTAAATTGGAGGTTGAATAAAGGGGGGAGTAGAAAAAATATGCTTTTTTAACGGAAAACTGGCTGTCTTAGAAACGATGCGAGATACGGTCTATGTTACTATTAATCACTAATAGACAGTGGCATACGCCTTTTTAGATAAAATGAAAATCATCGACCTCGGATGACTTTCAAGGTCAGTGACAACCAGTACGGTCGGCCGATCCGTGACAGCTAAGCGTCTTGTTTTTAGTTCAATTACGCGCTAGATTGAACCAGCAGCTTGCCTTTTAGTTTGTTAGCGCAAATCGTCTATCATACCGTCATATCATAATCACGTATCACGTGCTGATGACACTGTGGTGAATGTTGAGTTGTGCTGCTGGTGACAGACTCGCCTGGAGAGCCGAAAGACGTCGCCATTGACAAATTTGATCGCAGCTCAGTGACACTCAAGTGGAAGCCGCCAAATGACGACGGCGGAAACCCCATCAAAGGTAAAACACGCAGTAATCATACATAGGCTGGCTAGCCAGTTGCTTGTTTCACTAACGCCATATATTATATTCGCGACTTGTGACGGTGTTTGTAGTTCTTTTGTCATCGCACGATTTCAACGATATTTTGTTTCATTTGGCGAGCTGTACCCCGTAGGTAAGGATACTCCTAATCTTTTATATCTGTATTTAATTTTTTTGTGCATTTGATGTACATTTGTTGTTTTAAATAAATAAATAAATAAATAAATATCGACTGGTCTGTGACGCGGCAGACCCACGCCCTCTCCAGGGCTCTTTCTCAAGCGGATAGCTGCATGTTTGTTGGCAGGGTACCAGATCGAAAAATGTCCGGTGACGAAAGGCCGAAGTTCCGGTAACTGGTCGCCGGTAAACACGTCGCCAGTCAGCGGAAACACTTACACTGTGCCGAACCTCGCCGAGAACAGTGAGTGGGAATTCCGCGTCGTCGCCGTCAATGACGCCGGACCGGGAAAACCCAGCAAGAGCACCGGACCACACAAAGTTCGCGATCCCGTCTGTAAGTAGCTCGATTCCGTGTCTAATCGTGCTCGTTTTTTTCTAGTGTTCAGTTTTGTTCTATTCCGGTTTAAATATAAAGACAAATTCCCGTAAGTTTTATTAGGTTTGTACCTAATAAAACTTGCGAAAATAGTAATCAATCGTAGTAATTTGTTAATCATTCAATGATTAGATGAAAGCTAATCGGACGGTATTTCCGTTTCATTTTAGTTGTTGACAGCTAAATTTCAATCACAATGCGTGTGCATGCAGTTGCGGCCGGGGCGCCGGGAGCTCCGCATGTCGATGGCGTCACTCCCAACTCAGTCACATTGTCCTGGTCCAAGCCGACGGACACCGGCGGCGGCAAGATACTCGGCTATCAGGTCGAGGTGAAGCCAAAGAACGGCGATTGGGCTCCCGCCACGCCATACCCGGTCAAGGAGAACGAATGCACCGTTCCCAATCTGAAGGAAGGCCAAGAATACGAATTCCGAGTGAAAGCGATCAATGAAGCGGGGCCGGGAAATCCCAGCATTTCCACCGGACCCGTCGTCGCTGAAAAACCACCAGGTACTGCCGGTTGTCTGGCATAGGCTACAGCTAATTTTAAAAGTTTTGCAGCTATTTAACGTTTCAGCTTACGTTTTATTTTGCGTCTCATTGTATGTGGCTGTCTTGTTGGCCACATTACTCTTCCTGTCCGTCCGTCTGTCCGTCGATCCCATATGGGCTTGGGCTTCTAAATCGAAAACAAAAAAGCGTTGACAACGATTAAAATTGATGTGAACATTTTCCAGTGCAGGCACAACCGTTGTGTCAGTTTTCAGTTTAAAGATCGAAGTCACGGCATGTCAGAAATTTCAAGAAAATGACGATCGAATATCTCGCCTTACTTAGTATACGTACGTTGATTTGCCAATCAAAGCAACATAGCATAAGGACAGACGAAGAAACAGCCAAACAGACAAACAGACGTATATAACGTGCTGATGACGTCTCGTAAGCATATGTAGTGATTTAATTTACTGTCAACGCCTGACACGCTCGGCAGCTTGAGGGACGTCCGCATATTATGTCGGTACTCGGCACACTGAGAAATGTTATTGTTGCGCTACTGTTCATTTAGTCTGTATAACAGAATGCGACACTGTTGCATTTCATTGGCGTTAATAATTGCAGATTATGATGATTATCAGCGATCTAGTTTTTGAGACTAAGGTCTTAATCTGTAGGCGACCGCCGAGAGACACGACCTTAGCTGGTACGTACGATCACCCTTCGGTTCTCGAACGTACCGGCTAAGGTCGTCCAAGACGGCCGCCGGATAAATGGCCGGCGCAGGTAGGATCGGATCTGATATGATCACTGTATGAATATGCAATAATCTATTGATACAGCGTCCAGATAATTATCTTGTGGCTTAATTTAATTTGTCGGTTGTGTTCATTGGTTTGCAGAGAAGCCGAGCATAGACTTGAGTAAAGTTAAGGACATAACAGTCAGAGCCGGTGAGAACATCAAGATTGCTCTGCCGCTCAAAGGTTGGCCTGTGCCGACCGCCAGCTGGCAGCACGGTGACAAAGACATCTACAAGGACGACCGCAACAACATCGAGGTATACATAATGTCATTCTCGTATCTACAGCCTCGTTTCCACTTAAAGCAACACACGCAACGCATGCACAGTTTTCACGCAAATGACGCAAGAAAAGTATGCAAACAAGTGCGTAACGACGCCGCAAGGCACACCAGCGACGCAAGAGCCAAAACGCAAGCATTCAGAAGCAGTCTCCATTTTCTTGTGTAGCGTGCACTGAAAACCAGACTTAACGAGTAATTTTAAAAACCGTTGCTTTGCTTTTGTTGTATACAAAGTCTTGATTTGAATAATTTACAAAATATATTTTGTGTACACTTTATACTATTATGTACACTTCGCAGTTTTTAGTCATCTTTTTGTCTTAGGCATTGGTGACTTTTATGCCATTTGATATGTATCGGAATATAGTGTTTGCAGAAGTATAATGCCTGAGACTGACTACCACTTATTTGTTTAAATTTGAAGTCTAAGGTCAAATTTGGAAGAAACTTTAAAACTATGCTGTTTTACGAGTGTTAAACATTTTGTTTTTGATTGAACGCATACAAACATAATTAGCATCATTTAGTAGCTACGTAATGATAGAACAGTAACTGTTTCGTATAACAATAATGGCTTAGCTATACAGTCAGCATATTTCACAATGATAATGTGTGTTGTGTGGCTGTGGATACAGACGAACGATGACCAGGCTTTGTTGGTGGTGAAAGACGCCAAGCGTGATGACTCCGGACCGTACACGGTCGTTCTCAAGAACCCGTCCGGTTCTGCTGAGGCCACGGTCAAAGTCACCGTCATCGGTACTGTACATTATTGCATTCTATTGCTTATTTATTTGAATAAGCGATACTGGAGATGCGACAACAGTGACAATACGCACTTAAGCTTTGCCTATACAAAAGAGCTTTGAGTTTTCAGGTCTTAAATAGCTCATGTACGGCCTAAGATGTTACGCATAAATTTTATCGTTTGCAAAAAAATTGCCTTCATTTTTTTTATCCTGTTTGTTTTAAAATGTAGCCGGAACCGTCCCTATAACATAGTTTTCATAATGCTCAACTTATTGCATTCGTTGAGTTCGTGCGTTGGCGGCGCTGGCAGCAACAACTTTCCAGCTGTTTCTATCGCAAGCAAGTTTACCCGCTTCGATAAATATTAGTCGCATCTCCAGGCAGTCTTTTTAAATGTTGTCGGATTATTTTACTGCTTAAATTTGCTAGATGGTTATTTCAAAATCTTTGTGGGTGTGCAGACAAGCCGTCGGCGCCGCAAGGTCCGTTGGAAGCCGTCGAAACGACTCCGACTGCAATCAAACTGCAATGGAAGCCGCCCAAAGACGACGGCGGAGCTAAGATTGAACGCTACGTGCTTGAGAAAAAACCGAAAGGCTCCAACAAATGGACAAAGTGCCCGGGACACATTGACCCTGACGAGACCGAGGCGACGGCAAAGAACCTTGACGAAGGACAAGAATATGACTTCCGCGTCGTCGCTGTCAACAAGGAAGGAGAGAGCGAACCTCTTGTCACCACCGAACCCATCAAAGCCAAATATCCGTTCGGTAACGGCCTTTGTGTCTTTGCTTTTAGGCTTATTGCATTGTTTATCAGGAGGTGTCAGTAAAATGCATGTCAATGTAGTCTAGGATGAATTTATGTTACTTTTTTGCTATTAACTGTTTCACCATGTTTATAGTTCACGTTGTGTCACTGTGGTTAGAGATTGCCCAAGTTCGCGCCACAAGGCTTTAGGTAAATGCGGGTCTTTTTAATATATGCATTTTAAGTCTGATTTTCTCTAAACCTGGAAGCTTGTTATTGTACGAATGCAGATCCGCCGGGCAAGCCTGGCGAGCCTGAGTGCGAAGGAACGACCGAAGACTCCATCACTCTGAGCTGGGAGCCGCCAACTAAAGACGGCGGCAAACCGATCAAAGGCTACATCGTCGAGAAG
>Ga0209367_1012421_pt1 | contig 11135 bp, 5 predicted proteins | sample WorMetLIZISLAND2_FD_187412 | JGI IMG/M metagenome (GOLD analysis project Ga0209367, IMG submission 187412) | Marine gutless worms symbiont microbial communities from Max Planck institute for Marine Microbiology, Germany - Olavius geniculatus... ... | reverse complement strand
ACAGTGTATACTGTAATGTATATAAAGTGTCCGGCAAAAAAAGTAGCCTTCTGAAGTTTTTTGCTGTTTTCTCAGCAACCGTTCCGAATTTTAACGTAAAATACTACAGGTTTATTAGGCGATATGTATTATATTTAAACGCCAAGTAAAAGTCGATTCTGTTGAAAAACGACGAAGTTATTGACTTTTTAACATGACCGCCTACCGATTTTTTAGCATTAAAATTTTAAGCTAAAAATGCTATTTAATTTTTTTAAAAACCGGTTACCACGTTACTGCCGATGACGTCACAGTGACGTTTTGATAAACAGTAACTTATTTCGTTTATAAAATATCAGTAAATTATCGTTCTTTCAAAGCAATCGCCGGCTGCCCACCGGGTTCATCTTCTAGCAGGACGGCGCGTCAGAACACACAGCGCGCAGAGCACAGAACTGGCTGCAGGCCAACTGTCCAGATTTTATCACAAAAGACCAATGGCCTACAAATTCGCCGAATATAAACCCAATGGACTATCCTGTATGGGGTGCAATGTTGGAGGCTTACCGCAAGCTTAAAACAAAGCCGAAAACAAGCGCCGAACTCAAGGAATCGCTTCAAGTTATCTGGGGCAACCTGCCACAGGGACCGATCGAGAAGGCTGTGAAAGACCTATCAAATTAAGCGACTGAAGGCTTGTGTTGGAGCTTGGAGCTGTCGGTGGACACTTCGAACATTCACAGTGACAATGGAAATCTGGCATCTGATCATTAGTTAAATGTGTTGTTTCAACATTGTTATTGAATTGCTGTTGTAGCTTGAACATTTTTAATGCCGAAAAATCGGCAGGCGGTCATGTTAGAAGATCTCTAACTGCGTCATTTTTCAATAAAATCACACTTTACTTGTCGTTTAGCCGTAAAAGATTTTATTTTAAAAATCTATAAAATTTCAAATTGAAATGCCAAATGGTTGCTGAAAAAAACAGCGACAAACTTTAGGGGGCTACTTTTTTGTCGCACCGTGTACACGTATCAAGACAATACTTACATTTTGTGCACAGTGTAAAAACACTTAGGCATAATAAAATGATATGTTGTAAACTGTTAGCTCCAACGACAGATCGGTATAGACAGAGATGAACTTTACAAAATTTATAATTAATACTTCGCTAAATGTCGCCGGCATTGACAAAATGTTAGGTTATTGTTAGCCCTAGTTTAGGCCTAATTGCAGTCACCGCCTAAACAATGCGGCTGCAAGTAAGCGTGCACCAATTGTTGTTTTATTATCTTTATCTTATCACACCTCACACGATAGTGTGAGTGTTGTAAGGACGACCTTCAAAGTATATGGGAAAAGGCAAACTTTGACCTTCAGCCAACCCAAAAACCCTGAACCGATCGTCACCAAATTTGAATGGCGTGATCACGTCGTGGACGCCTACCACCAAAACAAGCTAACAGCTTAGGAACTGGCGACACCACGTTCAACGTAAAAAAATTGCGGCCAAACCGCTGCAGATTGAGACATGGTTACTACTGACAACCTATAAAAAGTGTGACGTTTGCCCCAATGCAGCTAGGTCGACTTTAGCTGAGGGGTTCACAACAATCTCGTAAAGGTCGGGTGGGTCCTTGATTAGCCTCGACGTAGGATTGAAGACTTCCTGTTTTAAATTTATAACTATTAATTACTATCTGATTTATTATAAATGTGACTAATTGTTCAAAGAGTAAACCTACAGAGTAATCCTAGAGTAACTCTCGAGAGTAATCCCAAGGGTAATCCGCCAGAGGAACTCTGAGAGTAACTCTGCCCAAAGAAATTAGCTTTGATTACAATGCAAACACAAAATTTTATTATAGATAAAGTCGGAATTCCACCGAACAATATTTGCACTCAGAGCAGACGATTTATAGCGATAAAAAAGTCCAACCGACGTTTACATGCAAAACACACTCTAAAAGAAAGTCCTATGCAATTCAACACTATTTCAGCAGTTCTGGCAGTAAAAAAGCAGTCAAAACAACGTTTACACGCAGAACACACTCTAACGCTCCTTTGTCACTGGTAGTGGTATTGTGCGACATCCTAGAACAGACGAAAGCGCAGCGAATAACACCAAGATACAACGGGCCGTTCACCACGAGTCCTGACTGCCCGACCAATGCTGTCGAACTGGCTGAATGTCCACCAACTGACTGACAGACTGACTGACCAATAGAACAACTCCCCAGCTTTCCAACTTCCCAACTTCCCGACAGACAGACCAACAGAACAGCACCCCTGCTTCCCGCTGAAAGACTGACCGACCGAACAACTCTCCCAACCCACTGAAAGACTGAGACCTATAGAACAACTCCTTCCGGGCTACCCCGGCATTTTTATATCACGCTTAACAGCATGGGCGTTGGAAGTATTTGAAAGTTGGAGGAGCAAGCAGTTGTTCGGGACCATGGCGAGCGCGTGGAGCGCGAGCCTATAACGGGGGTCTGGGGGCGGAGCCCCCAGCGGGGTCCAGGGGCAGAGCCCTTGGTGGGGGGCCAGGGGCGAAGCCCCCCAGAAGCTGAAAGCTTTTTGGTTCTTGAACGTCCCACAGAGCGGCAAAACTCTTAAGATGTCTAAGTCGATTCGACTCAGTCTAACGTCGCAGTGCAGAAGGCTCAAACTCTTGGGGGAGCAAGAGCTATGGCCTGTTCTCCTGTGCCAAAAGTTGGGGGAGCAGCTGCTCCCTCTGCTCCCCCTGTTCCAACGCCCATGCTTAACAGAGAGTAATCCGTAAGGTCAAAGAGTAGGTCAAATCGAGGAACTCTGGCCAGACCACAGACGGACGAAAGACGACAACAGACTAAATTTCCGCGCCAAAGCAAGACGGGATAGAGCAAATCAATTTGGCGCAATAGACGACGAACCTACACTGTATGCCCGAGAAACGTAAAATGGTGATTTTCGCACGTTTGAACCCCAATATCTCAGGTGAGGGTGCACCGACGCGAACCAAATTTGGCACGTCGGTAGACGCCGCAAGTATGCATTTTGCGCCCAAAGCACGATGGGACAGGTCAAACCACTTCCGCGCAATAGACGACGAAGTGCGCCGCTAATGCGCCAAAATTGGCATCTTCGGCTACTTTGGCGCCCTCTAGCTCCGAAACTGAGACATGGACCCTTTTTTTATTTTGCCCCTCAATAGAGGGGTTTCACCCCTAGTGTTGTGCAAAGTTTGGTGTCATTTATTTGTCTGGATTTTTCACAATTCGTCGTCAAATTTGGTCGATTTTTGGCGATTAGAGTCCCTCTCTTGCAGAGGGCGTGGCTTCGAAACCGAAAGTGGAATTCCTACACCGTGGGGTATAGCCATATTGGGCTTGAAGAGTACTAGAGCGCGGTACAAAGATATCCTCCAAGAAATGCACGGTTTTGGAAAAAAATCGGGAAGCCGATTTTTTTTAAACCCCCATAATTCCCAAACCGGAAGTGGAAATACTACATAGCGAGGGCCCTTCTAGGACTACCCACTTATCAAATATGGCGGCCCTAGCTGCCCGGGCGGCCGAGAAAATTGCACCCAAAGTTCGACGATTTTTCCCATTTGTCGCCCTAGGAATGGCCGGAACCATATTAATATTAGCCTACAAAAAGACTACATCCGGAGTCGGATGACTCTTGTGTAAAGAACTCCTCTCACACTTGGCGTGAATCGGAGTCGCGGATAATGGAGCCGATGTCATACTTGAGCATTTAGCAAACCATTTTGGTGCAATAGACGACGAATATATGTCCGGGCGACGTGAACACTAATTTTCTCACCTCTTACTGAGTACCATGTTTGAGCCTGCATAACTTTTTTGTTTTCAAAGATAGAAGACCGATATTTCGGGAATATAATAACACTTTTGGGGTCTCTCGCAGCTTACAAAAAATTCGCCATAGCTTTACCGAGTTCTTTGTTATGGAGCGCCACTCTTGTAGGGGGCGTGGCTCCAAACCGGAAGTAGTAATTCGGAAAAAATTTTGACACGTTGTGTATATTAAACAGTACTACGGAACCGTATAAAAACTTTTTACAAAAAGTCCCGAATTTTTGAGAAAAATTAAAAAAACTTTTCAAAAGGGGATCATAATTCGAAACCCGAAGTAGTAATCCGGAAAATCCAGATATCCGGTAGAGCCTATCTAGTACTACCCACAAGCAAAATTTGGCGGCGATGTCATATTCGGGCATTTAGCTAACCAATTTGGCGCAAATATACGCCCGAGCGCCGTACAAATAGCGATTTTTGCAAGTTTAAACCCACATACATCGGGAGGGGGGCAACCGTCCCCAATTAAATATCGCACGCTGGTAGAGCCCCTCGGGCTACTAGGGTTAGCATAAGGCTTATCTAATTTCCGGAAAATCTAATTTTTATCTTTCAAAACAATAAAGTTATGAGGCCTCAAACATGGCACCGGGGAATAAGTCCGAAATTTTTTTCCAAGTTTGGCATGTTATAGCGAAGAACTCGGTAGAGCTATGGCGGAGTTTTTGCTGACTTTTAGAGAATCAAGAAATGTTGTCTAAATCCCAAAGCATCGGGATTCTAACTTTTAAAACAAAAAAGTTATAAGGGCTTAAACATGGTACCCAGGAATAAGTCCGAAAATTAGTGTCCACGGAAAGTGTCCAAAACGACTAACTTCCAAAGGATCTATTTCTTCCTAATTTCTAGGTATAGTATCACGAAAGTTTCCCTCACGAAATGTGCAAAAGACTGAGAGCAGATGTCCCCAGGGGCGAAGCTATGGGGCGCCAATTATTGGTGAAATGGCCGTTTAGATTCGGTGTGGCTGTGGCATCGTGTCTTGAGATTTTAAGAGTCCCTAAAAACTTAAATAGGTGAGGAATATCGCCCTTCCATCTTTGAAAAAAACGAAGTTATTGGACCACGAACATGGCACCACGGGACGAGTCGGAAAATTAGCGTTACTTCGAAATTCGATGTTCGCTGGCAGACGGATTCATTAAACCGTGACAGATATTTTAATCGCTTTGCGTAGAGGGCAAAATTGTTAACACATTTCCTTCAACGCAGTATATCTATGCAAAATAAACGCACAGAAGCGCAATTTCGTTCGGTGCTGATTTTCTTCGCATTGTCTGGTGTGACTTCACTCGCTAAGTTATTTTTACTGGCCAGCTGCGGAACCCTTGGCAGATGCTGACAGAACCGTTGGGTTCCACGGAACCCCGGTTGAAAATCACTGACATAGGCCTACATGCAGTTTGCCAGAAAGCTTGGGAAGAAAAGAGAATACCAGAGGAATGGTCAGTCAGTTATCATAACTATTCCTAAGAAAGGTAATCTAAAAGAATGCAACAATTGTAGAACTATATTACTCATGAGTATATCACATGAGCAAAGTCATGATGATAATATTGCTGGAAAGATTGAAGCCACAGTTGGAGCCATACCTATTAGAAGAGCAGGCAGGCTTCGGAAAAAAACAACAACACAATCCAGCAAATACTGACACTAAGATTGATAGCAAAAAAGGCTTTAAAAATAAAGCTTACAATAGTTTTGTAGACTTCCAGAAAGCTTTCAACACCATGGAGCTGAATGTGATCTGGGCAGTTTTGAGCTCATATGGAGTACAGGCAAAGCTCATCAGAGTACTTCGTCAACTATACGAAGACTCCAATGCTGCAGTAAAGATGGGCAAAGACATTGGCGAGTGGTTTATGCAGACACTGGGCACAAATCAGGGTGAACCATTTTCCTCTGATCTTCATAACCTACTTGGAACGACTCATGGACAATGATGTCAACAGCGTTAAAGATCCAGTGTCAATTCATGGAAGGCTTATTGACAATTTGCATTTTGCTGATGATATTGACTTGATAGAGCAAAAGTGTGATAGTCTGCAGCAAGTAGTAAACAATCTGCACGAAGAAGGACGAAGGGCAGGATTAAATGTCAATATAGGCCTACCAAAAACCAAGACATTTGTATTTGGAAGCACAAAGATAGAAAAAAATGTGGAACTGGAAGGTCGGGATGTGGACAATGTAGAGGAATGTGTGTATCTGGGAAGTCTGCAGTCATAGGATAATAATTGTTCGAAAGACATTAAGCACAGAATTGGCAAAGCAGCCGGGGCCTTTCAGTGTTTCAGGAAAGTATGGCAAAGTGAAGATATCAGTAACTAGACCAAAACAAAGTTACTGTCGGTATGTGTGATGAGTGTCTTGATGTATGCAACCGAGTCATGGACGTTTAGAAATGAATCGTCTCCGGGCTTTTGAAATAAAATGTCTGCGAAGGATATTAAACATAAGATGGCAACATAGAATAAAGAACAAAGAGATTATGAAAAGAATGGGCATAAGTGTCAACGTCGTACAGAGAATGATGGAGTGGAAACTGAACTTCTTTGACCACATTATGTTGGATGCCAGATAACAGGCTGATTAAATACATGTAGGTTGTTTTCTGCATAATGGATGGCAAGCACAAGAGAAAAAGACCAAAAAAAGATGGTCAAACGATCTAGTAGACTAGTGCAGCAAGGATATCGGCAACAACCTCTACAGATTGGCGATGGACAGGACGAAATGGACACATTTTGTGAAATATGTCATGGACACCAATGGGCACTGAGCCCATGAAGTAATAGAGAGGGAGGGAGAGGGGAGAGAGAGAGAGTTAAGCTTGCGGTAAGCCTCCAACATTGCACCTCATACGTGATAGTCCATTGGGTTTATATCGGGCAGATTTAGAAGCCAATGGTCTTTTGTGATGAAATCTGGACAGTAATTGTTGGCTCGCAGCCAATTTTGTGTTCTCCGCGTATGTGTGTGTTGGGCTCCATCATGCTCAAAGATGAATCCGGTGGGCAGCAAGGGATTGCAGTTTTCGACGAGATTTGAAAACAGGTGGCCAACGTAATACGCGCAATCAACTTTACCTTTTTTTCGATAAAATGCAACCGTATTTTGCCGCCGACGTGACCTCATCGGCAGTAATGTGGTAACCGTTTTTTTTTGAAAATGAAATAGCATTTTTAGCTTGAGTTTTTTAATGCTGCAAAATCGGTAGGCGGTCATGTTAAAAGTCTAACTTCGTTGTTGTTCAACAGAATCACATTTCGTTTAACAGTTAGATGAACAACTTTTCACATAATAAATCCGTAAAATTTCACTTTGAAGTTTCGAATGGTTGCTGAGAAAACAACGAAAATCTTTAAGGGGCTCCTTTATTTTGCAGTGCCCTGTGCATTATCATATGGTAAAATGTTGCAGAAAGTAGTTGTTTGCAAAATGTCGCATTCAAACTGCAGCAGTGTATTAAAAGCGCAATTTTCACTCATTTGTTTTTTGTAGATAATTATAGCAACAATGAGTGAAAATGGGTCAAGACAAATTTCCCTTCAGGCACTTGGTCGCAACGCCAGGCTTGGTGATCTGTACAACGCTAGAACCGAAAACTTTTGTTTGAGATCCATATTCCGACAACAACTACCGGAAGATTCCAAGGCGATATCCAGAACCGACACCCCGTACAGTGATATCCAATACAAAATCGTCAGTAGTTTCCAGGAGAAGTTGAAGAATTTAAACATTTCGGGCGAACTGCAGCTAAGCGTTCTATCTGGAAAGTTTAAGTTTTCTGCATCTGGATCAGCAAAGTATCTCAGCCACGAGAAAAACAACTTCAAATCAGTGGAGTGCATGCTGCTGTACCATATCAAAACTGTGACGGAACATTTGGAACTCTTTTACGACGAGGTACAGGATTTTATTTCCCAGGATGCAGTGTGTAACTCGGGAGCCACCCATGTTGTCACAGATATCGAGTGGGGAGCAAAGTGTGTACTGGCGCTCACGGATCAAAACAGCGACAACAAGAGAAAAAACGAAGTAGAAGGAAAGCTTCACGCGGTTTGCAGTTATTTGTCGTCATTTCTTCTCGATGGATCTCTAGAATTAAAAACAGAGTGGAAGAAAATGATGAATGAGAAAAAAAGGGAGTTATCACTCAGAATGTTCGGCGATCTAATACCGGACGATTCAGTTTCACAGGAGGTTGATGAGATCATGAAGTTGGTGTTGAAATTGCCAGAGCTGGTTAAGAATTACAACGACGGAAAAGGCAAACCGGTATCTTATCTCATGTTACCTGTGTCATACTTACATACACAGGAACCTGCTGCACCGTTTCGCAGTATTGGCGAAGACTACATCTTGAAAATCGTCCAATTATTTGACCACATCAGAGAATTCAGACAGAAAGTTTGCGACCAGTTGGAGAAACTGAATAATCACAGTGAGTGCGCCACAAACAAGCAACTTGAAGAAACGCATAGCGTTGCAGAGCATCTTGCAGTTCAAGAAGCCAAAGCATGTAGAAAGTTGGACCAACTTTTGGAAAACATACGCTCTGGAACCGTAGACGAAGCACGTTTGGATGCTTTCTACGCTGACTACTACGAGACCGCCAGCAGCAGTTTTCGTGTCTCTGACGGAATCTTCAAAGCCGTACAGGCGCAGATCGAGTTTCGCAAACACTGCGAAAGGTACGGCGCAGAATATATCGAGCCAGTTAAGGAACGCATAGCCAGAGCCTGTGACGATTATCACAGTAGCTATGTACTTTTTTATGGAGAGGGTGACAGCGAAGCAACAGACAAAAACCGGTCAATGTTCATCGAACTTGCCAAAAGCAACCAAAGTAACAGTAAAACTGCTTGTTACTTTACCTGGACCAAGGACGGAGAGAAGATCGCAATTAAACATTACGAGAAAAGAAAGCTTATCCACGATGACCTTGTCAGGTAACTTATATTGTGACATTAATTATATTCACAGTTAAGGGACGTTTTGTCTTGCTTTATCTGTTGGTTTGTTTGGTGGTTAGATGGATCGCTGAACATGACACGAGCAGCTTAGAGTGAAATTTTGTAAAGAAGTTAGACGTTGCTTGATAAATTGATTAAATTTTGCTATCGACCCGGACTCATTTGTGATGTTGGATTATCATCCAAAATTTTTGACCTTGGGGAGATAGCACATTATGTAACACTTTGAGTATATTTTAAGCGCATTTTTACAAAATTTTGCAGAGGAGTGGAGATTGACCAAAAAATATCAAGCTTGACTGTTGACTGTTTCGCAAACACTGCGAAAGGTACGGCGCAAAATATATCGAGCCAGTTAAGGAACGCATAGCCAGCGCCTGTGACGATTATCACAGTAGCTATGTACTTTTTTATGGAGAGGGTGACAGCGAAGCAACAGACAAAAACCGGTCAATGTTCATCGAACTTGCCAAAAGCAACCAAAGTGACAGTAAAACTGCTTGTTACTTTAAATTATATTTCAACTATTTGTGGGGAAGCCCCCCGTAAACGGATTTTCACTAAATTTTGCACATCGGGAGATATGCCGGACGTAATCATCTGTGCAAATTTTGGTGTGGAAAAATTAAGGGGTTTTACATACTGCAAAATTTGTCATAAAATTATATGGCGTTGCACAAATATCTCAAATTTCTTCCTGCGTATTTAAATTCAAGCCATCTTATAGTTTCGGTTGTCTGCTAATACGGTTTGTACATGGCTTATGCTAATATTGTTGACATTGTGCAACATGTAGCGACTTTATTAATTAATTTTTTTACTGCTGCATTTTTAGCTAAACTGTAAAACATTTTATTAAAATTTGTTGCTGCCCATAGCCGGCGAAATTAGAATGTTTAGTTGAACACTTTTGTAAAACATTGATCACAGGTTGCGCGGTAGCGCAGCACTGTTGTAAGGGTGACCAGCCATTTCAATGGGAGAACCCAAAATTTGGTCCCTTGTATTTCCCAAACCTCTTAATTTTTCCACACCAAAATTTGCACAGATGATTATGTCCGGCATATCTCCCGATGTGCAAACTTTAGTGGAAATCCGTTTACGGGGGGCTTCCCCACAAATAGGTGAAATATAACGTCTTCGTGACTTTTTGTATCTTCCCTTTCTTTCTTGCTGTCCTCTACAGGAAAAACGACTGAACTGATTTTAACGCACGATGGCTCATATGACGCGGTTTTGGGCAAGAAAGTGTCTTTTGGGGGTTACAAAATTTAAATTGAACATATTAACAGATTTTTGTTTACAACAAGATAATGTTCATACGAACACGGAGTCTGGCCAATGTAATTCGATAGTTTACGGTAGGGCCTATATATCCGTATAAATATAATCAGTGAGCCGTTTAGACCGGTAGAAAAAAATAAAAACAGTTTAATTTCAAATTGTACAGCAGCAATGATCCTTTCATCCTTCTGTCCTATTTTAGCTAAACAACAGACATATCAGTCACGAGACCACTCGATTCGTCACTGTAAAAGGTCCATCGCCATCATGCGTTTATCTGGCACCGTTACGGAGATATGGCGCCTCAAAGATAATGGGGTCACGAGTTTGACCTTTTGGGGTCACGTGACGTCATCGGTCACGTGACCATTCGACTCCCGGGGTCGACTTCCTATCGATGGTCCATAGTGTCCATGCGTCTATCTGGCACCGTTACGGAGATATGGCGCCTCAAAGATAATGGGGGTCACGAGTTTTACCTTTTGGGGTCACGTGACGTCATTGGTCACGTGACCATTCGACTCCCGGGGTCGACTTCCTATTGATGGTCCATAGTGACCATGCGTCTATCTGGCACCGTTACGGAGATATGGCGCCTCAAAGATAATGGGGGTCACGAGTTTTACCTTTTGGAGTCACGTGACGTCATCGGTCACGTGACCATTCGACTCCCGGGGGCCGACTTCCTATCGATGGTCCATAGTGTCCATGCGTCTATTTGGCACCATTATGAAGATATGGCGCCTCAAATATTGGACGCACGGACTTGGACACAGAAAGAAAGACGGAAGAATGGAAAGAGGAAGGGGGAGGGGAAAAGAAAGGAAAAAGAAAGTGGAAGGGGAAAAGGAAAGAAAAGGGGAAGGAGAAAAGAAATGCAAGGTAAAGAGAAGGGGAGGGAATTGAAAAGGTGAAAGTAAAGGGAAAAAGGGGAAGGGAAAAAAGAAGGGAAATGGGTAGGAGAAAAGAAATGGAAAGTAAAGGGAACGGAAAGGGAAATGGAATGGTGAAGGGAAAGGAAAAGGGG
>Ga0209367_1012420_pt1 | contig 11135 bp, 8 predicted proteins | sample WorMetLIZISLAND2_FD_187412 | JGI IMG/M metagenome (GOLD analysis project Ga0209367, IMG submission 187412) | Marine gutless worms symbiont microbial communities from Max Planck institute for Marine Microbiology, Germany - Olavius geniculatus... ... | reverse complement strand
ATAGGTTATTTTGGAGACTGTTTGCAGGCAATAACTTGCACTGATACGGACAACAAAAAATAACAACAACAATCAATCAAACCAACACAAAACCGAAAATACAATACCGTAATAAAGTACATGTCAACGTCAATGTCACATGTAAATTTATATAGCGAATTATCGTCAGAAACCTCTAATGCGCTGACACATACATACAAACGCACACAAACATTATTGATAACTAACCAAAAATGCACACATGCACAATCTAACTATACCAATAGAAAACTAAACACCTGGCTCAAGCACTTGGTACCCCATCCGGCCAAAACCATAGTGGGTCTATTCTACATCCCCGAACCCACACAGTCATTGGTTGTATGTCAGCATATGTAGGTACTGGCAGCATGGCGTGCAATTGGCAGAGGACTGTGTGGCTCTGTGATTGGTCGAACTTCATCACTGTCACTGACATCATTGTGTATGATAGCAAGAGAAATGTTCAGCTCTGCGACTGATCAAACCGCTACGTCGACGCTGGCTTTATGATGTGGCTCAGCGACTGGTCGAACGTTGACACCACTGGCGATTCTGTAACAATTATCACAAATATGTGCTATTGGTATCTCGCAAACAGCATGCACTGTGCAGCAACAGCACATAAGTAATATTTATAGAAAATTATGCACTATGCATGCAGAGACAGCCTCAGTGCCAAACTCATTAATATACACTGTTCTCCAAAAAACCTTACCCAGTGATTTTCAACCGGGTTCAGCGGAACCCAAGGGTTCCACGAGCATCTGCCAAGGGTTCTGCGGCTGGTCAGTAAAAAAAGTAAAATTACTTAGCGTGTGAAATTACGTCAGACGAGGCCACAGAACTACTAAGCACCAAATAGGCCTACTTAGCTCTAAATTAGCGCTTCTGGACGTCTTTTTGCATAAGCCTACAGTGTTTAATATTTTGCTTGTTGACAGTCTTAGCATGTTTGCATTAAACAATGAACACTAATAACGTATTAGTGCTAGTGTTAAGAAATCGTTTGTCCATTTATTGAAATAATTTCAATTCCTGAAACGTTTTGTTTAAAAGATATAAAAAAAACCTCAAACCGCAGCGCAGCTAGCTGGAGTCCAGACCCCCTAAGCTGCCTGAGGGCGTCCACGTAAAACGTAAAAAATCTTATGATATTTTTTGGGTAGGCGGACGAAAGCTAAACGGCCGTTGGTGACCGCCTCTCCTGGTTAAATACAATTATGTACTGTTGTCTATGGATGAAAACAAATTGCTAAATAATATTATCTAATACAGTTGAATTAAGCAAGTCTTTATCTTGCTGCTCTATTGTCAGCTTTTGGAGGCATTGCTCCAGACCCTCACAGGTTCTCTGCCTCTTGACTCTGCTGAGGACATCGGTCTCTGGACACTCTAAGTTTAAAACTTTCACTTCGCCTTCCATTTCGCCTATTCCGCTGGACCCGCAGATCATTGCATGGGGTTCCGTGAGTGATCTTCACACTTACGTAGGGTTCCGCTGCAGCAAAAAGGTTGAAAAACACTGACCTTACCCCTGTCAATTTTCAAATAACTAGCAAATCTAGTTAAATGTCAACAAATTGTTGTATAAACAATCAGTAACTAATCATGAATGCTGATGCTGCTTAACCAGCTATGTCTGCAAAATAAGCATCGACTTCAAAAAGAGCTCTGGTGATTTTCGCATGTGACACTTAAGCTTACATTGGTGTAAATGGAAAAAGAACAGTTAATTTTTTTATGCTTTTTAAAAATTTATGCTGAAATCAGCTGCAGGACAATAACCGTCATTAGCCATTAATAGAGCCAATATGTAGGCATTAGGCCATGAACCAATAGTATATATATATATAAAGCAAGTTAAGAACCAGTAGGCATATCAGTTTAAATCTATATACAGTATATATACACTGCTTATCAAAAAAATTCCCAACATTATTGACTGCAACTTGATTGAGTTTATGGTGGTGTCAATAGAAGAAAGGCAGTTAATTATCCATATTTTTCTAATTTATGGCACATTCAATCTTATCACAGCCGCAAGTCAATAACAATCATTAACCATTAGGTGAGCCAATATGTAGGGAAGAACCAATAGTGTCTGTATATAAAGCTAGCTAAGAACCAGTATGAATATGAGTTTAAATTTATATACATTTTATATACACTCAAGTCTCAAAAAAGATCAAAGGCATTATCAATTATTTCTTGAAGACAGATTACCAGATTCAAAAAAAAATTGGCACGAACATTCCTGATACAACTGGCCATCAAACGATCATTCAGTCTCTCATTCCACATAATTTTTACGTTCAAAAGCAGCTACTGCTTTAGCGTGTCTTAGCCATCGCAATTCTGTCCGTCCGTCCTTCTGTCTGTTTGTCCGTCACACGGGTGGATCAGTCGAAAATGGTGCAAGCTAGATTCGAAAGGGGTCACCTCGAACAAGGGTGCTAAATAAGAGGGGGTAGAAAAAATTCGCGATTTTTAGCCAGTAAGTCGCTGCATCTCAATAACGATGTGAGATAGGGCCTAGGTTACTATTAATCACTGATAGGAAATCGTACACTGGGACTCAATTGCCACCGAATTCAATGACCTTGACCTCTGTATCGTTAACCATTAGGTGAGCCAATATGTAGGGAAGAACCAATAGTGTCTGTATATAAAAACGAAAAAATGGGTTTTTATAGATTTTTTGGGCGATTTTGGGTTGAGAGACACATTTTAAGAGCGAACTGTGCCAAATTCCCTACAGATAGGCCAAAATTAGCTGCATATGAAATTTTCAGCACTGAGCATAAATTTCTCTATCCATTCCAGAGATATTCATAGTCAAATCCAAAAGTTGTCGCAAAGCATACTAAATTTTGGACATTTTTTGCCCTCCCAAATTTTAAGGTAGCGGTGCTCTTCCCCCCCAAAAAACTGTACACGCATTATCACCCCCACCGAGCGGCATGTCATGTGGTAAAGTTTCATAAGGCTACTCTCCCTGGCTCCAAAGATCTTGCACCTAATACACTAAATTTTAAGCCAATTTATGACCCTTCTTTAAAAACTTGTAAAGAAAGATAACCCCCCGTCCCCAGTGGGGGGTATGCTAGCAAGACTGGGTCATTTTCTAGTGTGTGTAAAAATTTGGGGGTGCAGCACCACTTAGGGTCTGAAATATGGTCTTCGGAAAAAGTCGATTTGAGTGGGTATGATTTTACCAATAGATCTCTGTGATTAGTGGACTTAAGTTCACTGAACTTTCTTCACCCAATGTGGGAGGAATACTGGTACAAAATGTACTTCTCCGATTTCGAATATCTTCATCTGTTCCAGAGATATATGCTGCCGAACTTTAAAGTCATCCGAAATAGCGCCAAATTTGGCACGTTTTTGGCCCCTAAAATTTTTTCGGGGAGGGTCCCCAAAATTTTGAACCAGCATTATAAGAGTCAACCTAGTTAGGATCATCCTGCAGAATTTGACTATGCCACAGTGCCACTGTTTATAAAGCACCTCAAACATAACGACATTAATATCAATGGAAATATTTACCTATAAATTCATCAACAGAAATCGCTTCAAGTCCTGGCTTGCTCTGTGTCTCGCGTTGACTTCCGTTGATTTGTCTGACATCTGCACATAAAAAACACACATCACACATTATTTACTTACCTTTAAATACAGTCTAGCAGTCCAGCCTTAGCTAAAAATGTCAACTAATACAATGACAAACCCCAAACAGTGATTTTCTGTTCACATTGCAAATTTGGAAAACATTAATATCAGCCATTTTTCAAAAGTACATACTAACTAGAAAGCAATCATAGCTCGCAGGTACCTCCGCCAAGGCAATGCTATTCGCTAGGTGGTGTCACCGTATTCGCTTTGCCAGCGGTTTCGCTTATGCTCAATTTAAAGAAACATGACTGGGGGATGTGCTAGCAAGACTGGGTCATTTTCTAGTGTGTGTAAAAATTTAAGGGTGCAGCACCACTTAGGGTCCGAAATATGGTCTTCTGAAAAAGTCGATCTGGGTGGGTATGATTTTACCAATAGATCACTGTGATTAGTGGACCTAAGTTCACCGAACTTTTTTCACCCAACGCGAAAGGAATTCTGGTATAAAATATTTGTCCAATTTCGAATATCTTCTTCCGTTCCGGAGATATATGCCGCCAAACTTTGAAGTCATCCGAAATAGTGCCAAATTTGGCACGTTTTTGGCCCCTAAAATTGAGGAGAGCTCCGGAAATTTTGGACCAGCATTATAAAAGTCAACCTAGTTGAAATCACCCTGCAAAATTCTGTGCCGATTGGCTGACGAAACTTAGAGATTTCGCTTCAAAATAAATAAATAAAACATCTGCGGTAAAACAAAAGTCCACTCTAAAGGATATCGCTTACGAGCGGACTACTGAAGAGATGCAGACAAAATACACTGAAATTAGACAATTTACATAAACTGCAAAAGTATTTAAAGACTTGGATCTAGCCATGGAAAAGACTAGAAGGCATGTGCACCCAGGAGCCTACCAAGTAACTGAAAATAATGCCAGAAATGCACCAAAACACTTTTCATCTAAATGCAGAAAAGATTTATGGGGAAGAAGCACCGCCCAGACCTCTTCCCTGGTGGAGAAAAAACTCCTCCTCACACCTCACACCTCAAGTGTCCCCTTACAGCAAAATCCTGACTATGCCACAGTGCAACTGTTTAAAAAGCACCTCAAACATAATGACATTAGTATCAATGGAAATATTTACCTATAAATTCAAGTTTCAACAAGAAATTGCTTCAAGTCCTGGCTTGATTTTTTGCATTGATTTTCGCGTTGATTTCCAGTGGTGCAGATGCTTCAACTCCATAAAAGAATATGTCTGACAACTGCACATACAAAACACACATTTTCACTTACCTTTAAATAGAGTCTAGCAGCCCAGCCTTAGTTAAAAAATGTCGATTAATACAATGACAAACCCCAAACAGTGATTTTCTGTTCACATATCAAATTTGGAAAACATTAATGTCAGCCATTTTTCATAAGTACATACTAACAAAAGTACAGTTTGCCAATGTGACTCTAGAAAATAAATGCAATATATTTCACGACAAGTATAAATTACAAATCTAGATTATAAATGGGTGTATACGAGATATGTAACACTATTGAAAAAAAACACATGCTCATTGCTGAGTCTGAGTTCTGAAAATAACGTTGTATAAGGGTGTTACAAAAAACACTGCAGCATCTGCATCGACATTTAAGATGCTAACGGTGGTGGAGCAAAACTTTTGCTCTGTTATATGTTGCATCCATGCTGGATTTTATTAAACTAAATTGCGTGCTGGTGTGGCATGTGTGACCGTTGCAGTATTTTGAGACTGGTTATGATATGTTGGTTATGAGTCCTAATTCGTGACCAATGACCACTGACAACCTGACCATGTGGTCATGAAACAGCAACTAGATAAGGATAACCATAAACCTAACCAAGTGCGGATGTGCAGGTTCTAGTGAATCTCACAACAAGTAATACTGTAATTATGCTATAATTTGCTATTATAACCATCCCAAACCCTATTCCTAACCCTAAGTCCCCAACCCTAACTTTGACGTAGATCCGCACATCAGCCAATCCGCCTAGGTAATTTTCGGTATTTACATTTACCAATTTTTGGTAAATTTAACCCTGACCTTAACCATGGGTGAGACGAAAAACTGCACCGGCTACACCGACCACACTGGCAGCAAATTGCTCTAGCATCTAATATGCGGTAATTTGCTGTCAGTGCAGTCAGTGCTGCTGGTGCGGTGTTTCATTCATTCATTCATTTAATTCATACCAGACAAAGTTACAAAATAAAATCAATAACGCAGTGCATGTGGTCTGATAAAGGACACAAAGGGCAAGCCTCTAATATGTGCCCTGAAAAAAAAATAAGAAAAATAGGCAATACATAAAACAAATACAAATAAAGATATTTAACACAATCAAACTATAGGCAGTTCAAGCTTCATAAGCAAAGATATAAAAATGTCTATTGTTGGGGCTGTCACAACAGTTTCAGGCAGAGAGTTCCAAACTGCTATAACACGATTACTGAAAAAATTTAAATGAGCATTGACATGACAGTGACGAAAACTAATCTTATAGCAATGACCACGTGTAATACTAGAACCAGACAATGTAAAAAAGTCTGATAAATTTACATCAACCATTCCACGAACAATTTTATAACACATTATTAAGTCCTGATTAAGACGCCTTCTTTTTAAAGACTGTAATTCCAGATACTGCAAACGAGCTGCATAGGTCTAACTTAGACCAAACAACCTCTTGGTGAAACGCCTTTGGACCTTTTCTAGTTTTTCTATTTGAGCATGACTGACTGGTGACCACACAGGAGATGCATATTCAACACCATTTCGTCACACCACTTAACCATAGCTGTGGCACACAGCATTACATTACAGAGTGCTATCGCTACTGAACTCAGCTATGGGTAAAAGAGCGGACTGCGGATCTGCAGACGTCACAGCATACTGTAATTTCCTAACTGTAACTCTATCCATAATCCTAATTGTAACCTTAATTTTTACCCTATCCCTAACCTTAGCCCTAACTCTGACATAACATCTGTGGATCCTCAGTCCGCACGTCCACTGATTCAATTTTTACCAGACCCATACGTATGCTACCTTAACCCTAGCCTATGTAGCAAGCTAACTACAATAGCAATAGCAATAAACTCTGAATAGTAAGGCTGTGTGCTATGGCTAGCCCCAACCTTAACCGCAAGGCAACGGCGCCGCGGCGGGCGGCGTCGCACATAAAATAACTGTTTTCGAGTAGAATCCGAAGTGAGTGTGTGGCGAATGTAACTGTCGTTAAGTTAACAGTAAATCTCATGCTAAAAACATAGCCAGTGTACAGTAAAAGCACAACTCACCTTCCATCTCGGCCACGATTTGCAATGTGTTAAGCATTCTACGGTCACATGACCGATCGGACGTCTCTGATTGGCTGCCACGCCTGAAGATCTATATAGCTCGTCGCCGCATATACGAGAGTTGAACTTAGAAAATTTCATGTCGAACCAATAATGTCGTCGTGGAATGCTAATGTCTATATTGCTGTCACGACTTCTGCTGGCGACGAAAACATAAAAAGACATTAACGTAGACGTTCGGCGTTACGTAGCATCAATTATTTTCATCAAAAAGGCAGCGACAAAGAAGAAAATCCACATTTTCACAAGGAACCAATACTGACTAACAGATGCAAAATCTTCTTTACATAGAATCGTTGCGGAAATAAGGCGCATGCAAATTCTAACATAGAGAGTGAACGCAAAGAAACAGAATAGCGTGCAGTCAGTTCTTCTGGACTAAGGCAAACTCGAGAAAATCGAAGAGATTCTCACCTACATATTGGCTCCCCCAATATGTCGGTCGAGAACCAATAGTGTTGGTGTATATAGCTAGGGAAGAACCAATATGCATACGACTTCAAATCTATATATATATATATATATATATTCGCTGTTTATTGCCAACAATCGAAGAATGAGCCTGGCGCATGTACGAAGTGCTATAACTTTACCTTTTACTTTTTTAAGGCAGAGCAGTATACCTCAGGTCGGGTACAGAATGTTGGATGTGTCTATACTGCTGCTGCTTCTACTACGCTGCTACTCATTATACCTGGAAATCAGGGTTGACTGTGGTAGACTTCGACTGACGTCATCTAATTGCCAAACTCTTAGCCCGCATTTCCGTCAGATGCAAAGATCTTGGTGATATTTGTTGTACAAGCCGAGGTATAGCCCATTTTGTCTTAAATTTTGTTGCCATGGCACAAAAGTCGATCGGAGTAAAATTCAGTGAGCACCATTTAATGACCCATTTAAGAAAACTCCGAAACAGATGCAAAAAAGTCTTACAGTCATCTCTTACGCAAGCCAAGTTATAGTCAATTTTGTCCAAAATTTGGTCGCTATGGCAACGGGGTCGGTCGGGGGAAATGCGATTTGCAGCATTCGACGGCGCATCCTAGAAAAACCTCCATAAACGCAAAAATCTCGCAGATGTCTCTTACACAATCCCAGTTACAGCCAGTTTTGTTCCAAATTTCGTTGGCATGGCAACGGGGGTCGGTCGGGAAAAATGCGTTTGGCGACATTCGATGGCCCATCCCCGAAAAAAAACCATACAGGCGCAAAAATCTCGCAGAAATCTTTTACAACGGCAACGGGGGTCGGTCGGGGAAAATGCGATTGGCAGCATTCGATGGCCCATTCCCGAAAACCCCCCAATAGGCGCAAAGATCTCACAAAAATCTCTTACGCAAGCTGAGTTATAGCCAATTTTGTCCCAAATTTCGTTGCCATGGCAACGAGGGTCGGTAGCGGGAAAACGCGATTGGCAGCATTCGATGGTCCATCCCCGAAAAACCCACTATAGGCGCAAAAATCTTGCAAAACTCTCTTACACAAGCCGAGTTATAGCCAATTTTGTCCAATTGGGCAAGTAGGCCTAATACGACAAATAACATCAAATGAAGAAGGTTTTAGGTCCGGTTTTTCCATCGGTAATCAAATCAAATTTGATCTCCGATTTACTGATCTTCGATTAACTTGATGTTCAGAATTGATCGACGATCAACTGTGTTTCGTTTTTCCATGCAGTCTCAAAGTTGATCAGAGATCAGTTTGATCGGCCATCAAATGTGCATGGAAAAACGGGACCTTAGTCTACAGGGTGCGGCAAAAAAAGTGGACCCTTAAAGTTTTACGCTGTTTTCTCAGCAACCGTTTGGGATTGATTTTAACTTGAAATTAAACGGATTAATTTATTGAAACTTTTTACATCTAACCGCCAAGTAAAATTTGATTCTGTTGAAAAACGACGAAGTTACAGATTTTTTAACATGACAGCCTACCGATTTTTCAGCGTTCAAAAATGTTCCGGCTACGACACCAATTTAATAACATCTTTGAAACAACACGGTTGAATAATGATCAAATGCCAGAATTCCATTGTCACTGCGAATGTTTGAAGTGTTTATCACCAGCTCCAAGCTACAACACCAGCTTCCAGTCGCCTTATTTGAAAAATCTTTTACAGCCTTGTCGATCGGTCCCTGTGGCATGTTGCCCCAGATAACCTGTAGCGCTTCCTTGAGTTCGGCGCTTGTTTTCAGCTTTGTTTTAAGCGCGCAGTAAGGCTCCAACATTGTCCCCCATACGTGGTTGGGTTTATATTCAAGGAACTTGGAGACCATTATCTTTTGTGATGATATCTGGACAGCTGGCCCGTAGCCAGTTCTGTGCACTGCACGGCGTTGCGCGCTATGTGTTCTGACGCATCGTCGTGCTGGAAAATGAATCCGGTGGGCAGCCGGCGATTACTTTAAAGGAACGATAATTTAGTGATAATTTATAAACAATATAAATTGCTGTTTATCAAAACGTCACTGTGACGTCATTGGCAGTAACGTGTAACCAGTTTTTAAAAATTAAATAGCATTTTTAGCATGAACATTTTTGAACGCTGAAAAATCAGTAGGCAGTCATGTTAAAAAGTCTGTAACTTCGTCGTTTTTCAACAGAATCAAATTTTACTCGGCAGTTAGATGTAAAAGGTTTCAGCAAATGAAACTGTAAAATTTCAAATTAAAATTCCAAACGGTTGCTGAGATAACAGCGTAAAACTTTAGTGGTCCACTTTTTTCTGCCGCACCCTGCATGTTAGTGATTACCAATTAAAGTCAGCTTGTAAGGACGCCATATGCATAGCCCCATTTAAGGTTACCCAAATGACTTTTGCTGTTTTAGAGGACTGATATCATCACATCGTCCTTGCACACAGCTGTAAACTGGTAAGTTTTTTTACATATATATCTGCTGTTTTATTGCCAAAAGTCGGGGAATGAGCCTGACGCATGTAAAAAGCCCTATCAGGATCCGTATCTTTACCTTTTACTTTTTTAAGGTAGAGCAGTATACCTCCGGTCGGGTACAGAACGTTGGATGTGTCTACTACTGCTGCTGCTCCTACTACGCGGCTGCTAGTTATACCTGGAATTCAAGGGCTGACGTCCTCTAATTTTATTGTCAAACCCTCAACCCGCACCTCCGTCAGATGCAAGGATGTTGGTGATATTTGTTGTACAAACCGACGTACAGCCCATTTTGTGTTAAATTTTTTTGCCATGGCAACAAGGGTCGGTCCGGGTAAAATTCATTTAGCAGCATTTGATGGCCCATTTCCGAAATCTCCAACACAAATCCAAAAAATTTGGCAGATATCTATTACACAAGCCGATTTATAGCCAATTTTGTCCCGAATTTCATTGTCATGGCAACGGGTGTCGGTCGGGGGAAAATGCGATTGGCAGTAGGCCTATTCGATGGCCCATCCCCGAAAACCCTCCTATGGGTGCAAAAATCTCGCAAAAATCTCTCACGCAAGCCGAGTTATAGTCAATTTTGTCCCAAATTTCGTTACCATGGCAACGGGGGTCACGCGGGGGTAAATATAAATGTCACCGTTAATTAGGCCGTCCCCGAAAACCATATCCCAAAACCAAAAATTACGACTCTATCTTGCACACAACCGAAGTTATAACAGTTTAAAGAATTTTAAAATTTTCCCCGTAGGCGCCATTGTAATTTTTTCGAATTTTTGAATAAATAAATGAAAAAAAAATAAATTTTTATTTTATAACAATAAAAAGGCACTACCTTGCGCAGAACCACGTCATTTGACGTATTAAGCGTAAAAATCGGTCTATCGGACTCGCCTGTAGGCGAGTTCAAGAACCAAAAAAGTGTAGCAAATTTCGAACAGGAGGGGTGCATATTTCACCTATATGGGGAGCAAAAACTCCTGGGCGGATTGAGCCCAAATTTTCTTTGGTGGTAGGGGTCCACGACGTAATCACGCCATTCAAATTTGGTGACGATCGGTTCAGGGGTTTTTGGTTGGCTGAGGGTCAAATTTTGCCTTTTCTCATATACTTTGAAGGTAGTCCTTACAACACTCACACTATCGTGTGAGGTGTGATACAGCGCGTTATTGGCTAAAAATCGCAAATTTTTTCAACTCCCTCTC
>Ga0209367_1012419_pt1 | contig 11135 bp, 8 predicted proteins | sample WorMetLIZISLAND2_FD_187412 | JGI IMG/M metagenome (GOLD analysis project Ga0209367, IMG submission 187412) | Marine gutless worms symbiont microbial communities from Max Planck institute for Marine Microbiology, Germany - Olavius geniculatus... ... | reverse complement strand
CTATAGGGGAGTTTTCGGGGATGGGCCATCGAATGCTGCCAATTGCATTTTTCCCCGACCGACTCCCGTTGCCATGGCAACGAAATTTGGGACAAAATTGGCTATAACGGGCCTTGACCGGAAATCGTCGTCGACGCTTCGCGCTGCTTGATTCTGCTGTCAGAAGACATTGCTAACTGCATAGTCGATTGCTGTCCGTGATGACTTCTTTCCAGGCCAGAGAAAACAGGTGCGCCCGACTTTCTAGTTCCGGTTTTGCTTTTAGTTGACCGTATCTAAGGTGCTTACCGTTCTGGCTTGTATCTGTCAAATTCTGTTGTACTGGAAGTTCCCTAGACTTAGGTTTGTTTACTTTTAGTTCATCCATCTAATTTACGGGTTCACAGGCTTGGACCGGCAGACTCTTCCACTAGTTCAGCGCCCACTTCCCACCGGAAGCGGACCGAGATCATTGTAGGAGACCTTTGTTGGTGAATCTCAGGGATCTTTCTGATATTTCATCCAGGCCCAGATATGGAAGGTAGCTTCTACAACCTTAGACAGCGCCCATTTCCGGTTTCTACCATAGCAGACAGTTTAACCACAATAGTGACTAGCTCAGCATTAACTAATACAGTGTCTTACCCATCCACCGGGCGGATCGAGGCCAGCTCCTACAATGTCGAGTCTTTGCCAGGAGACGCTGGGCGCTGATAGTGCACGAGGAATATGTATAGGCCTAGCGGCCGAGCCTGTGGATCCAGCTGCATCCTCAGGGGGACTCCTTGTTCAGTCGAACGTTGTGAACGTTGATGATGTGACTGTTTCTACTGTTGAGTCCGCGCAGAGCGTTGCGCGACCTACTTATAGCGTTTTGCCTTTGTTGACTCAGCAGCAGGTCGCTAGTGCTAGTGTTGGTGTTTTTAATGTCTCTGGTGTTTCTGTAGCGAGTGCCTCTGTGCGGGCGGGCGCGCGTGCGGACCGGCCAGGCGTACACGCAGACCTGACTGACCAGGCGTACGATTCAGAGGTGTCGGCCTACTTCCGTGACGACAGTCCACCGCCACCGGCGCCCTTCTACTACGGACCGTCGCCGCTTGGTGCGACTTCTCCGTTTGCCAGTGTACACTCGCGTGCTGAAGGCACGGACCGATGTAATCGAGTTTTTTTAGTTCGAGTCCGAGCGGTATCCGAGTCATGATCCATAAACGCTGTACGTTAAGCTGTTAAAATACTCTTATAGTTAAGGTAGTGTGTGTCTGTGATATACTATAGCCCATAACTGTTTTACATATTTTTGTTTTGTTATCTACCACATTGTGTTGATGAATAGAAATTATCAAAAATATCACTGGCAAACTTTCTGCACCAAGAAGAAATCATTTCTCTTCGGCTTCTTAACACACACGATTAGTTCTGACAATAAACAATTTTCTACGAAGAAGAATCTTAGTATGTATCCAAACACCAAGGACCTCAACCTTTCATCTCTCGGCGGTATGCAAATCGAGCACCGGCTTTCCTGGCTAGGCGGTGCACGTTCATTGTGTGATCTCATATGGCCGGTGGCGCTCCGTATCTATTTATGCTAGATATTGCACTGCTGGAGTGGGTACGAGTACGCAGTACGAGCTTATACCACTCCAGACAGTGCAGCATCTTACTTAAATCGCGCTCGGATCGCAGAGACTACCCCGTCGTTTGCTTTGCTTTATGACGCACGACTGCAGCCGAAAACTGCGAAAACGGTAGCAGTGCAAGTTCTAAGTGTGGTTTCAAATGGAATACAGCACGAACAGCAAAGCAATAGCCTTCTATAAGATCAACCGGCTTACCGTTGCCGCAACCGTGCAGGGTATCTGCGGAGTGTCGTGCTGTCCAGTAGGTAGGGAGATGCACAGGCTGTGAGGCCAGCGCCTGCAGGTACATGTAAGCCTGTACTCCACGGGTCTTGCGTATCTCCAGTGGGTCAGACTGTCGGCGTTCTTCATCGTCTAGTAGCTGCGTCAGTGCACGGCGCACCGGGTCCGCGTGGTCGCCAGCAGCTCGAATCATTGCACATTTTGACGCACGATCTGATGCAACGTACAAGCGTGACAAACTGCACTGGCGTTGTGACAGACGGGCAATAGCCCCCCTCTTCCCTTAAACTCTAACTTGTCAGAAAATTTGTTATTGTTTAAAAGCGTTTCTTCTAAAAATACAAACTTTTGTGCTAGAAATCCCCAATTGTAAGGGCCAGATTAAAACTGTTAGCATCCAGAATCTCTTGTGTTGGAAATTTGCAGCAGCTGTCTATTAATAACGTACAACTTTCTGCCCCCACCCCAACTTTTTTTTAATAACCCACGATGCCGCTCAAAAGCTGATACAACCTCGGAGCTCGTAAGAAAGAAAGAGACGGGCAGATGGACGGACGGACAAAGAGGCAATGCGGCCAGCTAGTAGGTCAATGAACATTTGCACGCCAATCATCCAATGATGTGCAATGATATTAACGCGAAGTGTGAAGTGTCAAGTGTTAAAGCAATTATTTATCACTAGCTCATGGCGTTTAATTGTTTCAAATTCAACATAGCTGCTGTGTTTCTTTGCCGGCAAATCAATACCGGTGCTTCTTTACCCTCTGTAGCTGCTCTCTGCAAACAGGCTGATGAACAACTGCTTCGCTCAATGAAATACACACCGATTCTTCCCCTTCGTCGACTAATTACCATGTGAACATATAGTACACCCTATGTGCCCGTGTACATAACTAGGAGCGTCCGTCTGAAATTAACAGCACTGGTGGGTGTAATTGCATTTACGGTGTGCTGTATAATGACCGTTTTTAGTTTTTTGGGTTTCAAGTTTTATTTTATCCTGTCAACTGTTACTATGCGGTGTGTCTGTTGATTTTGTGAGTAAGTGGCTTGCTAGTGCGTAAACGGTTAGATGTTGGACTTGCAATCGCGAGGTCGTTAGTTCAACTCCCAGTTAGAAGGCTATCCAGTGGTTACTACGTAGATGGATGACTGTCTGCGGACAAATAAACCATTTCGGTATATAGACAGCCACCAAGGTAAACTCAGCCTTCCATCCCTCCGGCGTAGGTAAATCGAGTACCGGCCTGTCAAGCTGGGGTTGAGGCGGGGTGCGTGTACCTGCGTCTGGTGGCAGGTAACACTGTGTGATCCCATACGGCAGGTGACGCTTTACAACTGTGAGATGGATTTCCCAGAAAAAACTATACTTTTAAAAATATTTTAAAAAACTGATGATTACCTAGGTGGATGCGGACAGCGTCTGACTGAAGTCTGTCGATGTCATCGAGCACCTGTTGACTGAGTATGACGTCATGTACCAGTGGAACCTCCATCAGAGTGTCGGTCACTCGACCTCGCAGCTCGGCTCGCACCGTCCTCGCCACGTCCGACGACATGGCGTTTATGTGAAACGTTATCGTCGTCTCTGTACCCCGCACACGGAACAGCACACGAAAAGATCAGTAAAGTAAGCAAGTACATGTAAGTTAGTAAGTAAGTAAATGATTTATAAAGCGCCAAAGTCTCAGAAAGAATCAGGGCGCAAAAATAAAGTAAATACAATATTTTGAGTGCACAATGTCGGCCAGTAGCCAAATCTGAAACACTTGGCAGAGACGCTAGAGGGAGCTGTAGACCTGCTGGAAGCAGCGAGTTTTAAGAAAGCGACGGAAAGTGCATGCGGGGTAGAATTGCGAAATGCGAATGCTGGAAGGCAGTGAGTTTCAGACTGTGGATGGTGCAATGCTAAAACCAGAAAAAATGTCACAAAGTTAACGGCATCATAATTTTGCAACCGAACGTCACAGACTCCTGCGGATTTCAGCAAAAGGTTCAGAAATAAAACTGCTTACATCAAAAAGGTCAGTGCCTGAATATGGCAGTTGAAATACGACCTCAATTCTTTGTTTTGCCGCATGAAAGCGAGCTATTACAGAGATACCTTCTTTCGAATGACTGAAGATAAATGTGGACGCGACTAATGGTGAGAGACATTTGAGCAACATCTAGCAGTAAACGGAACTCTTTTAAGAAGACAGTAGCAGTTGCCATAACGTTAACAAACTAGTCAATAAATGCTGTAATTGGACAAATTACAACAACTTAAAAGTCACTGCTTAAACGACGATTTCATTCGAAGATAGAAACGATTAGATATCTCAACGTCCGCTGACAACAGTGCCGGACTCACTAACGCTGCTGCTTTGTGTATTTTTAAAATTCCCGGATCTTCATGCAGATCACACTAAAAATCCAGTTTCGTCAAAATTCGTTTACAGCTTAATGAATAATCTAGCAAAAAAAAACGAACAGACAGACAGATACGAAGACACAATTTTTTTCTTCAGCGGCGGTAAACAGCAACATGATATGCGGTTGTCCGTCAAGAAAAAATGACAATAAGTTAGCGGCATAAAATTTTATTTTGTTCTATATTTTTCTTTAACAAGTAATTTGAGCAAAGCTCACGAGACGCGCGAAAGCCTATAGCAGTTCCTGTTCGCAAGTAATCGTAGTCTATCTCCATCCATTTCGTCGCAATTCACTTTTTTGCAGCCAAAATCGCCAAAAAATCACGTTAAATCAATATTTTAGGGTTCAAGGTCATTCAAGGTCATCGATGTTGATAAATCTCAAAAGCCTGTCACTAGTGCTTGTTATGATAAGCAGCATGTATGTACTTATCTGCAACCGTTTTCACGCTACACGAGATAATTGCTGTAAAATAACCACTTTTTAGAGGGGTAGCTGTCTTTGACGCCTGCCTGCGCCGGCCTCCTTGAATCTAGGGGGTCGGGACTTAGACTGTTGAAATCTACGCTGAATGCTGAAAATTTCTTACGCAGGTTGTCTTGGTCTATCTCCATCCATTTCGGCGCAATTCAGTGTTGAAATGTGCGCAGCATCCAAAAATTGCAAAAAAATACATTAAAACCCCTTTTTGGGGGGTTCAAGGTCGTTCAAGGTCATCGATGTTGATAAATCCCAAAAGCCTGTCACAAGTGCTTGTTATGATAAGCAGCATGTATGTACCTATCTGCAACCGTTTTCACATTATTTGAGCCAATAACGGCAAAATGACGTCTTTTTTAGGGGGGGTACCCCTCTTCGACGCCCTCGTTCGAGGGGAACCCCTGCACCCAGTTGCATGAAATTTTGTCACGATAAACTAGAGACCTTGGGGCAGCCCAGAAGATTTCGTGATCCTAGCTTGCACCGTTTTGATACAGATCACGAGTGTGACGGACGGACGGACAGACAGACAGACAGACAGACAGACAGACGGACGGACAGACGCCCAGATGATGGCAAAAACGCGCGAAGCATTCTGCTTTCGCGCATAAAAATTAATGAATTAATAACAAGTTAAGCGTTTCTATAAGTAACCGAATCATGAACAATGTTGATATCTTTTGCAGTATTTTTGACAATATGATTTCACAAATAATAGCCTACTACTGAGTCTGAAAATTATAAAAACCTGATGCAGATGACTCACCTTCAGCTGCACAGTTTTGCTTAAAGACCTCATAGATGCTGTTTTCAAATGCAATAACATAGACCTGAACACAGACAGTTATCTGTAGCACCGATATTTCACCAGTTACATAATTTTTTTACAGTTCATTCTGTATGAAAACATTACAGAATTGACTGACAGTCGATAAAGTTATGGCAATAAAAACAGATAATCCAACAAAAATTGCCTATCGATAGTTTTTTTCTGATACAAAAATAAATCTGCTGCAAAACAGCAGAAAATAGCTCAACTAAGCCTAAGAGATCAGTGATCGGTAACATTTATTACGAGTCGAAATATCAGTAAAAATGATAAAACACCGCGCACGCTCGAAAAATGACCAGCTACTGTAAGTTAAATCAGAACAAAAAATGTACGGAAAAGTCATGAAAAAGATGTTCTTGAATGTTTAGCTGCGCTCAGAAACTTCATAAAATCTATAATAAGCAGTGACGTCGTGATTTAAACAACTTTGGAGAACAAAAAGTCGTAATATTCTGACAAACAGCTGCAACTTTCCGATAGAAATTATAAAAATACGGATGCTTATAATGTTCACTTTGCCCAAAAATCTCTCCCAAATTGGGTATTTCCAGCCTTAGATTTTGTTATTTAAATAAAAAAAAATTTGGACAAAACATTTTTCCAAAGAGTAATAACTTAGGGGAAAGGGGAAGGAAAAATCGCGTCCTGTCCCCTCCTTTGAGCGCTTTTGAGGTCTTCTCTTATTGGGCGCTATACAAATTGACATTTTCATTCATTTCAATTTTCCTGTCAATGATAAGCAAACAGCGTCAGCGAGTGACCTGCAAACCAGGGACTGTATCGGTTGCACGCTGAAAACATCGGACGACTTCGGTGACCAGATAGCCAAAGTTACCGCAGCCGAGCGTTGGGAACGCAATGGAAGACATTCCGGCCGACTGTGCCATCGTTAGACACGCCACGATCAGATCCTCCAGTAACTGCGATCAACAAAACACAAAAAGTAAGTAAGTAGGCCAATTAATCCTTCATTTCTTAACGGACAAATGCCAATTCGCAATAACGGGAAATACAACATAGTAAATTGCAAAAAATGCACGTTAATACAATAAAAAAAATAAAAAAAACGAAAGCAAACAAGTTATATTACTGATGTTTTGGTAAAGTTCCAGACAACTGTGACTTTTTATCAAGGGCTTTTCCATCTAATGTTAACACTATCGGCTGGTGGCGTGGCTGAGACGAAGTTACTCTACGCCGGGCCCGGTTACTACTGTGATGGGTGACTGCCTGCGGGCAGATAAACCATCTCAGTGCGAAGCCTGCCAGCTAGGTCGACTCAGCCTTCTACCTTCCGTGGGACGGTAAAATGAGTAGTAACTCATTTACATGAGTTACGGAAGGTGGAAACCTTGGTACAGCTGACTGGGGTTGCCTAGCCGGCCGCTGCACCAGCCTGTGTCTACAGGCTGCACACGGTGGCCGTGCGGCAGGCGGCTCTGGTTAGTGACGAAAGCGCATTAGAAGCGTGTTTGCGACGATGCGCTGTACAAATTGACGACCTTTACCTTTTTACCTTTTACGGTACTTATTATCCAGTTTAACAACAACTGTACTTAAGTCACTCACCCCATAGATATATACATTAAAAAATTCACCCGAATGCTCAGTGCATTTCGATAGTTGCGTAATGCTGCGTGGTAGATCTTCTTGGCAAACAGTGATCCGTGTGCTTGCGTCACTGCCACGTCGCTTCCAAACTGAACCGGAGTACTAACCGACGCAAACTCCTGAAACACATTGCACGAAACTTCTGTGATTAATTGGCGGTATTTTACGAACCTCGTTTTTCCAGCATATTATTTCCTCAAATCAAAATTTTCCTCTTGTGTCACGTAACATTACAATACGAGACGTAGACGTAAACTAAGAGATGGTGGATACTGAAACAACTTGCAAGTTGCAACACAAATTTATATTTTTCATATTATGTTTTACAGTCTTCGCTGCAGTTTTCGTCGATTTTGTGCCACTAAAAGCCTTGAAATCAAATAGCACACATTGATTCTCACGACATTAATCAAGTTTCCTTTTTTAAAATATTGGCACTGGTCTAGTAATGGGTGTCGACTTGTAACTTTCAGGTTGCGGTTTGATTCTTACTGCCGTCATGTGCAAGCAAACTTGAGCAAGTTGCTCACCTACTGTGTGCTCAGGTCAACTCAGCCTCCTACCCTACGTGGGATGAGAAATGAGTAGTAGCTTACGGGCCACGTGATGAAGGCCTGGTGTGGCTGATTCGGGCGATGGTATGTCTGCCAGCTGCAAACCGGGGGTCCAAGTGTTCGTTAACGCGGGCAATGAATGGCCGCATAGTGCGCTGCTGTATCATTAGCTCACGCCAATCAGCTGCCACTTCCAAGATTGTAAACCGCTTCTGGCCACAGGTTAGTCTCATGTAAGAAGCGCTATAGCAAGTATTGGACTTTACCTTCGCCTTTACTGTTATCAGCAAATACCGCCCACGGTAAAAATGAGTCTTTCAGCAACATGAACGATACTGAAACGCTACATCGTTATAATACCTGACAGATCTCTGGGCCGCCAGCCGACGCAAATGCGGCAGATAATCTGCCGGCATTAGCCAGCGTCTTTGTGTCACAGCAAATTGTATTCACGAGCACATTAGCCTAAACAACACGGTAGCACTAAATACCGAAAATTACCAACAAACTACTAATTACAACCAACCTGTTTTTCGTAGTTTTCGGTTAAGGTTAAAGTTAAAGTTTAGGGTTAGGGTTAAAACTACCAAAAACTTTTTTTCGGTATTTTTTGGTATTTGCTGCTACCCAAACAACAGTGAAAAAACTTCGTCAGCGAACAATTCAACATATCTGCTAAATTACCAAGTTGATGAATACAATTTAACATGTTTTAGCTAGTTGAAGTGTCAAAAGACTTGGACTTAGAGGCTGTTAGTGGGCGACGAACGACACATAGTATTTTAATAAACTGCTGCAGCATTATCTCAAACGTTCTCAATCAATTAGTCAAAAGATTCACGTTTAGGCTAATGCGACGCAATAACGCCTGACAAAACTAGAACATACAGCAATAAAATAATTAAAACAACGAATTAAAAACACTAAAAAGTTTTAAGTGTTCTGCTTCTAAAAAAGAGTTTAAAAACCGTGACAGGAATGATAAAAAATAGACTGTTCTCTCTTGATGTTTGTCTAACCAATAAAGCCTGATGTGAGTTAAAACTCGAGTGCACATAATCATTCGACAGACACTCTGCTTCATATTGACAGACTTGTTGTGAACAACCTGAAAATCAGTGACGCTGCCTTCGACGACAAATATCTTTGACTTTTCCGCAGTAGGAACGCCTGCTGTCTTCCCTTTCACTACATCCGTCAAAGATTTTTTCCTGCAAAATTTTGCATTTCAATCCTTCATGTACAAGCACTTTACGACATGCTGCTCTGCAAGATAAAAGGGTTATAATTTTTACATCCGCCACAAGAACGAAAGATTATGCTTTTACCGCCGTCTGTTTGTCCGTAAACCTAAACACTCAATATTTAAAAACAGATTCTAATAATTTTTTGAAAGTGGGCGCGACCTAGAAACAAGTATTGGTTGGAGTCTGTTGACAATCGGAACGATTAAATGTCAAATCCAGAAATAAGTCTTAAATTAACCACAATTACGCTGCTGCATATGTGACCAGCAAAGCTTTAAAATCGCAAAAATGTAGCTGATTGGCATAAATAATGGACAATGCAGTAAACCTACTTATTTTTTAATCTATCGCCTGCATTAATAAACAAGCAACTGGAGCCGCGATGCAGTAAGCATACAGACCAAATGCAACCACAAAACACATATATAATGATATTCACCCATTTGTTCGAACTTCAACGACACATACGTGCTTCTTCTCCAATTCTGATATAAAATCAGACTTTCCCGCAGGTGTGAAAAAATCTGTCTTCAAATCTGCAAAATTAATCGTATTGCTAACAACTAAATCGCTTTCAAATCCATTAACACAACGCATATAATCACTAATAAATTAAGTACGATTGAGAAATTATTGTGACAGAAACGTGTTTTATGTTTCTAACGTTCTCTCTCTTTCGGGGATGCTGCTATTACTTTCCACCAGGCGCATGGTAACCTTTCTAGCTACAGAACATCACCATTATTTTTCAGCCGGTACAAAATTATGCTGCTTGTTAACAAAAGCATAATTTGTGCACATAAACAACTTGCCCAGAGTCGTTACCAAACAGCAAACCAGCGACGAGGTAATATGTGACCTCCCAGTTGCATGTAAGATAGCCATTATAAACTGATTAAAATACAGGCAAAGTAATTAATGTCAAAAAACTTCAAACTGACACAACAGAACATAATAACATAACATAACAGAACATAACCAGATAATTTTAGGAATCTTAAATGCCAGCTTTGTTCCTGACCTTTTTCACTAATTTCCACTTTATCATAACCAAGCTTCAACAGAAAGGAGGAATGAAAGAAATTCCGAGCTTTCTTCACTTCTTCTGTTAAGCCAATGATCAACAGTTGATTCTGCTCCAGCTTCAGTTCCACAGTTTTACCACTAAAACACAAATGTGAGCAAAAAATGTCTGCAATATGTTGCCTTTTTGTGGCAAACAACTAAAAATATTTTTTATCTTTTTACATAAAGTACTGTTTTACTATCATTACTACACTTCTCCGTGTATGCAATATAAATATTATAAATATTATAAATATAATATTATAAATATTAATATAATATTATAAATATAATATTATAAATATTTATTTATATAAATATAAATATAAATATTTCTATGCAATATGAATTAATGAGTACACTTATGAAACAAAGTCTACAGTAGAATCATGAGCAAACGCAAAAGTTGCCAAGTTCTTTGGCAATTGATTACAAATCAACTAAAGCATGTGACCAGTTTAAATTTTTTAATATAAACATGGTAAGACAGTTTGCCGTACTGTCAGAAATCCCAACGAAATCAATTTGCATGAATTGTGGCACATTAAATGACAATCATCAACGTAATTGCATTTTGCAGTCATTTATGCCAATCAGCTTGCCAATCAGTTTACGATATACAGAGTTCTAACAATCTAAGAAATTTTTTTCCATTGATGTGATGCACTAATATGCAATCAACATTTTCACTACGATGCTACTTGACCTTTTAACCCTGATTCATTTCACATTCAACTACACACATTGGGCTGTCAGACTCCGACGCCATCCGTGTCTGTCCAGAGATGCCACCTCTGCTTCATCTCAGGTGAACCCCATCTTTCGTAAGTCTATGATGACTGTGCTTTTCCAATGACTGTTAAATACTTAACATTAATTAGTTTATTGCAAGGATATGTTCGAATAAAATCCTGCTAAACTTCAGTAATCACGACCGTGATTAATGGGTTGTCGACATAACAAATGTACAAAACATCAGTTTATACACTTGTTAACGGCAACATTTAAAGACTTGCACATCGAAAACAGCAAAAATTACAAAAGGTGATATTGCCCGCATCACACTGACTGTGTGTCAATGTGTTCTGAA
>Ga0209367_1012418_pt1 | contig 11136 bp, 11 predicted proteins | sample WorMetLIZISLAND2_FD_187412 | JGI IMG/M metagenome (GOLD analysis project Ga0209367, IMG submission 187412) | Marine gutless worms symbiont microbial communities from Max Planck institute for Marine Microbiology, Germany - Olavius geniculatus... ... | reverse complement strand
AAGAACAGAGTACCAGCTGAGGTTTTCCTGTGGCACCAACAGTAGAGGCAACTGCACTGCAGTACTCCAACGAACCAACAACGTCAGTTACGAAATCATTAAATGTTATAACGCCAACGTTTGAAGATGAACGAACTGTTGATTAGCAACATCATAGTCAGAAGTTACAGCAGATGTTCAAAGTGCTGTCCCTTTACTCAACACAGGCCCAGAGACGTCTTCTCCATTCGTCGATTGCGTCATCGACAACGGTCTACCGTAGGCCAGACCAGACCTCCACAAAGCGCTGCTACAGTTCATCCACATCTTTCACCGGCTTCTGGTACACACACTGCTGTACACGGCCCCAAATGACGATTTTCTCAGCTAATCATTATTATTATTAAGCACAGTTTGTTGGAGTTATTTCAAAACAGAATAGGGGTCCAGTTTTTTTTGAGACACAGTGTAGATGCAGCGACAGCATGCAAATCCATCTACCAAATACCGCAATAATGAATTAATAACAATTAGACAGTGGCAGTGCATAAACGTACACCAGCGATGTAACTTCCTGAGGCGCGGATCGCATGAATGTGAAGTCCGACACCCCCTGCACTCTTTGATATCAGCGCACACTGCTTCAGCGTATCGTAGATGCCTTCAATGCTGTCGTCTTTCATCGCCAACAGAAAACAACTGTGAATAATACGCACAAAATTACACAGAAAGCATAATGCAGTGTGTTAAAACAAATTATTATTAAATTATTATTATTACGAAATTATTATTAAAACAAATTACTAACAAAAAAAAACAAAAAAACATCTGGCCCAAGAAACTTACTTATACCAAAAATCATGGTTAAGTTTAGGAATCACCTACCTGCACAGAATTATTCATCAACATACGGCAGCTTCATTTAACTTGTTGAAATTTAATGTTGAGATTCCTCAAGATTTTTAGTGACACAGTGATTGTATTTCTGCCCATTTATTTTATACTTTTTATGACAAAATCTTTAATATTTACTTATTCATAAATGCAGGTAAGTTGAAAAAATATGACACCTCATGCAGTGATGCACTAATTAATAAAAAACGATTATGCTCACACTGCAGTGCAGAAAATTAACCTGTGAGCGAAAAAGCTTGAATACTCAAAACATACACAGAGAAACCAGTAAAAAGTTACAGAAGAGAACATCACCTGGACATCTGCGGCCGGCATGTGCCAGAGTTAAAGAGTGTTGGAGATGCGTGCGTGAACCACTTCTCTGACAGCAGATTGTAAGTCTGACAGACGGCCACACGCCAACATAAGTTTCACGAAACTACAACCTTTATTAATAAAAACTGTCAATGTTTTGCCAACCGATGTTGTCTTCCTTGAAATGATTTGAAATTAATCAGAATAAAGCGACTGCAGATAGCAACTTAGCAAAAACCTAACAATTTAGGTAAATTTAACACTTTCAATTTGATGACTTTATATATATTATGGTCAGGTTTCACAAGTTTTGTTTTCTTTTTCATGGTAATGTGCTTTTGTATTTTTTTGCCTTCTGTAACACGCTCCTATAGTTATTTGGTTACCTGACAACGCATTGTGTATCTATGGGTTTTCTGTGTACCCTTAAGGAATTGCGTTTTTGTGTAATTTCTTTCGGGCCACCGTATATTGTGTGGTGTTTCACGCTTTCCGCATCATTGTGTGTTGTGTATTACGGTTTCCTTATGTGTCCATCATCTGATCATGTTGGCCAATTAGCGTTAAGCACGCTAAAGTCTGCCGCACGAGTCTGTTGTTAGGTAGATCGACTTTGTCAGTTCAGTCTGAGATTTGATCGAGAGCTGTTGTTTATACAGCAGTCGCCACATGCACGGTGTTGATGGTCAGCCAGTGACCATGTTGTAACCGGCACTGCGCTATGATTTTCGTCGTCAGCGACTCCGGGATGAGTGCCAGACGTTCGGGAAACGATAGTTCACCGGAGTCTGTTTCATGTTTGTCAAGCCGCTGTGAGCGGTACGCTGAGTCTTTCAGTGCTTGGTTGCGTAAAACCTAAGGTTTTCTGTAAAATTTGAGTAATAACAGTTTGTAGTACTCTGTCCAAATTTCTCTGTGTATCAGTTTGAACGTTACAGTTGTGTTTTTTTTTGTAACGTAAGACTTTCAGTCCAAAGTTAAAACGGTTATGATAGCAGTTGTCTTTTGGTTTTGCTTGTTTTGTGCAATACCACACTTTGGCCTTTTGGTATAATTGTAACGTGCTTTTGTCTCGGCTGTCGAGCTGGGGACAGAAGATCCTGTTGTTTTTCAAGTTGTGGACAGAAGATACTGTCATCATGAATCTGGATCTGTCGTAGTGAATCTGGAACTGTAGTCGTGAATCTAGACAGAAGAACCAGTCGTGAGTTGAGTCCTCGGTGTTGTTTTTTCTTTGTTTGATTTCAGGTTGGTAAATTTTCTTTTGTTCCTCCAGTTGTGTTTCTTCTTTGTGAAATTTTTGAATTTTTTCTTGTAAGTTCTTGTAATAAAATTTCGAAGTCCCCGTTGTAACACTGTGATTTTGGTTGTCAGAACTGCACTGTTGGAATTTACTATTATTGAACATTGAGTATTGAAATTGCACTGTTGAAATTTGCTGTTATTGAACATCAATATCTAACACTGACTTGACAAACCGTAGGCTGCTCTGAGCTATTGATTGGCAACTGATTTTCTATGATGCTAATTGTTTTTTTTTGTTTTTCTGATCCCCTGTATTATTATCCGATAAACTTTTAACTATTTTCTTGTATCATTATAGAACCGGTCATACTGTTTAATATATGGACTTTAATTTTGCTTGTATGTTTTCTTGTGTTTGTTTCTTGTAATTTTGGTTTGATTGTGCACCATGATTTTATGATATAATATAAATCTGTGATTTATTCACAACTTTGGGTTGATCTGTTGCCTTGGCTAGGCTGTTTTCAAAACTCACACTGTCATGACACCAAGGTCGTGACAGTATAGCTCATTAAGTCACTGTTTCACCTAAGTCATCTTAGTTCTGGGTGTGGTCTTAATGGCAAATGTTCCACATAAGCACTAAAATCTAATTCAAGAGTCACTGGGCCACAATGACAACTAGAAATGTTCCATACTGTGGTCCAGGTAACACAGGGTTCAAAAACTTTCAAGAACTGCCTACACTAATTTTCAAGGACTAAATGTCAACATCGGAATTCATTACTTAATGAATTGCGACTGTAACAGCGTCAGAATGAAAAGAAAGCATAACAAGCCAAAAAAATTTGTTTAAGAAAATGTGAAATTAGACCACATAGTGCAAACATGCCATTGCCTAATGTTTATAGCTTGATTAATCTTCTACAGTTTTCCCTAACTTTTCCCTTTAAAAAATTCCAGAACTTTAAAGGTTAAAGGTCGCATATAGCTCCTAATGAGCGGACCCATCTCAGAGCTACGGAGCGTCACTTGTCATATGGGATCACACAGTGTTACCTGCCACCCGACAGAGGTAAACGCGCCCCGCCTTAACCTCAGCCAGATAGGTCGGTACTCGATTTACCTACCCCGGAGGGATAGAAGGCTGAGTTGACCTAGGCAGTTGGTTACATCTCGAGATGGTTTATCTGCCCACAGGCAGTCACCCATCGCAGTATTAACTGGGCCCGGCGTACAGTAACTTCGCTGATTGGATCAGACACGTTACCACTACACCACGCCTACCGCCTAACTTTCAATTTCATAAGACCTAGAAACTCAAATTCAAGGACTTTCAAGGATGTGCACTTTGTGTAGGAACCCTGTAACAACCAACAACAAAAATCTAGTCACTTCCTACTTAGCCAAACCAACTCAATACAAAGAAATCAAGAAAATCTGCCCATTACTCAAGTACTCATACAGGGCACTGGGTGAAAAGATAACTTTCTTCACTTGGCAGAGACGATTACATCCAATTTTCACTCAGTAAACCTCAACAATACAATACACAAGAGCTGAAATAACCTCAATGGCAGAATCGACATCTTCGCCGTGTATGCCAATGGAGACACGCATCAGCATGTGCTGCGGACGTTCAGCAACTTTACCATTAATCTTCAACAGATATGACCTCTCCAGTGTCTGCAAAATCGCATTCAGTTACATCACCTTTGGGCCAAAATTTACACAGAAAAAAGTTTTAAAAGCTTAACTGAAACAAAATATTTCCTTATTTGCGGCATAAGAAACTGAAACTGGATCGAGTTTGGGTGGCTTTCTGCACAGGTTTTGAGTTGGATCTATCCAATAAATAAAACCAACTGTGTTTCTAGGTATGCATCCAGGTGTCTGAACCTCGATTTAACGTGTTGATGACCACTAATTATACACACTGTAACAGCCAAATGTGTGGCTTGGTGGTGTAACGATAGCAGGCCGTACTGATGACCGAAAAGTCCTCGGTTCGATTCCCCGCCCGGTGCACTGTCAGGTAAACGACCTTGGACAACTTGTTCACACACGTGCCTCTGTTCACCAGGAGTATAATTTGGTACCAGTCAAAAAGCGGTAACGCTTTCTGGCTGAAAATGTAATCGCAGAACTGGTGGAAAGTAACGGCAGCCTACCACAGGGCATACGACTACATTACCTGCGGGCGGACTGCCTAGAGACCGGGATCAGCTCTGGCCCCTTCGCTCATTATTGAGTATGGGATACCTTTACCTTTTAACAGCCAAATGCAGCATCAAAAATGAGTTCCGCAGTGAAGTTACAATTACAGTTACCTCAAGAACAGTTCACACATCAACAAACTGGATATCCATCAGCTGCATACTAATGCTAAACATGGATTAAAATAACCTGAAAGATCCCCACCATGGTCAGCTACCTTGTCATGGTGGTGGGGCTTTGCACCGATGACCTAAAATCTGGAGGCGAGGAGCTAAGAGCTGATCAAACCCATGAGAGCAGATTTGCTACACGTTACCAGTGCTTTTGTGCTAGTTTTGGCTTCACAGCCGTCTGTTTACGGCTTTACAGCCGTCTATTTATGGCTTCACAGCCGTCTACGGCTTTATAGCCGCTACCTGTAACCTTGTGGTTACACTCGGGGATGCGCATTGGGCCAAACTGATACGGCCTCAGCGCTGAGCAGGTGTAAGAGCCTGCCCACCCCGGAGGTAAGATAAGGACCTGAAAAATTGCTAAAATACATAAGCGAAAAGCCAACCAAAAGCGTACCATATAAACAGTCATTGTACACTTTACCAGTGCTCATGTGCTGGTTAATTATCGGCTTTCATGCCGATTTCGCTTAACAGCAGTTTTACGGCTTCACGGCTGTTATTTACAGCTCTACAGCCATTTACGTAACCTTTTAGTTACTTTAACTTTTTGGAGATGAGCAATGGGCTGAACTGATACAGCCTGGGCAGGTGTAACAGCCTGCCTGCCCCAAAGGTAAGATACACAGCCATCAGAAAGTTATTTTAATACCTTAAAGCCAAAGTAGTTGTAAAGATAGTCACGATCGTAGATAATTGCGGAGTTGAATCGATCGGCGTTCTTCACGACAATATCATGCACAGAAGACGAGATCATTGGCGTAACACTGCACGTTGCTGGGTTATAGTAGTTAAACAAATCCTCCATCACATCTGATTAGAAAACCATGTAGCAACATCAATTAACCAACAGTAAATTTAGTGGCATTTTAGAGAAAGCAAATTACCGATAATACTTTAACTTTTTAAAAATTACTACACTAAACGTGTCAGATGACCACTACAACGTAATGAATCAATTCAAAATTTCAACAATACAACTATTATATTAAAGGACATTGTATCACAAAATTATATTATTTAAAGTGAAACAAACAGCTAACAGCAAAACGAGGAAATAATCTGTTAACTAATTTGGCTAATTTGTGGTAAACCTAGTCTTCAAGTATATACAGTAGTGTATACAATATGCCAAAGATATCATACAAAATTACATATATATGATCAAACATAATGTTCTGAGTATAAATCTGCACATCCCCGACTAATTCAGAGAAAAGGATTTATACAAACCGCTAAAAACTTTCTTCGTTTCTTTGTGCATGTTGGACACGGCAATTCGTGCGGCTAACACCGCGTAGTCTGGGTATTTGGTTGTCATTGATGCGGCAGTCTCTGCAGCCAGATTATCCAGTGCAACTGTTGTCACTCCCGGATGTAACCCTTCAATCACCCGCAGTGTGATGGCCGTCTGAAGAACGCACATGGCACAGCAACACAGCCATGTAATAATAGCAAATGGTTACTAGTTACTGGAAATTTTTCCCCAAGGTTCTTAAAATATTGCCGTAAGGTCAAAGTCCTAAGGCAACATTTAATGAAATTAGGAAAAAAATTTTCAGTAATGATCGATGATGCCGGTTACTATTTGTTTTGATATACATCAACGCAAAATTTACGATCGCTTCGAATTAAACTAACATGGCTGTCTGTCCGGCCAGCAAGCTGGTCTCCTAGCTGGCCATGTCTTGAATAATAATGAGGCGGCCCATGATAGAAAGCCAGCCAGCTGTCTGTTGATGATGGTGAAGATTATGATGGATGAATAAACTTTAGCGTGGCGTTGAGTCCTAAAACTACAAGGACATGTAACAGTAAGCCTAAACAGTGAAGTCACATAATAGTAGTCAATGAAATGAGACGTTCTTAGTCAGACTCAAAAAGCTCTGTAAGACCGAGCAAAAAGTTCGGTTTTCGGTCTGCTGTGGAAAACTTGCAACGACTGCGATGACCGGACTGACTCCGGCAAACTGTTCCAGACCGATGCAGCAGTTGCTGGAAAGGTGCGGTCGCCAATGGTAGAAGGTCGCCAGTGGTAGAACACACAGTTCGTAAAGTGACCAGCACTGATGAAGTCAAAGAGCGCAGTCAGCAACGTGCGTTGAGGTGTGACATGCGCTAAAAGTAAAAATCAGGTAGCCAAGCACAGAGCCGTAGAGGCAGCGATACATTCAGCACTGCCAGACGGAATAAAATACATTCTGGCATTCAAAGCCAGTATAACCTGTGCAGTAACGGCTGAATGTGGTCCTAACAACAAGCTTTGAAAGTCAGCCGTGCAGCGGCGTTCTGCACAGACTGAAGCCTGTCCATGAGTTGCTTCGAAAGACCGGCAAGTGTTGTGGAGCCGTAGTAAAGCCTGGAAAACACCAGCGCCACGCTGAACGACTGCATCACTTCGTTTGACACAGATCGACGTATGCTTTGTAGTTGTCGAAGGGCAGCAAAACACTTCGAACATGTCTCAGTGACCTGGGTACGCATCGTCAGATCAGCATCAATGAAGATATCAAGATCACGAACACATCTGACAGACAACACGAGATCGAAGCCAACAGTTAACGGATCGGAGGGTAGCTGACTTTGTACACAGTACCTCCATATTGGATGCATTCAGTTGAAGTCGATTGGAATGCATCCAATCAGTGACGGCAGCAACACAGTCAGCAAGACGTTTCCATAGACTGTCGGTGTCCCCGGGTCAACAGAAGCCATAGATCTGGGTGTCGTCGGCACCTAAGTGCGGATACAGTTCAAAGGATTAAACCAGCTGTATATAAAAGAAAGTGTATCGGCCCCAGGACCGACCCTGTGGGACTCCACACCACACTGGTAGTGGAGTCGACCTGGATCCAGGACAGCAGACGTACTAAGTGTGGCAATATCAAGGTAACTACTGACTGGTTGGCAGAGCAGTTGGTGAACAGTGCATATTTCTGAATGTCATGTGACGTGATTTTGATCAATCGCATGCAGGTATTTTGCGTTGAGGTGTAACGACAATAGACAACACCATAACTAAAAATCTGCGGTCATTCGCACATCAAAATATTACAACAATGGCACAATGTTCTGTGTCCTTTTATGCATTATAATACTGTCTTGATTACCACAACATTGATTGCTTGTGAATCTATTTCTGACAATATGCGCAAAAATAAGTTACTGATGCAGCCATGGTTACCCGTTACTTCTTTCATATTGAATACAGGACATGCACTATTAACTACGCAAAAGTGAATCAGCCAGGTGACAAATCATACTGTAGGCAAGTGAGGCAGAAGCAAACTGGCAAAATGGTGAAAAAGCCACATACGGAGCCACGTTACCTAAGTGATGCAGAAGGTAGTTAGTAACTTAATACTGGTAGACCTGTGTCGCATTATACCAAGTATACAATGCTGAAAATTTTTTGGCAAAAAATTCCTACACTCCTCTAGCATTTAGTTGATCCAACCTCTTCAAATCATAAGCAAATTATAAGAGAATAAATAACTTAAATCTTTTAAACCATTTGCTACACTACTATTTTACATACCGGATCCACAAACTCCATGTTGAGTCCATAACACAGCTTCTTGATCCTGTACGTGATCTTGTCAAAATGAACTTCCTGTCGTCGTCCATCTGCCGACAAATATCAGCAATAGTTGGTCACATTAATTTCGACAACAGACTTATTTAAATTGTCACACATATTAACATAATTGAACTTTAATTCAGCATCAGTCATCATCATAACTATTACTTTCAAATGATGGTTAGTACTCACTACCGAACTAGTTATTCTGTTTTCTTTTTGCAAACTAGAAACCGTAGTCTGTAATCATAATCAAAATGTGTTAATTGCAAACTTGCATTTTATTTTGTACCTCATATGAACTGTTATCTGTTTCAAATTTTTGCCATTTTGCATTTTGTGCTTTATTCGCGTCCCACTTATACACAGTCTAGAGTGGAGAACAGCAGGGAAAATTTTCGAGAAGGTGTACTTTGCGGAATGCAGATTGCGGAAATTTTAATGGTGCATTTTGTGGAATTTCACATGAGGAACATTCTGCAAATTACACCTTAGATTTTTTCCGCATTCTGCAAAATTCAAATAAAATCAAATAATCAACTTCGCGTACCCTTAGGTTTACATTTGAGTTTTGAATCGACATCGGCACATCACAAACGACGCGGTCATGCAGTTGGCAAAGTAATCACATACTGACGTCATCAACTTAACTCTTAAAATGCCTAGAGTCTAAGCCAGCACATCATGCGTACACGAACGCAAGGTCAACTTAAGTAGCCTAGGTCATTAAGAAGGCCTGCTGCGATATTCCGTTAAAGCACGATCAAAGACAGCTAAAGAATTCAGCTCAAACAGGCCAAACGCGACGACGGCCGAGATGTCTGTTCAGGTAATTAAGAAAGTCTTGCATTGTATGGCACGATCAAAGACAATTGCCACTGCCGTGAATAGTTCGCGGATGGTTAGGCCTATACCTGAGCAGACAGACACTATATTAGAGCCATTCATTACAATGACAAGCGTACAGTATAAATTTGCGTTTTGCGTTGCACGTTAAAATACCAGTTGATATAATACAGTTATTCAATGCGGGTCACTTATGAGCCTGATACTAAATCAAGGTAACGTAGGCCTACCAAAACAATGATAAAAATTAGCCTACTATCTCCTCCTGCAAGAAACAACGAGGCTTGTGAGCATGGTGGTTGAGCGCTCTGTAGAACTGTGCACTTATTCAATTGACATAACTCAACAACAAGAACATTTTCCGCAATTTTAATTCCGCAAAGTACACCTTCCCAAGGGTGGCAATGGGACCAACTGTGTTCCCGCGCAAGTCTCTAGTCCAGAGTGACGAAAGTGAAGAAGCAACCTGCCTGCTTAACTTACCGCGCTTTACGACATACATGCGACCACTGTTGACAGCCATCATAATATCAACCACGTTCAATGCCAGACGATCTCTTCTTACGACTCAGCCCCTAGACCGTTATACACTACTTACAAGTTTCCCGCAATCACAAAGCCTAGTGAACTACGGAAGGGTCAGAGGTCAGAGTGTGACAGTGTAAACAAACGAAACACGTGACAGCTGTGAGACGTGCGGACTGCGGACCCGTCAGTCCGCGGACGCAGATCCGCAGGATTTCTGCGGACGCGGACTGACGCGGATCCTGTTTCGTGGCAAGCGTATTTTTTTCTAATTACTGCTAACGGACTTTGGAAAGCATGTCTAATTTTTGTATTGATTAGCAAAATGCACCAACACACCAATTACTGCCGTTATTTCACATTAGTTAGGCCTATGCCAACTATACCGCCTACTGAAAAGTTGAAAACTGGGTACCAGACTACCAAGATCCGGATATCAAAATGCGTGAGATCGATCATCGAAGACCGATGTCGCAATTCCCTCACGCTTCGCTTCTTTCTTTACTGATAAAATCTCCAAAGTTCGTCTTTCCCTGCTCAACAACACCACTCCTGTTTCTTCGACGTTGCTATACTGCATGGACGCTAAAATCAGTGCTAGGATAAGATACGGTAATTTGGCGCACGTAAGTGACGGCTGCAGGCAGAAGCATTGCATTTAAAATTGCGGCCCAAAAGCTGCAGATAAGGACATGGTTACTTTCAACAGCTTATAAGTAGTCGTTATCGCCCTATCCAACGGTATCGCCAACTCCTTACGACGTACTGTTTTGCCACAATACATTTGTTATGGTTAAAGAGACGACTGAGAGACGACATATCGTACCCAAGGCTCAACCTAACGGTCGGCTATAGCAAGGGCAATAAAATAATTGATGTATCCATGGATATCCACGGAAAATCTGTATGGATATGGATATGGATATGGATATGGATGGCAAATTTCATATCCACGGCAACTGTGGCGTATTTAGGATTTGGCAAAGGGGGCCATGGCGAGCGCGCAAAGCGCGAGCCTATAACGGGAGTCTAGGGGCTGAGCCCCCAGCGGGATCCAGGGACAGAGCCCCTGGTCGGGGGATCAGGGGGCGAAGCTCCCCTGAAGCTGAAACACTTTTTGCTTCTGAATGTTCAATGAAAACCGCAAATTCGCCCATTTTTACGCGCGCAAGCAGAATGCTTCGCGCGTCTTTGCCATCGTCTGGGCGTCCGTCCGTCTGTCTGTCCGTCCGTCACACTCGTGAGCTGTATCAAAACGGTGCAAGCTAGGATCACAAAATCTTCACCGTGGACTGCCCCAAGGTCTCTAGTTTATCGTGACAAAATTTCGTGCCACTGGGTGCAGGGGTTCCACTCGAAGGA
>Ga0209367_1012416_pt1 | contig 11136 bp, 7 predicted proteins | sample WorMetLIZISLAND2_FD_187412 | JGI IMG/M metagenome (GOLD analysis project Ga0209367, IMG submission 187412) | Marine gutless worms symbiont microbial communities from Max Planck institute for Marine Microbiology, Germany - Olavius geniculatus... ... | reverse complement strand
AAACAATTCAGTTCTTTTTAGTTTATGTGCTAGATTAAACTGACAGTGTGTTTGTCAGTTTTTGAGTGCAAATTTTTCATTGTATTGTATTGTATTGTATTGTAACATCGATGACTTTGAAAGACCTTGAACTTCCAAAATAAGGGTTTTTTTATTGATTTTTGCGATCTTCGGCTGCAGCGCACACTCCAAGAATGAACTGCGATGAAATGGCTGGAAATAGACTGACAGTTTGCGAACAGGAACTGCTATAGGCTTTCGTGCATCTCGTAAGCATTAGCTCAAATTTTTTGTTCTTAGTGGACAAAACATCAAGGCAAAGGGCGAAACGTCTTCGGTGCAAATCATTTGTAATTCCACATGTATTAGACCTGCCTGACATCTGTACTGTGCATTTGTGGTTGGCAGCAAGAGCTGGCATTCAGTCGCGGTGATGTCATTGCTGTGTACGGTGATGCTGATGATGACGGTTTCTACTTTGGTGAGCTTGATGGACGCTCCGGATTGGTTCCGTCCAACTTCTTACAGGAAGCACCTTCTGGCTTCGTTGCTGCTTCCTAGCTGTCATGTTTTATACTAGCCTGCAGCCAGTCTGAGATGTTATTTACTGGAGATTAATGTGACTGTACATCTGACAGAAGTTTAATTTCTAACTGAAAGATGGTTATCATAGAGATTATTCTGTTATTAATCAGTAAAACCATTGGAAACACCAATTGAGTTAGTTTGCTCAGATAGCTGTATACAAAGTGTATATTCCATACTGTGATGAATGCTGTCTACTGTAGGCCTGTTAAGTTATTTCATGCTGTATTAAAGAAGTTTGTGCCTTGGTGTGTGTTAATCAGTCTGTCTTTATGAACCTTTATTACCCGTGTTGGCTTCGTCTGCTATTTGAGTGATACAGTAGGGATTGTCAAATTGGTGGTATGTAACAGACACATACACAGACACACTGAGTTTATGAATGTTTATGAAAAATATGCAGTGTGAAAAATTGATGAAATTTTACAATCCTGTACAGTGTACATCACTTGTGGGACCATTTTTGAAATGCCATTCATTTAAATATAATAAAAAGCAATATGTATAACATGGTCCAATTCTTGAGCTTTACACCAGGGATTAATCGATTACTAGGTAAATTATTAAAATATCTAACAATTAATCATAAGTAACAGTGTCATCACCCATCACAATGTACATTTTGTTGACAGACAAAGCATCATCACTGCAGAAGCTAGAAACAAGACACGCGCATCAGTGACAATACATTAATAATAGAGCTGTCAAGGCGTTAATTTTTTTTAACGCATTAATGCAGTGCGTTAATTTTTTTAATGCATTAATTTATGCGTAAATTAACTCGCCCAGTCCCCTCGAGATGGAGAGTAGGAGGTAAATTACCCCGGGCCCGAAACGTTTATGGGACCCGCCTGAAGAATATAGAAAGTTAGAAAAATGAAAAAGTTTTAAAAACATTAAATTTTTATTTTTTAAACGTATTTAGACTATTTACTATTTAACTATTACAGTATTTTTATTTTGTATATCATCTCTTGTCCATCATAGAGTACATCATTTTGTTATACGGGACAGCGCCACTCCTTATAAGGTGGGAAGACAAATTTTTGGACCCCAAATTTTCACTCCCCTCAACAAATGTCATGACGAATCGCTTGTCACCCTTTTTCTGTTTAGACGCATCCTATTTTCTGTTTTTCTTTTTACTGCATTTTCCAAAGTTAGTCTAGCTATGGTTCTGGGTGAGCGCCACAACTCATATAGGTGAGTGTTTATTTACAGTAGTGATGAAACGAAAACTAGTTTAGTTACTTGATTTCATTCGATTGTCATATAACCGCAGTTTAATGGAATATCCAAACTTTTGCTGCACATAAATTAGTAACTGAATGAAATAAATTTACACATGTGCGTTAATTTTTTTAACGTGCGTTAATTTATTAACGTGCGTTAATTTATTAACGCGTTAATTAACGAGTCAACTGTGACAGCTCTAATTAATAATATTCCAACGTTACAGCTGGAGAGATTGTTTCCAACTTCCAGCCAAGTGAATAATCAATACGGTATCATACATCTCGGTATCATCATACATCTCATTTCATTTGCTTTATCGTTTATTCACTGTTCAATAAAAATAGATTTAAATGTACTACATGTACAATATCAGTAACTTATAAACAGCATCAAACGTATACATAACAGTAACAAAACAAAATACTAAATGGCAGAAATCAGGTTAGGCAAGATTAGGTAAAGACCGGGCCTGCAAAAAAAACTGATGCTGTCAGTAACACTTACGGTACTGATTTGATTACTTTGCTGTACATTCGATAACTTGTGTAGCCTACTGATCTAGAAAATAAATAATTGAAAATCTGCAATGCTGTCAGGGAACTTTGCCACTGCCCACCCTGAAAAAGTTTGCTCATCACTGAGCCTATACCAGTACAGCTGGACATACATGTGTAGCAGCTGACAACCAGTTGACCAACGTTGCATGCATTCATCTAATGTAATGACATTTTTACATCCTTGCACTATAAACATGCACAACGAGGCTAAAAGCCAAAAGCAAGTACCGGCATGCCAAGTTCCAAGCTTGCACCCTGCTTTGGTGATGGAGCTTACAACACTCCCCAGATCCCTTGGGTGGATTTTTAGAAGGGAGGGTAAGAAAGAGTAAGGGAGAGGACAGGGGAAGAGAAAGTTTCTGAACAGGGGAAGGAAATGGAGAAAGGAGGGGAAAAGATGGGAAGGAAGGGCAAGGTTATAGCTACATTAGAAATAGGCATGCTTTAGTAGTTAAGGGATGATGCACTCCAAACTGATGGAATAATATTTCAGTTTTTGACCCACATGAGCTTATGGCATCAGAAATCACATCTGGCCAAAATTGCTCTCATTCTGCAGTGACAATACATTACACCTAATGACAAAACTCATACAAGCCCTTGTAAGGAGTAGTGCACCATCCCATGCTAAAATTATGTGATGTATTGCAAGCTCTTTCACCAAGCATACACTATGACACACATGGGGCTCCACATCAGAGTCAAGTAATTGTGGCAATTTTCCTAGTAGTCACTAACATGTCATAGCTACAGCCTTAGCACTAGCAAACAACAACTACTCTGTCTGATGCTTTGCACAAGCACACACTGACTTGAGTAAGGTGTCTAATTCATCATACACAGTGTTGCGCCAATCATCTTTCAACACGTGTTCATTCAATTTGCACAAACTAGGTGCACCAGCTTTGACAACGTTGTATACACATACTGTATCGACACCCTCACCACTGACAAGAGGGCCATTCATTGGACACATGCTGACACGAAATTCCACAAGTTTTGGTAGGTCTATGTCCTCAATGTAGAAACCACGACATTTTGAAACATCCAAAAACTCCAGATGTTCTGAGCGAAGACAAAATGATTGAAGTCCTCTGCCACTAGGTGTCCATACTTCCATTGTAAGCTGGTGCAGAAGTGGTGCAGAGGTAAACAGCATGTCAATTGTACTCTGATCAATTGGCTGAAACAGAAAGTACTTCTGCAGGTTAAGAACTTTCAGCTTCGAAAGCCTGCGAAGAGCATGAAGAGAACGCTCTGTCCAATCAAAGGGAATTGACAGAGACACAATATTGAGAGCGACAGCAGTGAACAAGTCAAAAAACTTCACAAACAGTCGCTGACGATGTCTGTGTCGATACATAAGATCTTTGCAATCATTTGCACTCCACGTTGCACTGCTGTTGTCTGGAATATACGGCTTGCAAGGAGTGTCTGTCCAGCCTAATTCTGCATGGTGTAACTTGTGCAGTGAGCAAGCACGAAATAACGCATGCAACAACTCGAGCCAACCATCTCGCAAGTCTCCGATGTCAAATTCAAATCTCAGCACGCGAACAACAGGCCGAATACTAACTAGATAAGCAATGAAGCGCTTCACACGGGTACGATAAGTTTCATAAAGCTTCACATTATCGTCATCGGAGAACACATCATCACTGCTTTGTGGAAAAGATGGAAATCTGATCAAGTCGATGACATTCCACAGATATGCCGTGTGCATCAGCTGAGACCAGTTACGACAGACTTTTGCTGAGTTTCCACGTTCTGATGGACTCAAGTGTGAGAAAATATGCAGCTTGCAGTCGTCTGTCAGACACTGGAATGGAAAATATTCTGGCTGCTCACGTAACTGTTCACGTCCTGCAACGAGAGCTGCTGTATACTCCTCCGGAGACAATTGTTGGTTAGCTGTTGACTCTGTGGCAATTGTGTGTATGCGCTGCTGTATCAGCAAACTATCCTCTTCTACATCTAACTCTGATGTCAATGAAGCCGAACGGAATCTTTTCAGCCAACTTTGATCACTGCCAGCCATCGTTACCTGCAACAAACAGCGATGTCAAAATGTAAATGCAGTTCCTAATGTTTACGGTAACCATTGAGTAAACAGTGACATTTCAGAGAAACTGGTTACCTGCAAAAGAACCGGAATTTGTAAGCTGAATATGGTTTACATGCTTTGTGCAACTCCAAATATAACATTATACAAGCCAGTAGGCACATGTGTGTATCTGTCTGTCACATGATGACATTGTTTTCTATGAATTATAGCAAAATTATAGCAAGATGAAGTAATCAAAAATGATGATTAATATAGTTACGTCCATTGCGTTGCGTGCACTGCGTTTGGTGGAAACTGAGCTTTAAGCATGCATGGCAGAGTGACAGTCTGGCTCAACTGGTGGGGTCAGCTCACCTCCTCACATCCAACTTAATTACCCTCAACCAGGGATGTGCACGAGACCTTCTCAGCCGAGACCGAGACGAGACATTGCAGCTTCCGAGACGCTGGCCGAGACCTTGAAGCTCCCGAGAGTCTCGGGTGCTTCAACATCTCGGCAAGATGTTTTCCGTGACGTATAGTGAAACACGTGGACAATGAAAAAAATTATATGGATTAATTAAGTCCCACCATGGTAAGCGCTTTCTATTTGTGATATTGTGGGTGTTTGCACTTCATTTTGACAATTATCACTGAATAATTAACGGCTTGCACCATAAAGAATTGCAACTGCTGTGCTGCAGACATGAGCCATTAATCCATTATGTTTATCGCAATTTGCAAGCAACTGAAATTAATAAACTACAGCTGATTATAGCCTCATATGTCGTCTACATTTGGCTGATAGTATATAAATTCTGACATCATACACTTTATCTTCATTGCGACTAGGTCATGTTATGACGAAAAAAGATTATAACATAATTCTGCTCTATAATATATAAGTAAATGAAAGAGTAAAAACACTGTAAATGAATATGTCTAAGCCACAAACATCATATTGGTTACTATCGCTCTAACTGCAGCTACAGTATGCATGGCGTGTGCCTGCACAAAATGTCACGACGAGACACAATGGCCTGAGACCCGAGACGAGACCTACTGGGCCGAGACCGAGACATATTGCTTCGAGACCAAGACAAGATTGAAACGTGGATTTTGTCCAAGATGAGACCGAGATGAGATGTTAGTACGTCTCATCTCGAGACCGAGATGTCTCAACCGAGACCACATCCCTGCCTTCAACTGACTAAACCGACCGTGAATGTGCAAACACTGACAACATGAGTGATGTACATTGTAAATTTAAGCGTCTTGGCGCACGTCTGACATACGGCGTACGCATCCTTGGCGTCCAGGTATGTGGCCTGCGTCTCAGCGTCGGCGTGTTGCTTTTTGTCCCTGTTTCTAGGCTTCTTCTTCTTCTTCTTTTCCAATAATGCACATATCCTCTTGCCAGTAATGTCGTGCATGGCAGAGGTGCATTAAGTGCCGGGAACAACTGTTGAACTGGCATCTAGTGTCGTGCTAATTTTGTTATTTTTGCATTGTTTAGCGGCGTTTATTTAAATTTACTGAACTACTGAAAGATTAAGTCTTGTTTTCACGTCTGAAAATCGTTTTGCAGTTATTATTTATGTGTCCTGTGGTCTTTCTATGGAGTCCTGCGGTGTCCTGCGGTTTTCAGGCATACCGCTAAACTCTGCTGGTGCGCTCAATCATGCTGTGAAAAGCTATTATGGCTAACAAACTCATCTATGAGACAGAAATAAATTATAAACAGATTTAACAGAAGCACCCATCAACAATGTCAACAAATGTCAAATTATAATAACATAGACTACTTCATAGATATATACATTAAAAAATTCTACTTCGGGAATTCCCGATGGCCCTGATGCTGGTACCGGTATTTTTTATCTATGGTAAATACACACGTCAAAGATGTGCGGATCTCAAAATTTTGAGTCCGCGTCAGTCCGCGAATTTTCAGCAAAAATCTGCGTTACTTGCGAAGTTGCGTCCGCAATAGGGAAAAAATTGGATCTGTTGTCACTGCACATTTGCACTGAATAGACCGAGTTCTTAGTACATAACTACGTAACGTAAGGTAGACCAGTAGGCTTATAGCAAAATTAAAGCAAATTACAATTCAACTAACAAAATAACAGCAGTAAAGTGCTTTGTGGTGCAGTTTGCTAAACAAGACATAAATTAAAACTGCTTTCCAAAGTCCGTTAGCAAAACTTAGCAGCTATTAAAAAAATTACATTTGTCACGGATTCACGGAACAGAATCTGCGTCACTCAGTTTGCGTCCGCAAAAGATATCGCGGATCTGCGTCCACGGACAAACGCGTCCTCACTCCGCTGTTTTCGTACACGTACAACAGCCACCGTACATCTCTGACACACGTCACGTGGCAGCCAACATAGATTTGTGTTTACAGTTTATGTTGTGTTTATCGTGTTAAAAGTTTATTTATCTGTATTGAACATCAGTATTTACACCGTTAAGTTGTCAGAAGTGGAACTTTCTAAATGGTAAGCGGACAAAACGATGCCAGTAATACAAGTACTGGCTAAAAATCCACTTGTCTCATCATGGGGTTAGGGAGTGATTGCACATGAACATAACTCTCCGGGCTAACTCACCTGACGGTTGGGTCTCATTTCGCCTAATCTCATTTCGCCTAACCCTAACCATAACCCTAACCCTGACGCTAACCCTGACTGTCGTCTGTAACGGAATGAGATTAGGCGAAATGAGACGACACCCACCTGACAAGGCCTCACCAAAATAACAGGATTAGCTTCGGTAGGTCAGTCATTTGCTAGTAAACAGACCTATCACTCTTGTCTAATAGCATGTCCACATTGAACATGTAACGATTCTACATGTAGCTACGGGTAAAACTGGATTGCGCATGTGCGGATCTGTGGACGTGAATGTTATCTTCCGTCCCTATGGACGGAAAATAGCGGTTAAGCGGTCTTATCTTCCGTCCGTAAATTAGGGTTGTGGTTGGGATTGCGGATAGAGTTATAGAATTAGGAACTTAGGGCTAGGGTTAGGTTTAGGGTCAGGGTTGGGGTTATAGTAAAGGTTAGTGTTGGGGTTAGGGTTAGGTTTAGATTTAGGGTTAGGGTTGCGGACGGAAAATAGCAGTTTGGCGGTCTTATCTTCCGTCCATACGGACGGAGGATAACACTGAGCATTTACGACAGTCGAGATCATAGCCAAACGACCAACTAAGATCACGGCCGCCGCCGTGATCATAGCATCGGTCTTTCCAGAACGTCAATCAGCTAAATGTTACCTTTGCAAAACACTTAATAAACGCTTGTCTGGAATTACTTATGGGTACGTCACGAATAATTTTTCAACGACCCGACTAAATGCCAAAATGTAAACAAAAACCGTGTATCCATGCGCAGTTCTGATTACACGTTTGTAACCGTGCGCCAAGAAAATAGTGCATTATTTTATTCGTCACCAAAAATTTTCCCGAAGGTGAAACGCTGGGGACTTTTTATACATGCATTTTGGAGATTAGCAACTGCGACAGTAAACTTTCCTGCTTTACACCTATTAGTTCTAGGTTCCAATGGGGCATAACGCATATCAACTGCGGTAAAAGTAGACGAGTGACTAAAACTGCTAGGTAGTAATGCAGCCGTGTCGACAGACCGCAGCAAAATGTTGTGGCTGGCGATCTAGGCCGTACGATCGGCTTTTTTTAGCGTCAGCCGTGCTTTTTGTCCCATTGCCTAAATTCGATTTATTATCATTCAATGCCGTGCATTGGAGTTGGAGCAGTAACGGCAAGCCTGCGTCTGACAAAGCTATGATAATTTCTGTCATTTACAAAGTCTGGTGATTAGTTGGATCTTTCTTTTGCCGTGGAAATTTGTTTGTTCTGTGTCGAATGAATCGAGCAAAATGATGGAAATTTGGCAAAGAATCAGATTGAAAACATTTCCCGTTAGTAGACGTTTGCAATCTGCACAGGTTGATGTCAAAATAATCTCGGAAAAATTGAAATATTTTGAAGAAACAAACGACTGCGTGTGCAACGCATCGTGCTCAGTTGCGCGAAATGTGAAAGTGCAAAATTGAGAGCGTGCAAAGTGCAGGAAAAGTGCAAAATAGTTATAATATTGAGCATTTCAGTCAATTTGGGCATTATTGTGACCAGTTTTGCATCTTTTTCTGGGGTTTTGAAATTGAAATCTACGAACTCAGCACTAAAAATTCTAGAAATTTGTACCCACATTATCATGCTTGCCTTGCGACACATTACACGGCAAAGATTTGTGAGGTCATAGGCAAGTGTACGCTGAAATTTAAGCCTAGATCCTGGGGATTATGTTGATAAGCCGATATCACGATATCGATCGCCTCCTACCGGTCACTATGATATCGTGCGACAGACTGCACCACTGCCTACGATATTGCACAGATGTTGCCAGCACACGCCACCTGACTTATTCTGATGGGCGGCAATAGCTGAAATAAGTCCAGATTCCATTACACTGACTTTCACCAAAACTTCCCTGTGGGGAAAGTCGTGGACACAAATCACGAATGTCGCGAACACAAACCATCTCGACATGTCGAGATGTTTGCAGCAAAGTCCGCGACAAACCCGTTTGTGTTGCTCTGATGGAATTTAGCCTGTTACAGTGCACAGGGAAAGTTGGCGACAAAGTCGGCAACAAAGTCCGCGGACTTGTCACGGACACAAATAGTGAAGGTCGGCAACATGATTTGTGTCGCAGACTTTCATGATTTGTCGACACGTCCGCAACTTTGTCGGGAACTTGTCCCGGACTTTGTCGCAAAGTCAGCGTAATGGAATTTGGGCTATAGCACTCAGACACAGACATCTGTAAGTGGGCAAAGTTTAGAGCTCACATCACGTTTGCCAGAGACTGCATGATGACTGAGTGAGGTGGGAAGGGATGGGAAAGGTGAGGTCACTTTAATCACTTGAGTCAACAAACTGTCAGTAGCAGAGCCCAGAGGGTGCATGTTAGCTGCTGGTGCTGCTACAGCTGCTGCACTGCTGTCAGTATTAGGGGCTCTAGCTGCTGCCTGTGCCTTTCTCACCATGCCCCCAATCATTGTTCAGCTCATTCCACTCCCTCCCCCTGACCTCCCTTTCTCCCATTTGCCTTGCCACTCAGGTCTTTGCTTTCACAATATCGTGCTGTCATAGTTGACGATATAATCCTTATTTAAGGCAATTGTTGAATATCCATTGTAAACAATTGTTGGTTGGATGTGCACTAGCCTTTGTCATTCTGAAGCGCATCTAAATATTTGAGCGGCATGGCCAGTGGCCACCCAATATAATTAGCAGTCAGTTTGAGTAGAACTGTTATAATCTGGTGCTTTGTGTTGACTTGCTGTTGTCCTGTATTCATAGTTGTTCTTAGTGTTCTGTGTGTAGTGATGTGTTTTTGTTTGTTTTGTAGGTAATATTGACATTACAGCTGTTAATCTTTTCTGAAGGACATTAACATGATAGACTATATTAGCTGTTTTCAATGCTATACGAAGCAATACTATACTAATGATCTGCTTGGAATTTTGATCATCATACCTGGAAAATATCAAAAGACAAATCACAGTGCAAAGGTATGTATGGCATGTTTAATTTTGTGTACTGACTAATTGTTTTTTTGTATGTAATGTGAAATGTCTGTACAGGATGTCACCAGCCGATGAATTTATGAATTTTATTAAGTTGCACACAGAGTGACAGAAATGAAACGAGATGAAAGCTGTCCTCTGTCTTTCATTTTATTTCACTTTATCTTCTTATTTTGTTTCTGCCACTCTGTATGCGTCTTTAGTGATGGTGAACGATATCATCGATGAGTCAACAAACAGTTGATTTTACATCATGCTGGTCCATCCTTGCCTTGGCTGTGCTACAGAAATGGTAATGGCTACGGCCATTCAGCCAAAGCATCTGTTCATCAGACCTGGGTTTTTTTCGGCATTTAGCAGGATGAATTTACTGCCAACCGTATTCTGAGCACAACAGTTTTGAGTGGTCATCTACAGCTATCTTGAATTTGAGCCAGTACTTAACCCTTTGAACCCCATCAACTGAGGACAATATTTCTTGTCCTCATTCATCGTGTGCCTTGGTCATCCAGTGGGTGTTTTCTAGTTCAGTGCTGTGAAGTCTAGAAGTATAATCATAAAGTAGATTTATTCACACAAACAGTATGTGTCCAGTCACTAACGCCTATCCCACAAGTGCTTGCATTCTTGTTACTAACTGCTTGCATTCTCACAGATGGTTAGTTAAACTTAGTACAAAGAATGTAAATCAATGTCATTCTATCAACGGCACTATGATACTACGACCAATAGCTTCACATACAATATAGATGGGGTTCCATTAGAACATGTAGAATCGTATAAAGATCTGGGAGTTTTGTTTGATCCTTTTTTGTTGTTTGATCAACATATTAGCAAAATAGTCAGTAAAGCATATTCTATGTTGGGAGTTATACAAAGAAACTTCCGAGAATTATCTCGAGAATGTTTTGTCGTTTTATATAAAAGTTTGGTTAGACCACATGTGGAATATGCCAATACTGTTTGGGCTCCTAGAAGGATGTGTGATATAGAAAAAATTGAAAAAGTTCAAATGAGGGCAACAAAATTAATTAGGGGTTTTTCTAGTCGTTCTTATCAAGAAAGATTACGTGCTTTGGAACTACCAACTTTACG